>Ga0207908_1000056_pt1 | contig 52016 bp, 44 predicted proteins | sample MalvirmetagMSP81_FD_184224 | JGI IMG/M metagenome (GOLD analysis project Ga0207908, IMG submission 184224) | Marine viral communities from the Deep Pacific Ocean - MSP-81 (SPAdes) | ecosystem: Environmental > Aquatic > Marine > Oceanic | place: Pacific Ocean | collected 2011-04-18
GTCGGCGTCGGTCCAGGTGCGCACGGTACCCAGGGTTTCCTCGCCCTCGGCATCTTCACGGGGCGCATTGGCAATGAACACCATCTCGCGGTCGTAATCGATCTGGACCATCTGGGCCACATCTTCCCGCGAGAAGTGTTTGCGGTACTGGAAGAATCGGTAACGAATGGATTCCGGAGACTGCAGCTCGTGAAAGGCGCGGTGGGCTGGCTCGTCCTGAGCCAGCACAGGGCGAATGATGACCCGACGCCCGGATTTTGGCAGCACAACCCACTCTTCCAGCTCCCGGGGATAAGCCTGGATAATCGGCTGGCTCGGTTGGTCGCAGACACTGATAGCGATGTTGACGGCAACGGCGCCCTGCTCATTAAACAGTAATGGCGATATTTCCAGGCCCTGAATTTCGGGGATATCAATCACAATCTGTGACAGGGTCACCAGTGTTTCGGACACTGCCCGAACGTCTTCGTCTGGCTGCAGGCTGTTCTCGTTCAGCAGCTTATACATGTAGGTCCGGCGCAGCAGTTCGCGCGCCAGCACCATATTCAGCGGTGGCAAAGCGATCTGGCGATCCGTTGTTACATTGATCTCGGCACCCGAAGCCCCGCACACCACCAATGGACCAAACAGCGAATCCCGGGTTATGCCGACGCTGAATTCGACGCCACCGACGTGCTGATATGAATACTGGACGGCAAATCCCAGGAACCCGCTATCAGGGAAATGCAGCCGGTATTCCTCCATCAGATAGCGGCAAGCGTCGATGATGGCTGGCTCGCCGTTCAGCTTCTGCATGGTGCCCTTGTAGCGACGCTGGCTGGGGCTGAGCTTGACGAACGGCTGACAGGCCTGCTCGTGAATGATGGTGATATCCACCGGCCGGCGCTCGACCGCGAAGGCCTCGAGCACCTCTTCCATGTCGTCGCAGTACATGGTGTCGATGGTGTTGATGCCGTAGTCCGCGGTCAGCTCCCGCGCTTCCTGGTTGGACAGATGGCTACGACCGGCGCGCAAAGCCTTGAGCACCACTCGCCGGGTATGACTGCGATCGGCGTAATGATCGGTGAACGACTCCGGGGTTTCAGTCAGCAATCGCTGAACCCGCTGGTGCCGAACATGCTGCATAAAGGCCATGACCGCCTTTTCCGGGCTGAAGAACGACGGCACCCCGGCCTGGTAGAACTCATCCCGGGCATCCATCACCGTGCTCTGGCCCAGCCAGCAGGTAAACACATTCAAGCGCGTACCCTTGGCCGCCTGGACCACTGCATCAGCGATCTGCAAGCTGTCTTCGGTCAGGCTAGGCGCGTACATCACCAGAACGTTGGCCACTTCCGGGTCCTTGGCCAGCACCTTGATGGCGTTGGCGTACAGTTCCGGTGAAGCATCGTAGTTGAGGTCGATAGGGTTTCGGCGGGTCCAGTAAGGTGGCAGCATTTCCGCCAGCGCGTCAATGCTGTGATCCGATAGCTGGGCCAGTTCGCCGCCCAGGTCCGCAAGCCGGTCAACCGCCAACACCCCCGGCCCCACACCATTGGCCATGATAGCCAGGGTTTCGCGGCGCAGAGGCCGCATCCGGGTCAGCGTTTCCAGGGCATCGAACATCTGACCGAGACCGTCCACACGCAAGACACCGGCTCGTTGCAGCATGGCATCGTAAATCGGATCGCTGCGGTGCAAGCCGGCCGGCAACTGATGGGCAAACCATTCCGACTCCGGTACACGGCCGGACTTAACGGCAATCACAGGCTTGGTCCGGGACGCAACCCGGACCGCCGACATGAACCGACGCGGATTTGGGATATTCTCGATGTGCAGCAGAATGGCCCGGGTCTGGGTGTCTTGGGCCAGGTAATCAATCAGGTCATCGTGGTCGATGTCCATGCCATCACCGAGGGTAAGGAAATAGGAAAAGCCCACCCCCCGGGCAAATGCCCAGTCAATCACGGAGCTGGCGATGGTGCCGGACTGGCCAACAAACGCCACTTTCCCCGGAATGGCGCCCATGTGCGCGTAGGTCGCGTTCAGACTCCGGGCCGGCACCATCAGCCCGATGGTGTTTGGCCCCAGCACACGAATGCCGGTCTCCCGCGCAGCTTCGCGTACCGAATACATCAGCGGCTGCCCGGTCTTACTGTGGGTCCGCGACATCCCCCCGGTCATCACGATGGCCGTACGCACGCCCGCTTCGCCCAACCGTTTGATGGTTTTGGCGACGGTGTCCGGCGGTGTACAGATAATCGCCAGCTCCGGCGAAAAGTCCATCTTGGCGACTTTTTTGACGCAGGGCACACCGTGCACGTTGTCATAATCGTTCTGGTTAACCACCAGCAGCTTGCCGGGGTAGCCGCCGCCCATCAGGTTCCGGAGCACCATGCCACCAAGACTGTTCGACCGCTCGGACGCACCAATCACTACGATGGAGGCAGGATTAAACAGACTCTCGAGGTATCGGGTACTCAAACAGGCTCTCCTTGGGCGTCAGGCGCATGGCCCCGCGGGTGGTAACTCTCAGAAATCAGGTAAGTTATGACGGCACTTCTTATCTTAGGCGCTGATTGATGGATGTGAAACGGCTAGCCCACGCTTTAAGACCAAAGAAACACGGCAGTATCGGTTGTTCCCTGATAACATTGGTGAAAACAAAAGCAGATTCAGGGCATTCAGGCACGTATGACCACGGCATTTTTTTCCCACGACGACTGTTTGAAGCACAACATGGGCCCGGGACATCCGGAATGCCCGGAGCGGATTTCAGCCATTCTCAGTTACCTCTCAGAAACCGGACTGGACCAAAACCTTGATTGGGTCCGGCCGGAGGAAATCACCCGTGATCAGCTGCTAACCGTACATCCTGAACAGTATCTGCACCAACTTGACCTGATGCAGCCGACCCGTGGCCGGGTCTTTACCGACCCCGATACCGCACTGATGCCGGATACCCTGCGCGCCGCTCGCCTGTCGGCTGGTGCCAACGTACAGGCCGTGGACATGGTCATGAGTGGCCAGGTCACCAACGCCTTTGTCTGTGCGAGACCACCTGGGCATCATGCCGAGCGTGCAAAATCCATGGGATTCTGTTTCTACAACAACATCGCCTTGGCCGCGATGCGGGCCCTGACTTTTCACCAGCTGGAACGGGTCGCCATCATAGATTTCGATGTGCACCAGGGCAATGGCACGGTGGACATTGTCGGTGGCGATGAGCGTATTCTCATGTGCTCAAGCTTCCAGCACCCGTTCTACCCGCACTCCCACGTGCACAGACAGGCCAGCAACATCATCAACACCCCCATAGCTGCCGGCTGCGCTGCCATCGAATACCGCAAGACTATCGAGAATGCCTGGATGCAGAGATTGCGGGACTTCGATCCCCAGCTGATCCTGATCTCAGCCGGCTTCGATGGCCACGCGCTGGATCCCCTGGCGGAGCTGAACCTGGAAGTGGAAGACTATCGCTGGTTGACGGAGATGATTGTCGGCGTGGCCCGAGACCACGCCAATGACCGGATCATTTCCTCCCTGGAGGGCGGTTATCACCTCAAAGCCCTGGCCGAGAGCGTCGCAGCTCATGTTCAGGTGCTGAATTCGGTCAATTAGCCCGGACCATCCTCGGCGGGATCACCACCATAGCCGTTGGCCTGCTGTAGCTCCGGACGCTCGCCCTCCCGTTGCAGCCGGATGTTGGTCCGGCGGTTGTCTGCCGGCCGGCGGGAGACCGGATACTGGTCGCCATGGGCACGCACTGTAATCAGGTCCTCGGAGACGCCCCGGGCTTTCAGGTAGTCCGCCACCACGTTGGCGCGTTCTTCAGAAAGCGCCCGGTTGTTAATCCGGCTGCCCAGACGGTCGCTGTGACCATCGACGAAGACCCGCTCTACGCTGGAGTCGGCCAATACAAAAGTGACAACGTTGTCCAGCACCACACGATCGCCGTCGGACAGACTGGCGCTGCCACTGGCAAACGGAATGCGGGAGCGGCGGATCTGATCGTAGTTTACCGGCAGTAGATTGGCGGTGCAGGCCTGGTAGTTCTGAAACTGCCCGGAGAAATTGACGTTAGATACCTGCACGCGTACCAGGCGGCCATCGAACCAGGACTCCCGGCTGACCGTGGGGCGCATACCCTGGAGCAGGCCCTGCACCAGCACCATAGCCCTGCGGGTATCCAGCAGCACCGGACGATTGCTGTCCGACACCGTGACTTTGCCCACTGGCCTGGGCGCAACACCTGGCCGCCAGGCCGGTGCTTCCACCACAAGGGTGCCTCGGCCCGGCCGCATCAGCGGGGATGTTGATTCGAGGAAAAAGGTCAGTTGTTCCCCTGCCCGATGGCGGAAAACTGCCTTGCCATACCCCGGAACTTCATGCACCAGGGCGCATTCGAATACCGACTCCGACAGATACCACTGGCTGTTCTCGATACCGGCACCGTAGCTGGCGGCGTCAACAGAGACCGACACCCCGAGCGCCAGCGCGCCGAGCAGGCTCGGGATTGATTTTGAAAAGCTGGATGCCATAACGGATCACCGACGCTCTTGGGTATTTCAGCATATAGCCTGTTTAACGGCGCCGGCCACGCCGACTTTAGCGCCGGATACAAAAACAAACACACGCCCCTTCTGTTATAATCCGCAAAATTTTATCAGGGCCATGGCCCACAGACAGAACCGCGGAAACCGCCCATGACCGATCAGATCACCCTCACCCGACCCGACGACTGGCACCTGCACGTTCGCGACGGCGACATTCTCGCCGATGTTGTGCCGGCCACCGCCGCCTGCTTCGGGCGGGCCATCATCATGCCAAACCTGGTACCGCCGGTCGTCACGGCGTCTGACGCGATGGCGTATCGGGACCGGATCCTGGCGGCCGCCAAGGGCACCGAATTCCAGCCCCTGATGACACTGTACCTGACTGAGGGAACCACGCCAGAGACTATCCGCGAGGCTAAAGCGGCCGGTGTGGTGGCGGCAAAACTCTACCCGGCCGGTGCAACCACCAATTCAGCCTCGGGCGTGAAGGATATTCGAAACATCTACCCGGTACTGGATGCCATGGCCGAGTGTGGCATGTTGCTGCTGGTTCACGGCGAGGTCACCGACGCAGACATCGACATTTTCGACCGCGAAAAGGTGTTCCTGGAGCGGGTCCTGGCCCCAACCATGGAAGCCTTCCCCAACCTGAAGGTGGTTCTGGAGCACATCACCACCGCCGATTCCGCGGAGTTTGTGCAGCAACACGAGGGCGACAACCTGGCCGCGACCCTCACCCCCCAGCACCTGATGTACAACCGCAACCACATGCTGGTGGGTGGCATCCGTCCGCACCTGTACTGCCTGCCGATTCTTAAACGCAACCGCCACCAACAGGCCCTGCGCGATGCCGTCGCGACCGGCGACAAGCGTTTCTTCCTGGGCACCGATTCAGCCCCCCACGCCAAGGACTGCAAGGAAGCCGCATGCGGTTGCGCTGGCTGTTACTCGGCGTACGGCGCACTGAGCCTGTACGCCGACGTGTTCGAAGAGCTTGGCGTTCTGAACAAGCTGGAGGCCTTCGCCAGCTTCAACGGCGCAGACTTCTACGGCTTACCGCGCAACAGCGACACCGTTACCCTGGTGCGCGAGTCCTGGACCATGCCGAGCCAGCTACCGCTGGCCAACGGCCACATCGTGCCACTGAAGGCGGGTGAAACCGTTCACTGGCGCCTGGCGTAAAACACCCTGACTTATTATCACCTGGCACGACCGGAGTTTGAGTGACTGACGAAAACAAAGAACCGCATCCGATGTCCCGCCGCTTTCGCGGCTTTTTACCCGTGGTTGTTGACGTGGAAACCGCAGGTTTCAACCCGGAACGGGATGCCCTCCTCGAGGTGGCCGCCGTGCTGCTGACCATGGACGAAGACGGCTACCTGGTGCGTGGTGAGACCCATGTACAGCAGATCGATCCGTTTGAAGGCGCCAATCTGGAACAGTCGGCCCTGGATTTTACCGGTATCGATCCCTGGAATCCGGAGCGGGAAGCCGTCCCGGAGCGGGAAGGCCTGAGCGAAATTTTTACGCCCATTCGCAAGGCGGTCAAAGCCTTCGACTGCAAGCGGGCAGTGCTGGTGGGCCACAACGCTACCTTCGATCACAATTTCGTGTTTGCCGCTGCCATGCGCTCGGACATCAAGCGCAATCCGTTCCACCCATTCTCGACGTTCGACACCGCCACTTTGGCCGGTCTCGCTTATGGCCACACGGTACTAGCCCAGGCCTGCAAGCTGGCCGGCATTCCGTTTAACAATAAGGAAGCGCACTCCGCTGCCTACGATGCTGAGAAAACCGCCGACCTGTTCTGCGGCATCGTCAACCGCTGGAAAGAGCTGGGCGGGTTTCCACCGCCACCGGTGGAAGAATTGGAGTAACGGTCACAAAAAACCCCGCCGAGGCGGGGTTTTTTATTGCAGCGCAGTGACTTACCAGTAGATGCCGCGCATGATCGCCGCGAAGGCTACCTGTTCGGTCGACACCTTCGGCTTCTGGCCAGACCTGCTGCCCGCCGCTGCCGGTGAGTCCGGGAACATCCTGTAGCCGGTGTTCATCACGATCTCACCCATCTTTGGCGCCAGCGCATGCAGAACCTGAGCAAAGATACCCAGACGCGTGGCAATGCGCTTCGGACGGTAGACGATCGCTTCGGCAACCATGTCGGCCGCTTCATCCGGAGTCAGCGTCGGCACCGAATCGTAGATCTTGGTCGGCGCGATCATCGGCGTTTTCACCAGCGGCATGTTGATGGTGGTGAACGTCACGTTGCGATCCGACCACTCAGCTGCGGCACAGCGACTGAACGCGTCCAGGGCAGACTTAGACGCAACATACGCGGAAAAACGCGGCGCGTTGGTCAGCACACCAATGGAGGAGATGTTGATCACGTGTCCGCGACGACGCTCCAGCATCTTCGGTGCGAAGCCCATGATCAGGCGCACGGAACCGAAGTAGTTCAGTTGCATGGTCCGCTCGAAATCGTGGAAACGGTCGAAGGCCAGATCCAGGGAACGACGGATTGAACGACCGGCGTTGTTAACCAGAACATCGACATGGCCGTGGTTGTCCAGAACGGTCTTCACGAAACGGTCGGCGTCTTCCATCTCAGAGAAGTCACACTGGTAGGCGTGCACACTGGCGCCACGGGATTCCAGTTCCTTGGCCACTTCTTTCAGGCGCTCCGGCTTACGGGCACCGATAACCAGAATGGCACCTGCGTCCGCCAGCTTCTGCGCGGTGGCAAGACCGATACCGGAAGTCGCGCCGGTAACAACGCACACCCGCCCTTCAACAGTTCCGCGCAGGGTGCGATCCTTGAACAGGTCAGGATCCAGATTGCGCTCCCAGTAATCCCAGATCACTGCGGAATAATCGGTCAGCCGCGGCACTTCAATACCCGTATCCTTCAGCACCCGCTCGGTTTCACGGGCGTCGAAACGGGTCGGGTAGTTGATGAAGGACATGACGGAAGGCGGGATGCCCATGTCATCCAGCAATGCGCTGGTCAGCCGCTTCACCGGCGGCAGATTCTTCAGACTCTGACGGATAAACGGCGGGATGAATCCGAACATGCGGGAGTCGATGCGCATGCCCATTTTGGGCGCGTGACCGGCTTCCGAGAAGATATTGAGAATTTCGCCAACCTTGTACGGATCGGAATCCACCAGGTGGAAGCACTTTCCATCTTCGTTATCCAGGTGGGCGATGTGGTCCATGGCGTTAACCACGAAGTCCACCGGCACAATATTCAGTCGGCCGCCTTCGATACCAATAGTGGGAACCCACTGAGGCAGCGCGTGACGGATCTTCTGGATCATCTTGAAGAAATAATAGGGACCATCAACCTTGTCCATTTCACCGGTCTTGGAGTGACCAATGACCATCCCCGGACGGTAGATGCGGAACGGAACTTTGCACTCCTCGCGCACCAATTTTTCGGACTCATGCTTGGTAAGCAAGTAGGGATGATCCAGCTTCTCCGCTTCTTCAAACATGTCTTCGCGGAAGGTGCCCTTGAACATGCCGGCGGCGGCAATGGAGGACACGTGATGGAAGTGCTTGGCGCCCATGGCTTCGGCAGCATTCACCGCGGCGCGAGTGCCTTCGATATTGGTTGCCTGTTGAGCTTCCTCGTCAGCACCCATGTCGTACACGGCAGCCAGGTGGAAGAAATGATCAATGTTGCCTTCCAGCGCTTTCATGGCCTTGGCGTCGATACCAAGGTTCTTACTGGTAAGGTCGCCAATAACGGCCTTCACCTGCGACTCGTCTGCACCCCAGCGCTCCCTCAACTGCTCAAGCTTGCCGAGTGACTGCTCGCGCACGAGTACGTGGACCGTACCCCCCCGTGCCAACAGCTTTTCAACGAGAAAACGGCCAATGAATCCGGTGCCACCGGTCAGGAAATAGTTCATCAATTCTCCACCCTGGTTGTTGCCTGTTTATTGTCTATCCATGCCGGCACCCTATTAGACTTTAGTCGTAAGACTTGCCGGGAATGGCGGCATTGTACTTAACTGCAACCCTCATGTATCGAACTTTTTTAGAGCTTTTACTCTGTAACCTGTTGTTTTTATTAGAGCCATTACTCTAACTTTAGACAGAAAGCCACTCGGGGCGCCTGTCTGCAATGCCGACACAACGGTTCTGAGATTAGCACATCAACCGATCGCTGCACGCCCTCGCGTTCGATTACCGGAAAGCAATGAAACACCCCGCGAGCAATGACATAATCAGGAACTTATTGCGCCACCTGGCGTCATCAACACAAGCTCCAATCCAGCACTTGCGGAAACCACCATGCACAAAGACGATCCGAACGCAGAACGCTACATCACCATCGCCCGCGCCTGCCTCAAGGCCATCAACGATACTGCCGAACATTCCGGTAGCCGCGAAGAAAAAATTCAAGCGGTGTACCAAGCCATTGATTCCGCATTCCAGGCTGAGTTTTCCGAGTACCGGCAATCCGTTGCCATCATGGCCACCGTATTGGAACGTATAGCTTCAGGCCAGCTTGATGCCGACTCGGCTGCAGACCTGGCCCGAAAAACGCTTGACCAGCAGCCCGAGACTACTCGCAACGCTCTGATGCACTGAGCGCATCCGAACTCGCAATCAACAACCGAGGTCCTATGAGCACTGGCACCCTTCGTACAGCAATCGCGCGCCTCCATTTCGCCGGCACCCTGGCTTTTATCGCCCTGCTCTTCAGCAGTGCCCTGGCCGTTGCCGCCGAATCGCCCACCAAGAGCCCAAGCGACGATAATGACTATCGCATCCTGGAGCTGGATAACGGCCTGCGTGCAGTGTTGGTCTCGGATGAGGACGCCGACAAGGCGGCGGCTTCGTTGAATGTTGCCGTGGGCAGCGGCGACGACCCGGCCGATCGTGAAGGACTTGCCCATTTCCTCGAGCACATGCTGTTCTTGGGCACCGAAAAGTACCCGGAACCCGGCGAATATCAGCAGTTCATCAAGAGCCACGGCGGCAGTCACAATGCCTTCACCGCTTTCCAGGACACCAATTATTTCTTCGACGTCGAGGCCCAGTTTCTGGAGCCCGCGCTAGACCGGTTTGCCGAGCAGTTTGCGGCCCCTCTATTCACCGCTGAACTGGTCGACCGGGAGCGCAACGCCGTGCATTCGGAGTTCAGTTCCAAGCAGAAGGAAGACGGTCGTCGCTTCTACTCGGTCAAAAAGGCTGCGAGCAATCCGGACCATGCCTTTAACCAGTTTGCGGTGGGCAATCTCAGCACGCTGGAGAACACCGAGGAAAACCCGCTCAGGCCCGACCTGATTCAGTTCTGGAAAGACAGCTACTCGGCCAATCTCATGACCTTGGCAGTGTATGGCCCACAGGCGCTGGATGAGCTGGAGCAGATGGTGCGCAATCGCTTCAATGCCATCGAAAACCGTCGGCTCACGCAGAAATCACACCCAGCCGACTTCTTCCAGGCTGACAAACTTCCTGCGAAAGTCACCGTTGATGCCATCAAGGATGTGCGGAGCCTGACCCTGTCGTTCCCCATCCCCTCGCAGGAAGCAAATTATCGCACCAAACCGGCCAGCTACATCGCCAACTTGTTGGGCCACGAAGGCCCAGGCAGTCTGTTTGAAGTGCTCAAGCGCGCGGGACTGGTGGAAAGCCTGTCCGCCGGGTTGGGTATGGATACCGGCGAGAGTGCCACTCTTGAGATCAGCATGACGCTGACACCGGGGGGGTTGCGCCGTCATGACGCCATTCTTCCCCTGGTATTCAAGTACATCGACCAGATTCGAGCCAATGGCATCAGCGAGCAGCGCTTCCAGGAAATGCAGCAACTGGCCCGGATCGATTTTCGTTTCCGGGAACAAAGCGATCCCATCCATGAGGTCATGGCCCTGTCCCGGCAGTTGCAACAGTACCCGGCGAAAGACGTTCTCAGTGCGCCCTGGTTGCTGGAGCGCTACGCACCCGAGCAATACTCAGCCATTCTTGATCGCCTTACCCCCGACAACCTGATGGTATTTGTGCTGGATCCGGAACCGGCCTTTGAAAACCCGCAGCAGACTCCCTGGTACGGCGCCGAATGGCACCAGCAGGCGCTGGAACCAGAGCGCCTGCAACGCAATGCGTTACCGGAATTGGCCGCCCTGCTTCGCCTGCCCCAGCCCAACCCCTTTGTACCTGAAGAACTCGGCATGGTTCCCGGCCTGAGCATGAACCAACCAACCCAACTGGCCAGCCGCGATGGTTTGGAAATCTGGTTTGCCCGGGACACCCGGTTCGATACACCTAAGGCCAACGTCTTTCTCAGCCTGCGGACCCCGGCGGCGCGGGCCTCAGCACGCAGCGCCGTGCTAACACAATTGCTGGTCGATGCGGTGAACACCAACCTTAACGCCTGGGCGTACTCGGCTCGTCTCGCCGGCTTGGACTACAGCGTATACCCACACCTGCGTGGGGTAACCGTGCGTGTCGGCGGTTACAGCGACAAACTCCACACCCTGATGAACCGCATCCTGATGCAGCTGGCAGAGCCAACCCTGACCCGGAAACGGTTTAACATTGCTCGTCAAAATCTGGTGGACAACCTGGAGAACAAGGCCAAGAATCGCCCGGTGGAACAGACCTCCGAGTTCATCCAGACAGCTCTTATTGAGGGTGCCTGGAGCACAGAAGACAAGTTGGCAGCCGCCCGCGAGGTTACCCTGGATGAACTGAAGTCGTTTTCAGAGGCCCTGCTGGCCGAGGTGGACCCGGTAATGCTGGCCCATGGCAACCTCACCCACGCCTACGCCCTCAACCTGGCACAGCAGGTTCGGGCGGTGGTACTTGATGACAGCACCATAACCACCGTCGACCGGAGCCGTGTGCGTCAACTGCCGCAAAAAGAAACCCAGGTCACCCTGGACGTGGAACATCCGGACACCGGCTACAGCTTGTACATGCAAGGCGACAATACCGGCTTTGAGGAGCGCGCCCGTTTCCGTCTTCTGGCGCAAATCGTCAGCAGCCCGTTCTACGAGGAACTTCGCACCAACCGGCAACTGGGCTACATCGTCTACGCCACGCCCTTCGAGATGCTGGAAACGCCTGCACTGGGTTTTGTGGTGCAGTCCCCAGGTGCGAGCCCAGGGCAGATTGATCAGGCCGTGCGGGAGTTTGCCGACGAATTCGAGGCGACTATCGCTGGCCTGGATGAAGCCAGCCTGAATCGGGAGAAGCAGGCAGTGATCAGCAAACTTCTGGAGCGTGACCGCCAACTCGGCGATATTTCCAGCCGATACTGGCGCGAGATCGACCGCAACGCCGACAGCTTTGACTCTCGGGAGAAACTGGCCAACGCCATTAAATCCGTCACCAAAGCGGAGTTGGTGGAGACGTTCAAGCAGGCAATTATTGAACGGAAACGCGCCTTGCGAGTGGTCACCGGCCAGGAAGACGCCAATGCCGACGGCAGCCTGACCCGCTTGATGGCCCGGCCGCCGGTGCCAGCGAGCTGAACTAGGCGTCGATCAGGCGCTGGAAGCGGGCCCAATCCTCGGGCTCGTCGACATCCCAACGGGGCTCCAGCAAACCGACGCGGAGCCCCAACTTTTCAAGCCGGGCCTGGGTTTGCGCCAGAACCTGCTCACTGCCCCACTCGATATCATCCAACATGCCGGGTACCACGCGGCTGGCGCCAATCAGGACATAGCCGCCGTCGTTCGACGGACCCAACACCACATCAAACTCGGTCAACTTATCCAGCGCCTGACGCACGTATTGGGGATCCACCGAGGGACAATCGCTGCCAATGACCACGGCCCGGGAATGCGCCTCCAGCGAGGATGTCAGTGCCGCCAGCATTCGGTCGCCCAGAGTTCCACCTTGCTGGATTTTCTGTTCCAGGCCCGCACATTCGAGGTTGTGCACGATGACATCGGCTTCATAGGGTACCCGTTCAATCTCGCGATCCCACCAGAACTGCACCGGATAGCCGGTGGCGCAGAGGTTGTCGAGAACCGCGAGGGTCAGGGTGACGTGGGCGCGAAGGGCGCCACCGGCGCCGAGAGCCGGCATTAATCGGGTCTTTACACGGCCTTCTTCCGGCCATTTCGCGAATTGCATTAACACTGCGCTCGAGCAGTTGGTATCAGCCATTGCGGACATCCGAGTTGTAGGCCTGGGCCAGGGATTCCGGCGACTCGCCGCGCCAGTAGCGCCAGCGTAACCGCCACATCAGAAAAATCGTACGCCACGGCCCCAGTTTTTCCCAGCGTCGGCTGTCGGTAATCACCGGCGACCGAACACAAAACGGACGGGATACCAGACACAGACGCCGGGAAAACTCGACATCTTCCATCAATGGCAGCGGCTGGAAACCACCCAGGGCCTCAAACACGTCTCGACGAACGAACAGAGCCTGATCGCCGGTGCAGATTCCAGTCAGCCTGGACCGGGTGTTCATGAACCAGGCAATCACCCGGAACAGTGGTCGTTGCCCGCTCAGGCGCACATCGAATCGGCCCCAGGCATTGCCGCTCGCCATGAAGGCCTGAAGGCGCTGCAGGGCATCGGAAGGAAGGCGGGTATCGGCATGCAGGAACAGCAAAAGGTTGCCGCGGGCAACGGCCACACCAGCATTCATCTGGGCGGCCCGCCCCTTGTCAGCGTCCACAACCCGATCGCACAAAGGCCGGGCCAGTGCAGCAGTGCCATCGTCACTGCCGGCATCCACCACAAGGATTTCGTGGCCGGCACGTCTGAGCGGCGCCAGCGCTTCGAGAGTATTCTGAATGCCGGCTGCTTCGTTCCACACCGGCACTACCACACTTAAGAAAAACTGATCAGGCAACGTTTACTCCGGAATACCTAGGAATCAGGGCTACACCTTGAGCCACTCGCCTCAGCCCGCTATCATACCGCCCTTCCTGACAAATTGCCCCCGTAGCTCATCTGGATAGAGCGTCCCCCTCCTAAGGGGAAGGTAGCAGGTTCGAGTCCTGCCGGGGGTACCACTCCCCTCCCTCATTTTTCCAAACTGGGGACACTCAAAGCCCCCTCAGCCTTCTAATCCATCAACTCTCGGCCTCATCAAGATCCCGGTGTATTGAACCAGGAAAAGCGCATAAGCCATTATCCAGAGCATACCGCTAATCCACACTCCAATCGTCCAGTCCACAACGCCAAAGGCCGTTACTAAACGCGCAAGCGCCGCAATCTGGATGGCAACAAAAGCAAATACCATCCCTCGGGGTAGTACCAACGCGCGCCCCGTGTGTCCCAATGAAACACGAGCTATCACACCCAACACCAGGCTGCCAATGACCCCGAGTCCTGCGGCGTGGGCCCAGGCACCACCCGGCCAACCTAACAGCTGATTACCCGCTAGCAATACGAGGGACACCGGTATCCACAATAGGGAAATGTGAAGAATAGCCAGCAACGGATTAGAGGCGACCAACCAGCCCTTCCAGCCCAGCAACCGCACCACCATGAGAAACGCCGCAACTAATGCCGACAGACCGCCTCCCCATTTGCTACCCGCTAGAAAAAGCCCCAGTAAAACAACCAGGGCCACCAGACTAAGCACATCAAGCCGCGGAACAACCTTCACCACTGAAGCATCCCGGCCCTGCTGGCGCAGCCATCCAGACGAAAACGCCGGCGTGATTCGCCCACCGATGATGCCTGAGAGCGCCATGGCCATGACTAGCCCGCCTGAGATATAAATCGGATTAACCGTGAGCACAAAACTGATCTGCATTCCCCAAAATAATCCAAGTACCAGCAGGATCATCAACTGGCGGTACTGGCGTGCACGCCAAATGCGCCAGCCAACATCAAGCATCACCAGGGGCAGGAATGCCAAGTTGACCAAATGCACCAGAACGTCAGGTAACTCCGCGCCGCCAGCAAGCAGCACGCGGCCCGCAAGCCAGATTGACCAGAGGCCAAAGAGCCGTGCTCCGTGGGTACGCTTAGTGTTGGTCCATACGCACACTGCGGTCAGCAGGAAACCGGCGATGGCCGCAGACAAAAAACCGAAAAGCATTTCATGCTGATGCCAGAAAACGCCGGGCATGGCGAGCGGCAGGTGCAGCGCTCCTGAAGCCAGGCTGAGCCAGAGGGGTATTGCAATAACACCCAGCGCCGCCAACGATATGAAAAAGATTCGAAACGGATAGCTGAAGGGCTGCCCCAACGACAGCCCAGTGATTGTAGAGGTATTGGTTTGCATGGCCTTGGGCTCCCTGATGACTCTGGCGTTATGATAGGACAATAAGAAATATTAAAAATACAGCTTAATATACTCAGCTGAGGCAGCATGGCCCGGCCCACAAAGACCGTCGATTTGACCAGAGGAATCCTCAATGCACTGGTACGATATTCTCAAACATCTTCATGTTACTGCCGCCGGCCTGACCGCACTGCTTTTCACTGTGCGTCTAGCGCTGGATGCGACCGGCCGTCCGGGCTGGCGCACAACTCCTTTGCGGTGGTTGCCCCACCTGAACGACACCGTGCTGCTCACTGCTGCTATCGGCCTGCTGGTAGTGACGGGATGGATGCCTTTCGTCCACCACTGGCTCACCGCAAAAGTCATTCTCCTCGTGGGATATATCGTTGCAGGAGGTTATGCCATCAAGCCCAAATTTTCGCGCCCTACCCGCATTACGGCGGCAGTGCTTGCTCTGATTCAGCTGGCCCTGATTTTCTGGCTTGCGCTGAACAAGCCGGTTTTCTGACGAGGCGGCTGACAGAAACAACAAAAACAGGGAACAGACAGGTTCCCTGTTTAAGGCTGCTTTTCCGAACTTACTCAACAGTCACCGGCGCCTCAGTGTCCGGCGAAACCACGCGCGGAGAGCTACCCATGAGCCCTTTGACAACCTGCCAGGCCACGGCAGCGGCACCCACGATGAAGACCACGTCGCCGAAGGTCCTGACCCAACGCAGGGTCTGCAGTATGTCGCTCTGCATGAAACCTTCGCTGCGCGCATACCATAGGCCTTGGTCAGCACTGGCGGCGAACTGGATCAGACCCACCGGTAGTAAACTGGTAAACAGCATCAGCACCAGGCCACCGTTGAGCCACCAGAAGCCTGTCTTCATCAACCGCTCGTCGAAGCGGATACCGGGGCGAATATAGCGAAGGATGAGCAGCGTGAAGCCCAGCGCCAGGAAACCATAGACTCCGAACAGGGCCGCATGGGCATGGGTCGGTGTGGTATTCAGACCTTGGATATAGTAGAGCGCGATTGGCGGATTGATCATAAAGCCGAAGACGCCCGCCCCCAACATATTCCAGAATGCCACCGCCACGAAAAACATCAGCGGCCATCGCACATTTTCCATCCATGGAGCGCGAAACTTCAGGCGCCAGTTTTCCCAGGCCTCATAGCCCAACACAACCAGGGGCACCACCTCCAGCGCGCTAAACGTTGCACCCACCGCCATCACGGGCGTGGTGGTACCGGCAAAGTAAAGGTGATGGAAAGTGCCGGGCACGCCACCCAGCATGAACAGCGATGCAGACGCGAGGCTCGCCGCCGTCGCTACAGTGCGTGACACCAGCCCCATACTGCAGAAGATGAACGCCAGCGCTGTGGTAGCAAAGACCTCGAAGAAGCCTTCAACCCAGAGATGGACAATCCACCAGCGCCAGTACTCCATGATTGACAGGTGGGTGCGCTCGCCGTAGAAGAATCCCGCGCCGTAGAACAGGCCGATCGCAACGACCGATGCTGTCAGCAGCGTCAACAGGTGCTTGTCGCCCGGGCGACGCAGGGCAGGCACAATGCCACGCAGCATCAGCACCAGCCAGAATGCAATACCGGTGAATTTCCCGATCTGCCAGAGTCGGCCCAGATCAACAAATTCGTACCCCTGATGGCCTAACCAGAAGTTCCACTCCGGTGGCATGATTTGGGCAATCGCAAGAAAGTTACCGATAAAGGAACCGGCAACAACAACCACCAGAGCCCAGAAGAGCACATCGACGCCCAGTTTCTGAAACTTCGGATCTTTGCCGCCGTTTATAATCGGAGCCAGGAACAGGCCCGCTGCCAGGAAACCGGTCGCAATCCAGAACAGCGCTGCCTGGATGTGCCAGGTTCGGACAAGTGAATACGGAAACCACTCAGAAACGTTGATACCGTAAAAACTCTGCCCTTCAACGGTATAGTGCGCAGTAAAGCCGCCCAATAGCACTTGAAACCCGAACAGAGCCACGACCAGAAACAGGTACTTGCCCAGACCTTTTTGGGAGGGTGTCACTACGAAGGTGGTCAGCGGGTCTTTCACCGGCGCCTCCGGCTCGTGCTCTTCTTTTCCCCTCAGGAATGCCCACGCCCACACCAGACCACCGACACCAGCGATCAGCAGAACCACACTGATGACAGACCACATGATGTTCTCTGCAGTCGGCACATTGTCAATCAACGGTTCGTGGGGCCAGTTATTGGTGTAGGTAGCATCGCCGCCTGGCCGCTCAGTGGCTGCAGCCCAAGCGGTCCAGAAGAAGAACTCCGTCAGCCGGTCACGCCGCTCGGCGCTCGGCAGCGTGTTCTCCTTCATGGCGTAATTTTCGCGGGTGGACTGGAGCCCGGGATCTGCGCTGAACAGCCGGCGATAATAGCTGGCAGTATCGCGAATCGCCGCAACACGACGCTCGGACAACGTCAGGGTGTCGGTCTGGGCATCGTAGGTGTTGGTCCGATACGACTGCTTTAATTCGTATTGGAGAGCATTCTGCTCGGAGCCCGTCAGACTATCGTAAGGCGAACCATAGGTGTCCTGCGCTGCCAGTTCGAGCCAGGCCATGAGCTCCCGATGCAGCCAGTCAGCGGTCCAGTCCGGAGCCTGGTAGGCACCGTGCCCCCAGATTGAACCTAGCTGCATTCCGCCAACCGATTGCCAGGCGGTCTGGCCATCGAGGATGCTGTCCTCAGTCATCAACTGCTCCCCTGACGCGCTGACCACACGGTCAGGGATGGGAGGTGCTGAACGATAGACCTCTGCGCCAAAATACCCGAGCATGGCAAAGGTAATGGCGAGCACGGCAATGAGAATAAACCATAGCCTACGGTAACTAGTCATGGCGCCCTCCAATGAGCTCGTCGTAGAGACGGTGGAAGAGAACGTTGTTCTTCGAGCCAATAGGTTTCATCGGATCCTCACGCAACGCCTCAAACCCCGCGTTCGGTTGGTAGAACAGGGCTGTGGCTCCCGGGATATCCTCGGCCAATTGCCACACCATTAGATTTTGCAGATTCACAGTCATCCTCCTCTCGATCACTCTCTTCTGATCCGTTGCTCGCTCTGCAACAGGCTCACCCTTTAAAACATTTATTAAATTTACATGTTTTATATTGAAGAAGTAAACAAAAAGAATGTTTGTTTTTTCGAACACTTCTCTATCGAGCTGTCGACATCACGCTGCCGTAAGGGCTTTTAAAAACCTTTTCGCTTTACGCCCATACTCCTAAGTGTTTTTGCTCAGTCACGCCACTTGCAAATCCTACCTTTTGAACATATATTATTTTTACATCTTCTTAGAGAGTCGAGTGCACAGCCATGGAAAAAGTACTCACATTCGCCAACGCTGCATTACTGGTGGCCGCCCTAGCCCTGACAGCTACAGTGCTGGCGTCCTACCCGCTTGCGCACCACCTGAGCATGCCAGTTCAAATTGCCGCCCATATCGGCACCTTGCTCTTCGCGACGCTAGTGAAGCTGTCCTACATCCTGCGACTGATCTCCTTGAAATCCCTGGGGAGACCCGTTCACTGATTACCGTTAAACTGGGGAACATCCATGCAAAGCGATCACATAGAAATCATGAACCCCGGATTAATCGGATACCGCGTTCTTGCCTACACGAGTCTAGGTTTGGCGATTGCCGGCATCTTTTTGCCCCTGCTGCCGACTACACCTTTTGTGCTGCTAGCAGCATGGTCAGCCGGGCGCGGCTCTCCAGAGTTCCATCGCTGGATACACAATCACCGAACGTTCGGACCTATTATCGAAAACTGGGAAACTAATCGTGCTGTGCCCACGCAAGCCAAATGGCTGGCCTGCGCGATGCTGATGTTGAGCTGGGGAATTCTGTTCGTCTCTGGTGCGTCGGCATGGCTTCTCGCAGGATTGGCCGCATTCTTCTGCGGCCTGCTTGCCTTCCTTTTCACCCGACCCTCTTGCTGACCTTGTGGCCATCGTCTTTGTTGGAGCAGTTACATGCACATCACCCGCTACACCGATTATTCCATTCGGGTATTGATATACCTGGCGCTTCAGGAAGAGCGTCTGGCGACCATCCAGCAAATCGCCAGCAGCTATGACATCTCCAAGAACCACCTGATGAAAGTGGTACATCAGTTGACGCTGAAGGGCTACGTAGAGAGCATCCGCGGCAAGAACGGCGGGCTGCGACTGCACCGGAAACCGGAGGACATCAACATTGGCGTGCTGGTGCGGGAGACCGAGCAGGACCTGAATCTTGTGGAATGCTTCTCCTCGGGCAATAAGTGTCGCATCACACCGGTATGCGGATTGAAGAACATTCTGGCCGAAGCTTTAAGAGCCTTCCTGGAGACCCTCGACCAGTACACTCTTGCCGACATTCTTCCGGAACGGCAAAAGCCCCAATTGTTGCGCCTGTTGCAGATTGCCTGAAAGCGGTTGCTTCAATGCCTCAGCGTATAAGCGACAACGATGCCGTACAAAAGCACAGACCATTTCGACTCAAGTCCGGGCCTATGACCTCTCAAGCCATACCGGTGCCAGCATTTCCCAAGACCACGATGACGACCCTTCTGGCACTATATATGGCCCAGGGTCTGCCCTCTGGATTGTTTGCCCATGCCCTGCCGGTGTTCTGGCGAGAGGCCGGGATTGGCCTTGCCTGGATCGGCGCGCTAAAACTGCTGGCTTTGCCATGGATTCTGAAAGCCTTGTGGGCGCCGGTAATTGATCGCAGCCTCTGGAACGTAGCTCCGATACGCTGGGTATTCGGGCTGCAATCTTTGGCCGCCGTCTGCCTGATCGGCCTGGGAATAGTTGGCATAACCCCTCAAGGCCCCTGGCTGCCGCTGACGGTCGCTGCGATCTTGTTGATCAATCTGCTGATGGCCACCCAGGACATCATTACCGATGGTCTGGCTGTTCGGCATGTTCCCGCTATTTGGCGAGGGTTGGCCAACACCTTGCAAGTGGCTGGGTACAAAATCGGAATGTTGGCCGGCGGCGCCTTTTTGCTGATCCTGGCCAGCCACGTAGACACACAGATCGCTCTCTTGCTGCCGGCAGGTCTTTTGATTGTGCTGCTGACACTGGTTTATCGCGCCCCCATTCTTCGTACTCCCCATCGGCTCTCTACCCCAGCGGACGAACCGCAGCCCAGGATTATCGACGGTTTCATCGGCCTTATCCGCCAGCCCGGCATGTTGTTCTGGTTGGGAATCGTAGCCTGTTACAAAGTCGGTGATGCCATGGGATCAGGCATGGTTCGCCCGATGCTGACCGACGGTGGCTGGACAGCCGAGGCAATTGGAAACTTCACACTTGCCACCACCGTAGTTGGCCTGTTGGGGGCGGCCATCGGCGGATGGCTTTACACCCAACTGGGTGGCCGACGCAGCCTGATCTGGGCAGGTATCGCCCAGGCTGTGACGATCAGCGGCTGGGCACTGGTCGCAGTGAAGGGCACCGGAACTGCCTTGGTTTACGGAGTCGGTATCACCGAGCAATTGGCCGACGGCGCATCCACGGTGGTGTTGTTTGCGATGATGATGAATCTGTGTCGGCAGCAGTGGGCCGGCACCGATTTCACCGTGCAGGCGTCCATCCAGGTCATCTTTGCGGGCATCTTCGGCTTGCTGGGTGGCTTGATTGCCCAAGCCTACAGTTACGAAATCCTGCTCGGGCTTGCCGGATCTGCAGGCCTTGCCGTGGTGTTCGTGTTTGCACTCCAGGGCCCTAAAACAGTACCCCGCTGACCTCCCTGCTTCGAAGCCTACTCAAGGTTTCCTCCAGTCAGTTTTTTTTACAATGCCCGCCACACTTCCTATACAACGCTGACGACACCTCTCAAGAGTTCTTGGGGTGCAAGGATTTTATGCCCATTGGCTTGCTCCTTGCTGAATGCAAGAGACGCTGCAATTGACGGATCCGGGACGAAGTATGAGGGCCAGTGAAGTGCCTAAAATCCGGACAGCCGCCTTACATTCCTCATTATTGAGGCATGAAGACGATGACAGGTCGCCAGTTCTTCACCGGTACTGGATTAATTTGGACTCTTAGCACAACAACACAGGCGCTGCAGCCTGACCTGTTCGACATCTATGGCGAAGTCACCGGCGGCTTCATTTCTGATGAGGCTCTGAACAATACCTCTGGCCGCGAAACTCAGATTTGGAAGATGACCCAGGTGCTGGTTGGCCTTGTCTACAACGCCGACGACTCTGCCTGGTCAGCGCGTATTGAATGGGTCCCATTGTCGGATGATCTATGCTTCGAGCCAGAAAACGCGGCATGCGGTGACATTTACAAGAATCTCGGAACAAGCCTGCTTTACTTCGGTGAGCATCCGGTACGTGAAGCCGCCGCGCGCTATCAGGGAGACAACTGGTACGCCGACATTGGCAGAATTATCAATCCCTATGGCTTGTCATTAAATGAAGCACCCTATCGCCATCGGCACGACGCACCTCACGCCTATTACATCGATAAAGAACTGGTCAGCGGGGTCAATCTCGAAGCCCAGCTAAGTCGCTGGACAGCTTCGCTTGGTGTCTTTGGCGGCCGCGGTGATCCGGGCAGTTCCTACAACTATTATCTGAATGGGCAAGTGGATCCAAATCTAAAAGGCAACAACACCCCTTTGTTCGAAACTACCCTCGCCTACCGAAGAATTGGGCGGCAAAGCACCCAAACACTCTATGGTGGTTACCACCACACCAAGACAGGCTCAGCCGTCGGGCACTTATACAGCGGTAAACACAATGACGAACGAGCCCAAGTGGGGCTGGACGTAACCTACACTCCACAATCATCGCTGATCACCGGGTATCGCCTGCTCGCTCAATACAGTCAATACACCCTGGGCTTAACAACTAAAGGCCAACAAGGCCGCTCCACACCAATTCAAAGCAGAGACCTGGTAAAACGGGGAGTGTTCGCAACTGGCGTGGTGGAATTCGGATCACGATTGGAGCTTGCATATACTTACGAGGAGCTCGACCGAATCGACACTCTGGTGTGGGATCGGGTGGCCAATTTTGATCCTTCACACCCTGCCTTCGATTCGGTGGAACGCAATCACATCGTGAGTATCGCGTATCGCCTCAATCGCAATGTCGAGTTTTCGGCATTTTTTCGACAGTCAGATTTTGACTATGCCTTCGTCTCCGACATCGAGCCGGAAACAGACACCGACAAGGCCGGGTTCCTGGTTCACTTTCAGTTCTGACCCGAGGCATTACTCACCAATCTATTTGGATCATGGCCCAAAACGTGCTTCCCAACACCTCAGACGATGATTTACCGGCACACCACGCCGTGAGCCGAGGGAGGACACCACGCCATGTCGCTACTGACATCACTGATTCGCGCCAGCACCCAGTTCCAACAGGCCTTGGAAAAGCGCCCGGCACCCGAGGGTTCGGGGCAAGGCGCTCCAGCCAAGGCAGAGGCGGCGCAGCCCCAGCCAGCCGGGGCGCCTGGCGACGACCGCTTTACCCCTTCCGGTGACAACACTGCAGACCTGGCCAAACAGAAATCCCGTAAGCTGGCCATGGCAGAGTACAAGCAAACCGTGGGGCAGGATCTTGCCTTTGTGCGGGAAACGCTGCGGCACAAGCTTGCCGAATACAATCTGCAACCCGGCACCGCGCTCAGTGTGAACCGGAGTGAATCCGGTAGCGTTCAGGTTTCAGGCGGAATTCCCGAACAGGCAAAAGCCTCGATCGAGAACGATCTTAATGTGAACAAGAACTTCAAGGACGCGTTCGGCCGGCTGAGTATCAACGAGCCCACACTTGGGTTCATGGACAACGCCCTGAAGCTCAACCAGGCCTACGGCGTAAACAACCCGTTGCTGGACACCCTGGTCAGCGAGAACCAGCAGTTCAACGGGCTGCAGGATCTGGTGCACCGTTACGATAGCCTCCGCCGTTCCGCCGGCAGCGAACAGTTCGGGATGGCCGACAACAACAGGAACTACGCGTTCAATCTGAACGCGCGCGCCTGAACGTCAGACATTGCCCGATCATTAGACATTAAAGGGAGCGGGATCGCCTTTTCCAACCCGGGTAACCGCCGGTGCCTCGCCGGTGAAGTCGACCACCGTGGTCGCTTCCATGCCGCAGAATCCGCCGTCGATGATCAGATCCAGCTCGTGCTCGAGGGTTTCCCGGATATCGTAGGGGTCGGTCATCGGCTCGGTTTCACCGGGCAGGATCAGCGTACTGCTCATGATCGGCTCACCCAGCTCACCCAGCAACTCCTGAACAATGGCATTGTCCGGAACCCGCACGCCAACAGAGCGGCGTTTGGGATGCAGCAGCCGCCGGGGCACTTCGCTGGTGGCATCCAGAATGAAGGTGTAAGGCCCGGGGGTGAAATTCTTCAGCAAACGGTACTGCGTGTTATCCACCTTGGCGTACACGCCGATATCGGACAGGTCCCGACACACCAGGGTGAAGTTGTGCCTGTCGTCCAGGCGTCGAATACGCTTGATTCGATCCGCCGCCTGTTTATCTCCCAGATGACAGCCAATGGCATAGGCTGAATCCGTGGGGTACACGATTACCCCACCCCGGCGGAGAATATCCACGGCCTGATTAATCAGGCGTTTTTGTGGGGTTTCCGGGTGAATCTGGAAAAACTGGCTCATGCGTCCTCTCCCTGACCAGTGGGCGCTGTCATGGCTGGGTCGTTTTTCGATCCACCCAGGCAATTAGGTGACTCCGGTGCGGACTGACCGGTTGCTTCCCACTCCTCGGGCGAATACAGATGCAATGCGAGCGCGTGCACTTCGCCGGCCAACTCTGCGGCCAGAACCTGATAGATCGCCTGGTGGCGCTTGACCTTCATCTGACCCTCAAAGTCCGCTGAGACCAGGGTTACCTTGAAATGAGTCTCCGAATTCGGTGGCACGCTGTGCTTATGACTTTCGTTCTCCACATGCAGGAGGCGGGCATCGAAAGCCTTGTTCAGCTTTGTTTCGATTGCGTTCTGGATCTTCATAATTCGTCCATTCTCCGAATACGTTCTGTGACTGCAGTCTACTACACAAACCACCAACCACCCGAACCTTGACAGCAAAGAGCCAAACGGCCACATTCCCATCCCGATTCAACCGCATAAACGCCCATGCATCTGTACATCGCCGAAAAACCTAGCCTCGGTCGCGCCATCGCCGCCGCCCTGCCCGGTCCACACCAGAAAGGCCAGGGCTGGATCCGCTGTGGCAATGGCGAAACCGCCGCCACCGTCAGCTGGTGCATAGGGCACCTGCTGGAGCCAGCCGAACCTGCGCGCTATAACCCGGCCTGGAAAAAGTGGTGTCAGGAAGATCTGCCCATGTTCCCAGACAAATGGGAGGTCATGCCCAAGGACAGTGTGCGCCAGCAATTGAAGGTGCTCGAGTCACTTATCCGGCAGGCGACAACCATTGTCCACGCAGGCGACCCGGACCGTGAAGGCCAGCTGCTGGTGGACGAGGTAATTCGGTACGTTGGCACCGAGGCGCCAGTCCAGCGGGTACTGATCAACGACCTGACGCCCGCAGCCGTGGCCAAGGCTGTTCAGGCCCCCAGAGACAATCGCGAATTCCGCCGACTCTCCCACTCTGCCCTGGCCCGCCAACGCGCAGACTGGTTGTACGGCATCAACCTGACCCGCTTTTACACCCTGAGTTACCAGCGGCCGGGCGAGCAGGGTGTATATTCCGTGGGGCGGGTTCAAACGCCGGTTTTGGGCCTGGTGGTTGAGCGTGACAGTGCCATCGAGAATTTCGAACCCAAACCCTATTTCCGCATTGAAGCCCAGTTTGCAGCCCAGGAAGACGAGGCCGACCAGAGCCCTTTCACCGCCCGCTGGCTGCCTGACGAACAATTCCAGGACCAACTCGACGAAGAGAACCGGCTGCTGGACCGAGCCATTGCGGATCAAATCGCCGCCGACGTAGACGGCCGCCCCGGCACCATCACAGAGTCACGGTTCCGGGATCGTCCCGAAGCGCCGCCGTTGCCCCTGTCGCTCTCGGCTCTGCAAATCGAGGCCGGCCGGCTGTTTCGCATGGGTGCTAAAGAGGTGCTCGACACCGCGCAGAATCTGTACGAACGTCATCAGCTGATCACCTATCCCCGGTCAGACTGCCGCCACCTGCCCGAGGGCCATTTCGGACAGCGAGAACAGGTGGTTCGCGCCATCTCCAGGGTTGCTCCAGATTTAGCCGAAGCTTGCCAGCAGGCCGATACCGAGCGCCGTACGGCAGCCTGGAACGACAAACAGGTCGACGCGCACCACGCCATCATTCCAACCAGCCGGCCATCGCCAAACGGGGCGCTGACGGCTACCGAAGAAAAACTCTACGGGCTCATCAGTCGCTATTACCTGATGCAGTTCTCCGCCGACGCGGTGCACCGGGAGGGTCGGCTCACAGTTCGGGTAACCAACCACAAGTTCAGGGCCACCGAAACCGCCATTCTGGTCCCGGGCTGGAAAACCCTTGAACTGAAGCTCCGCGAAGGCCGCAACGACTCTTCAAAGGCGCCTTTACCACGCCTGGACAAAGACGAGCCGGTTCTGTGCAGCGATACCACCATCGCAGAGCGCAAGACCCAACCTCCGCAGCACTTCACCGACGCCACACTGCTGTCGGCGATGACCAACATCGCCCGCTTCGTGACCGATCCGAACCTTCGGAAAACCTTGAGGGAAACCGACGGACTGGGCACCGAAGCAACCCGCGCGGCCATCATTGACACCCTGTTCAAGCGGGATTACCTGTACCGCGACAGCCGCCACATTCGGGCCACCGATAAGGGCAAGGCACTGATTACCGCCTTGCCAGAGTCGGTCAGCAAACCGGACCGGACCGCGGTCTGGGAAGCTACCTTGGAGAGCATTCGCCGTGGCGAAGGCGATCCACGGGAATTTCTCGACACCCTGAAACAGGAAGTCCGGGGCTTCATCGATCGTCCCCAGGGCGCACCTAACGTTAGTCCATCCGCGGATGGAACCGAGCCGGCGCAGGGTGGCCAGGTACACTGCCCAAAATGCCGAGCCCCAATGACCGAAAGGGATGGCAAGTTCGGTCGCTTCTTCGCCTGCACACGGTATCCTCAGTGCCGTGGCACCCGTCCCCTCGAGGATGCGGCGCCGGAGGACGGAACAGGCCAGAAACCCATCCCCTGCCCCCACTGTTTCTCCCCGCTGGTCCGCAGGAAAGGAAAAAAAGGCTGGTTCTGGGGCTGCAGTAATTTTCCGGCCTGCCGACAAACAGTTGATGACGACAATGGAAAGCCAGCACTCCACTTACGCAACTCTACATAACGATACTGAACGTACTGTCAGTTTTTGTGATAATCGCTTGATATCAACCAGCAATCCGTCCAATGCCCAGGTATTAGGCACGGTCACAATCGCAATACCCCTGGAGACGTCTGATGCGCATTGCTCTGCTTGAAGATGAATACGAACAGGCGCAGCACGTCCAGTCGATGCTGTCAGAGCGCGATCACCACTGCGACACCTTTCCAACAGGGCAAGCGTTTCTCAGCGCCGTTCTCCACCGCAGCTACGATCTGCTGATCCTCGACTGGCAAATACCCGACATGACCGGCATCGACGTACTCGAAAGCGTCAGATCGCAGCTCAACTGGGTGATTCCGGTAGTGTTCCTGACTCAACGTGACAGCGAAGCCGATGTCGTGCGCGCGCTGGATGCCGGCGCCGACGACTACCTGGCCAAGCCTGCCCGGGCGGCAGAACTGGTGGCTCGCATCAACGCCCTCGCTCGCCGCAGCAATCCTGACAGCGAAAAGGAAGTGCTGAAATACGGCCCCTTTGAAGTGAACACCCAGCGCCGAACCATCACGCTGCATGGGGACGGACTGACCCTGACTGACAAGGATTTTGACCTGACCCTGTTCCTGTTTCAGAATCAGGGCCGCTTACTGACTCGTGAAATGCTTCTGGAGCGTGTCTGGGGCCTGGCACGGGAAATCAACACCCGCACCGTCGACACTCATATGAGTCGACTGCGGCGTCGCCTTGGGCTGAATCCGGAAAACGGCTTCCGGATCAAGACTATTTATCAGCGTGGTTACCGGCTTGAGTCCATGCAACATCAGCAAGTGGACCATAACTCCGACATGAGCAGCTCGGACGTGAATAACTCTGAAATAAGCGAGACCGACCGAGCCGCGAATGAGTAAAACTGGCACACTGCGAACCCTTCTGGCGCTTGCCGCATCGGCGATACTTTGGGCAGCAACGACTGCCCACGCCGAACTGTCCATCACACAAGGCTCGGCGCTGCCGTCTTCTGAGTCGGGCTCAACGTCAGCGCCGGAATGGCTCTACACGCTCCGCCCGGGTGAAAATTACCAGCAAGTCGCCAAGGAGCTTCTGGCCCGTGGCTACAGCTCGTCACGCCTGCTGCGATTCAACAATATCGAAGATGGCACCGTCGTGGCCGAGGGCGACAACATCCGAATTCCCCTGCACTGGCTCAAACGCCAACCCGATTCCGCACGGGTAACCACGGTTTCCGGGGCGGTACAACTGATTTCCGGCGCCAGCGGCCGCAAGCTTCCGCTTACCCCCAATACCCTTATTCGAGTTGGTGACGAAATCGTCTCAAGCTCGGGCACGGCAACCATCAGCCTCGCGGACGGTTCGGACGTCCGGCTGGCGCCGGATTCCCGACTCATATTCAACAGACTCACCCAATACGGCAAGTCTGGCATGGTGGACACCCGGCTGCGCCTGGACAAGGGCGAGGTTCATACCCGGGTCAAACCGGTGATTGAGGGTGGCGCCCGGTTCGAAATCGAAACACCGTCTGCCGTGGCAGCGGTTCGCGGCACCGCCTTCGCCCTGCAAACGTCGTTAGCCAGCACCAGTCTCCAAGTCACCGAAGGTGTGGTTGATTTCGGCGCGCCAGGGAGAACACGCAGAATTCCGGCCGGCTACAGCGCCACGGTTTCCACCCAGCCAAACGGCGGACTCACTATCCGGCGCCTGCCGCCGGCACCCGAAGTTGAACCTCTGCCAACGACACTGACGCAATTACCCGCTACATTGAAATGGGCACCCAGCCCGGCAGCGCAGCACCAACTGAACATTTTTGAATCCGGGAGCGGACGCTGGGTCGAGAGCCGGAAAATTGATGGCAGCCGATTCGACATCAGCCTGCTGGATAACGGCGACTACGAAATCCACCTGGCCGCGCTGACCAACCGAGGGACCACTGGCTTGCCCGCCGTTGTACCGGTAAAAATAGATCTGAAAGCAGAGGCCGCGAACCTGATTGCGCCTGAAGAAGGCAGCCTGGCCGACGATGATATGCCCGAGTTCAGTTGGCGCCTGAATGGCAAGAACGAAGTCGCACGGGTGGAAATAGCCGAAGACGAAAGCTTCAACGAACTGGTGACCTCCAGCGAATGGGCACCGGAAACCTCGGCCCTGCCCTTGCGCCCGCTCAGTCCGGGGCAGTATTACTGGCGCGTTGTAACCGAAGCCGGTGGCACCTCGGTGGCCACCAGCAACACCAGAAAAATGGTGGTGAATGGCACCATTCCGCCCGTGCGCATCATCAGCATCAACTACGTTGACAGGCAGGTCAGGGTGTTCTGGGAGAAAGTGCGGACCGCTCAGGAATACCGCCTTCAGCTCTCGGAAGAACCCGAATTCCAGAACATAATCAAGGAGGCAACGCTGGCCGAGACGACGGCAGCCTTGCGTCTGATTCCCGGAAGGCGGTATTTTGTGCGGCTAAAAGCTCTTTCAGATGGCCCACTGACCAGTCGTTGGGGCCCCGGGAGGGAACTGTACCTGGAATAATCCATTGATCGACCGATACAGCAGGACGCATGAACCGGGATTGGCTGCCAATAAATACGACTCCCTGGACCATGGGCCTGTTACTGGCCATGCTGATCCTGCTCATTCAGGCATCGGCACTGCCTGAGCGAATCAATCTCTGGCTGTACGACGTCGCCACTACGTCCCTTCCGGCCACACCGTCCGATGATGTTGTCATCGTCGCCATCGATGAGCTCAGCCTGAACCGAATCGGTCGATGGCCCTGGCCACGGAGTGTCCACGCCGAAATCATCCGAAAGCTACACGCCGCCGGCGCCGACACCATTGTCTTCGATATCCTGTTTCCGGAACCATCGGCAGACGATGCCGTGCTGGCCCAGGCCATGACTGCTCATGGCAACGTCATTTTGCCGGTCTATCTATCTCCGCCCGCATCCAACTATTTGCTGAGCGAACAGCTGCCCGCGTCACAGTTGGCCTATGCAGCTGCCGCACTCGGTCATGCCCATGTGGAACTGGACACCGATGGTGTTGCCCGGGGACTTTATCTGTTCAACGGCCTGGGGCGCCATCTATGGCCCAGCCTTTCCGCGGCCGCCAGCCGAACCCCCAAACAGGATGTCAGTTCCCACGCGGCAGCGCCGTTCGTCAATGTCCGTGACGGCTACCGCTCTGTGCCGCTGGCGGGTGGCGCCGGCACCCTGCCCACACGCTCTTATATCCAGGTATTGAACGAGCCACCTACACCGGGGCTGCTCAAGGGAAAGACGGTGTTTGTAGGCGCAACTGCAGCGGGCTTCGGGGATATCCTGCCGACGCCCTTTTCAGGACTGAGCAGGCCGATATCGGGCGTGGAATTTCACGCCAACGCGTACTCCGCACTCAGCCAGGGGTTATTGATTGAACCCGCACCCCGCTGGGTTGGACCGGGCCTCGCCCTGGCCGCCATCCTTCTGTTGGCTATCACTCTGCCGAGAATGCGGCCGACGCGCACACTGTTCGCGTGCCTGTTTACCCTGATTGTTGTGGTAGCGGTATTCCTGTTTGGCCTGTTCACCGCTCGGGTCTGGATGCCCGTGGCCAATGCGCTGCTGGCTCCCCTGCTGGCGTTTCCGATATCAAGCGGTTTCCGACTGGCCATGACCAACCAGTTCCTCAATCGACAACTCGACGCACTCGCACGTACGCCCCACGTTTCCGTTCCGGAGACGGCCCGCAGGCATCCGGCTCAGCTTCTGGAACACCTGCAAGCACTGCTCCAGCCTAAAGGCTGGCTCCTGAGCGAGGACCGTTTCGTTTTATCTGCTCAGGGGCTTTATGCAGAGGACATTCCGCAACTGCTGGAACCCGGCCAATGGCATCACGACAACAATCGCAGCTGGGTGCAGCTGATACGCGGAAAAACCAATTACACCCTGGGCCTGATCTTGCCCAATGATCTTAGCCGGGACGCCATACAGCGCTATCTCCGGCGCCTGCACCTGGAATTCGCCCAGGACTCCAAACAGACGGAACGCCCCAGAGAGAATATCTCCGCGCGAATTCAACGAGTCCGTATCGCCACCGAACGGCTCAATCACATGCAGCAGTTTATTCGCCACAGCTTTGAGCGCATGCCCGATGGCATCATTGTCACCGATGAACTGGGCGTCATCCGGTTTGCCAATCGCCATATTGAAGAATGGTTCCAGGAACCCATGCCCAGCCTGGGTGGACTGCCCCTGGTGCGGCTTCTGGAGGGCCACGATCCCCGGGAAACGCCGCCCTGGCATGAGACTGTGTCCGAGACGCTGACGCTGCAACAGAGCCGGACGGTGGATTTGCACATCCACAACAAAGATTTTCTCATTCACTTTGCACCGTTCGCCCTGCCAGACAGCGACCAGCACGGCATCATCGCGAACATCTCAGATATTTCCGAGCTTCGCGAACAACAACGGCAGCACCGCGAGGCTATCGACTTTATTTCCCACGATGTCCGCTCGCCACTGGTATCCCAACTGGCCCTGATCGAGCAGTTGAAACGCGACCCCAGCCATATCGACCGGCAACAGCTGGATCAGCTCGGCCGATTAGCGCGACGCAGCTACCACCTGGCCGAGGAGTTTGTGCAGCTTGCCCGCGCCGAACAACTGACGGAGACCCGCTTTTACGAGTGTGAAATTTTGGCGATTGTGGAAAATGCACGGGATAGCGTCAGTGAGCAGGCGGCGGAAAAAGGCATTCACTTCCACCTGCAGGGTACTGAAGACCTTTGGCTAAGGGGCAATGCTGAGTTGCTTGAGAGAGCGGTCATCAACCTACTGACCAACGCCGTCCAATATAGCCCAGCAGGATCGGCGATCGACATACAGGTATTCCGCGCCGGCCACCTGGCCTGCCTGACCATCGGGGACGAAGGCAGCGGGATTGATGCCGAAGAGCTTCCCCACCTGTTCGACCGTTATCGTCGGCAGAAGCGCAGTGAGCTGGCCGGAGTGCACGGCACCGGGCTTGGCTTGTCATTCGTGAAGACGGTGGTGGAAAAGCACAGGGGACAAATTGCAGTAGCCTCGGAACCTGGGGAAGGATCGACCTTCACCCTGAGACTTCCAATAGCCGACCCTCTTGCCTGAAACCCCATTCCGTCAGGCAGGCGGGGGAATCACGGTTACGACTGTACGGATTTGCTTACAATGTCTGACGGTTCGCTGATCAGGCCACTGGTGTCCTGGACCTGAATGGTGAAGTACCAGGTGCCATTGTCGAGCCCACTGATTTCATAAGACATCTCAGCCTGTGCCTGGGCATTGGCTACCACCACTTCCTCTGTCAGGTTCTGGGTGTCCTGGCCATAGCGGATCACATACCGGTCCAACTCCCCCATGGGAATGCTTTCGCCGTTGACCCGAGTCAGGGGCGCGCTCCAGCTCAACACCGCCGTACGCACGTCAGAAGAACCTTCACCGACACCGTCAGCGCCAACGCCAACTCCAGTTCCAGCCGTTGAAGAGCCCGAGCTTCCGGCACCAGAAGATCCACCGCCGCAACCTGTTAAAAGTGCTCCCATTACAAACGCGGCGATCCATGCCGTTGACATTTTGCTGACGCGTTTCATTCTAATATCCACCATTATTCCGTCGATTTTGTAAAATTGTATAAAACGCGGACGATAATAAATGTGACAAGCGTCGTTTTCCTAATTACAAAATGGTCAATTTTTCGACAGGAACAGGTAATAAAAAGACCCATAACACTGTTTCTTGGGCAATTTCTTGCCCAAAAAGACAACTTTGTACGTGGATTACATACAAAAAAGACGGAAAACAGGCGTGAAAAGACGTCGGATTTAACAAGGGTTCATAAAAGGAGTTGGGAGGGGCGTCAAAATAGCGCCAATATTCTTTCCGCTAAACGACTGAAAATGCGTCAAAGTACCGGCATAAGATCAGAGGATTGCCAAGGGGAAACAGGCGAGCAAGCCGGTCAGGCACTTTGACCTCTCGGGCGCTCAAAAAAAAAGACGGATCAGAGAACTGATCCGTCTTTATAAAGTGGTAGCGGGGGCAGGATTCGAACCTACGACCTTCGGGTTATGAGCCCGACGAGCTACCAGACTGCTCCACCCCGCATCAAAACTGGTTGTTTACCGGGCATCCCCCGATCAACGTGCGCGTATAATAGGGAGCTAATGGCGCCCTGTCAATCGTTATTTTCAAACAAATCAGTTGGAAACGACAGATCCTCGGTAACCACTGGATCAGCCATTGTAGTCGGCTGCCACAAACCAACAGCATCAATAGCTTCGCGGACCGGGCGGAAGGAGCGACGATGCTCTGGTGTCGCCCCCAGACGGTTCAGGGCCTCCAGATGCACAGGCGTCGGATACCCCTTGTGTTTGGCCAGTCCATAGCCTGAGTAGGTTTGCTCCAGCACCTCCATCTCTCGATCCCGGGTCACTTTGGCCAGGATGGAGGCAGCACTGATTGACTCAACCCGACTATCGCCCTTCACCACCGGTTCGGAGGGCCAGCGCCAGTTCGGGCAGCGGTTGCCGTCTACCAAGACATACTCTGGCTCCACACCCAGGCCTTCAACAGCACGCTCCATAGCGACCATGGTAGCCTGGTAGATATTCAACTTATCAATCTCATGGGCCTCACAGCGACCAATGCACCAGGCCTCGGCCTTGGCCATAATCTCGTCGTAGAGGGCGTTACGCTTTTTTTCCGTCAGCTTCTTAGAATCGGCAAGCCCGGCAATGGGCCGGTCAGGGTGCAGAATGACCGCCGCGGTGACGACCGCACCGATCAATGGCCCGCGTCCAACTTCATCCACGCCCGCCAGCAGGGATCCCCGGTAAGAGCACTCGAACGGCGGCAATTCGACACGCGCCATGATTATCCTCTTCTTCCTTCCAGCAATTCGGAAACCGCCTGCGCGGCTTTTTCATCCGCGTCCTGCCTGAGCGTGTGGTGCAGCTCGGTAAAGGCATCAAACAAACGCTCACGCTCGCTCTCATTCTCCAGCCGCTCCAGTACCGCTGCGCCCAGCGATTCAGGACTGGCGTCGGCCTGCAGCAGCTCAGGGACCAACGCCTTCTTGGCCAACAGGTTCGGCAACGCAACATGAGGGACTTTCACCAACCGGGACAGCAACGCGTAGCTGAACTCACTCAGCCGATAACCCACCACCATCGGCTTTTTCAGCAGCATCGCCTCCAGCGTGGCGGTACCGGAGGCCAAAAGGACCACATCGGACGCGGCCATCACCTCCCGTGACCGACCGCGGACAATGGTCACTGGCAACGTCACCTCAAGTGCATCGACCAAGTCCCGAACTTGCCGCTCTCGATCCCGATTGACACAAGGAATGACCAGTTGCAGATCCGGCCGTTTTTCCTGGATCCAGCGCGCGGCTTCAAGGAACAGGGTACCCAGGCGCTCCACCTCGCCAGCCCGGCTTCCGGGCAGCACGGCCAGTAACGGCGCCTGGTCATCCAGACCCAGTTCCTGACGCGCCTTTCCGGTTTCCGGGACCATTGGTATCCGATCGGCCAATGGATGGCCGACAAACGCCACGGGCACTTGGTGCTCTTCGTAGAAACGAGCCTCAAACGGAAACAGCGTGAGCATCAGGTTAACGGACTTGGCAATCTTGAAAATGCGCTTCTGGCGCCAGGCCCAGACAGAGGGGCTGACGTAATGCACAGTCGGGATGCCTGCGTTACGACATCGGCGCTCAATAGCAAGGGTAAAGTCGGGGGAATCAATACCGATGACCACATCCGGCGGAGTGGTAAAGAAGTACTCCAGCAAGCGCGCTCGAATCTGGAACAACTCTCGGATCCGCCCGAGCACTTCAACCAGTCCCATAACCGATAGTCGTTCCATCGGCACCAGGGAATGAAAACCTTCGGCGATCATGTCGTCGCCGCCAATGCCGACGAAACGGGCCTTGGGGTAGCGGGCACGAAGAGAGCGGATTAAACCCGCGCCCAGAATATCGCCGGAAGCCTCACCGGCAATGATTCCGAACGTTATGGCGCGGTTGCTGACAACCGCACGCTGCGTAGGATGGTCCGTCACCAGCAGGCTCCCGCCAGATTAGCGAATGATGCCGCGGTGCGCTCCACGGAGGGAGTCAATGAGGGGGCGTATCTCAGGAATGTCTGAATAGGCGCTGGCCAATTCTTCCACCGCCTGCTCCGTAGTGAGTCCCTGACGGTAGATCACCTTGTAAGCTCGGCGCAGCGTCAGTAGGACATCCTTGCTGAAACCACGGCGCTTCAGACCTTCTACATTCATGCCATGGGGCTCGGCAGACTGGCCACTGGCCATGACATAGGCAGGAATATCTTTGAGCACAATACTGCCGCCGGCCGCCATACTGTGGGGGCCGATATGACAGAACTGATGCACCATGGTGCCACCGCCCAGAATAGCAAAGTCACCTACGTTCACGTGCCCCGCCAGAGTCGCGCAATTAGCCAGAATTGCGTTGTCACCCACCACACAATCATGGGCCACGTGCACATAGGCCATCAGGAGATTGCCGCTGCCAATCCGGGTTTCACCACGATCCTGGACCGTGCCCCGATGTATCGTGCAGTTCTCACGAATTACGTTATTATCACCTATTGTCAGCGTCGTCGGTTCACCGGCGTACTTCTTATCCTGGCATTCCTCTCCAATACTGGAGAACTGGAAAATCCGGTTGTTGCGACCAATCACTGTCGGCCCCTTCACAACCACATGGGACAGTATTTCAGTACCTTCTCCGATCTCAACGCCCGGCCCAATGTAGCTCCACGGGCCAACGGTAACGTTGTCCGCGAGTTTGGCTGATGGGTCTACAATCGCTTGAGGATGAATACCCGACCAGTCACTTGTCGCCATCAAACTTCTCTCTCAGCGGTCAGAATCTCTGCCACGCATACGACGTCACCGTCGACCAATGCCCGACATTCGAATTTGTAGATGCCACGCTTGCCGGAAATCAGCTCTGACTCCATGCAGAGTTGGTCTCCCGGCAACACAGGACGCTTGAAGCGTGCCTTGCTGGATCCAGCCAGATATTGTACCACGCCGTCTGCCGGTTTCCGTCCCACAGTCACAAATCCGAGAATCCCGGACAGTTGTGCCATGGCCTCAATGATCAGCACGCCCGGCATGATTGGATTGTTGGGAAAGTGGCCCTGGAAGAATGGCTCGTTGATTGAGACGTTCTTATAACCTTTGATTGATTTCCCTTTCTCCACTTCGGTAACCCGGTCCACTAGCAGGAACGGATAACGATGCGGCAGGTATTCCAGAATTTCGTCTATTCCCATCATCTTACTTGGCCTCAGCCCTTTGTTTTCTTTTCCAGTTCTTTAATCCGTCGTGCAAGACCATCCAGTTGCCGGAAACGAACCGCATTCTTGCGCCACTGCCGGTTGGTATCTGCGCTGGTGCCGGAAGAATACACGCCGGGCTCCCGGATATCACCGGTGACCAGTGTCATACCCGTCAAATGTACCTGATCAGCGATTTCCAGATGGCCGGCAACGCCGGAGGCACCGCCAAACACGCAGTGGCGCCCGATGCGGGTACTGCCTGCGATACCGACCATGGCGGCCATGGCACTGTGATCACCAATTTGCACGTTGTGAGCGATCTGGATCAGGTTGTCCAGCTTTACTCCGTCGCCGATCACGGTGTCATCGAGGGCGCCGCGGTCGATGGTGGTGTTCGCACCCACTTCCACGTCATTGCCCAACACCACCCGGCCGAGCTGGGCGATCCGCTGCCAGACACCTTTCTCATTGGCAAATCCAAACCCGTCAGACCCGATCACCGCACCGCTGAGAATGTGACAACGCTGCCCAAGAACCACATCATGTGCCAGGGTCACGCGCGGCCGGATCACGGTGCTGGCACCGATCTGTGCTCGGGCACCAATCACGGAGCCCGCGCCAATCACAACCTGTTCGCCAACTACAACGCCGGCCTCAATAACTGCATTGGGGCCAACCGAAGCGGTTTCCGCCACGCGGGCGTCCGGGTCCACCACTGCCGTCGGGTGAATGCCTGGCTTGGCAACGGGCTCGGGGTCAAACCAGTGACTCAGACGAGCGTAGCCCAGATAGGGATTGTCGAGTAACAGCACATTGGTTTCAGAGTCGCCGGCGGTTGCCGGCGACATGATCACAGCCGAAGCCTGGGTATTGGCCAGGTACTTGGCATAGGACGGGTTCGCCAGAAAGCTGATTTGACCCGGTGTCGCTGCCTGCAGCGTGGCGAGTCCGGTCACCTCAAGGTCTGAGTCACCCCTGAGTTCGGCGCCCAGCGCCGTGGCGATTTCACCGAGCCGGAAGGACTTCTTTGTCATTACTCGCTCCCTAAAAACCTACCGGGGACACCCGCTTGGAACTTAACGGTTCAGCTTCTCAAGCAACTGTGGTGTCAGGTTCATCTCCGGCTTCACATAAACCACCGCTTCGCTGGGCAGGATAATGTCGAGATCGTTTTCCTCAAGCAGCTCTTCCACAGCGAGATCGACTTCCGGGCGTGCCTGCTCCAGGAACGCTTGTTTACGCTGCGCAACAGCACTGTCCAGGCGCTGCTTCAGGAAATTGAATTCCTTAACCTTTTCCTGGAATTCAGCCGTCAGCTTGCTGCGCTCGCTTTCGTTCATCATCGCGCCGTCTTTTTCCAGACGCTCTTTGAGCTCACGAGCTTCGTCCTGCACTTCACGTACTTTAGCCTCGTCTGCGGCAAAGTCCTTCTGCAGTGTTTCACTGAAGCTCTTGGCATCGTTGGACGAGAACAGTGCCTGACGCAGATCAACGACACCAATGCGGGTCTCGGCCATGGCCGGGAACGATAGCACCATCAGCGCCGCTGCAATCATCATGAAAATTCGGAACATTGGTTTTCTCCTACGTTTGATCCGTTGTTTTTTGGTCCGTCATTCATCAGAAGGTCTGGCCCAGTGAGAACTGGAAGACCTGGGTCTCATCCCCATCTTTATCGTTCAATGGTTTCGCAAGGCTGAACGCCAGCGGGCCGACGGCGGTAATCCACTGGAATCCGACACCGGCGGACAGCCGAACATCTTCAAGCTTGGGCTCGAAATCACGGTCAGTATCAAACACCTGCCCGGCATCCAGGAAGAACGCGGTCCGCATCGAGCGGGTGTCACCGGCAAATGGGGTCGGGAATATCAGCTCAAGACTGCCCTCAGTCAGCAGATTACCACCGAAAGGATCTGGATCGGACAGATCGTTGGGGCTGTTGGTGGCCAGCGGCCCCAGGGAGTTGGCCTCGTAACCCCGGACCGAGCCATAACCGCCCGCGTAGAAATGCTCGTAGAACGGCATTTGGGTACGATCCCCGTAGCCGTCACCGTAGCCGATGTCGCTGCGGGCACGGAAAATCCAGCTACCGGAATCGGTGATCGGCTGGTAGAAATCAGTCTTGTGGCTCACCTTGTAGAACGTCAGGTCACTGCCCGGAACGGCCACATCCAGTGACACCGAATGGCTGTAACCGTCGGTTGGCAGAACACCGCGGTTCAGGGTGCTTCGGCGCCAGCTACCGAACAGAAAGTAGTTATCGAAAGAGTCACCCTCCTCCGCAATGAAATCGTTCACTTCCTGGGACGTAAAGGAGCCGGCCTTGATGTTGGAGAGAGTGTAGCCCAGACCAAAATTCAAGCGGGTGATGCTATCCGTGGGATAACCGAAAGTAACCCGACCACCGTATTCATCCAGCAGGTACGAGGAGATATCCTCGTCTTCGTAGTCAGTCTCGCGGGCGAACAAACTGAAGCCACGACTTACACCGTCCACCGTGTAGTAAGGGTCGAGGTAGGACACATTGGCGCTTTTCACTGAGTCGCTAACGTTAACACCGAACGACACTCGCTTACCGGTACCGAAAAAGTTGTTCTCAGAGACGTTGGCGCCGAGGATAACCCCCGAATCCTGCGAGAAACCAATGGACGCGGACAAGCTGCCGGTCGGCTGCTCTTCGACACTGTAGTTCACATCGACCAGATCATCCGTGCCGGGCACTGGAACAGTTTCAACTTCAACCGCCTTGAAAAAGCCCAAACGTTCGAGCTTGGTCTTGGAGTATTCAATTCGGTCGGAGGAGGCAATCCCCCCTTCCATCTGCGTCATCTCCTGGCGCAGGACATCGTCCCGGGTAGAGACGTTGCCCTCAAATTTCACCCGGCGAACGTAAGCACGCTTGCCCGGCTCGACGAAGAAGGTAACCGCAGCCGTATTGTCTTCACCCGGTTCAGGCACGGCATTGACGTTGGCGAAGGCATAACCTTCACGACCCAACCGGAAAGCGAGTGCCTCGGAGATCGCGGTCATGCGAGCACGGGAGAAGACATCGCCCTCTTCAACGGGAATCAGCTTACGCAATTCCTCTTCGCCGACGATCAGGTCGCCGCGCAGGTTTATTTCGGAGATGGTGTACTGAGGCCCTTCGTTCAGCGCGATGGCAATGAACACCTGCTGCTTGTCCGGAGAGATGGAAACCTGGCTCGATTCCACGTTGAAATCCAGGTAGCCCCGATCCAGATAAAACGACCTCAATGACTCAAGGTCACCACTCAACCGTTCGCGGGCATATTTATCGGAGTTGGTAAGCGAGTTCCACCAGGTGCTGGTCTGGAGTTCGAACAGCCCGAGCAACTCCTCGTCCTTGAACTCCTCGTTGCCCACGATGTTGATGTGGTGGATGGCAGCCACGGTACCTTCGTTGATCTCCAGGCGAATAGCCACCCGGTTTCGGGGCTGGTCTTCTGCGGTCGCCTTGACGCGGGCATTATAGCGGCCCTGGGCGATATAAGAGCGGAGAATTTCCAGCTCCAGGCGCTCCAGTGTAGCCCGACGGAACACCTGACCTTCCTGCAATCCGGCGCCCGATAGCGCGTCCATTAGCATTTCGGTCTCAATGTTCTTGTTGCCCTCAATCTCAATGGAGCTGATGGAGGGACGCTCCCGAACGGTAAGGATGAGAACGCCAGCATCGCGGCTGGCTTCAATATCGGTAAAGAGACCGGTCCGGAACAGGGACTTGATGGCATCAGCCAGCTCGGACGGATCGACCTGCTCACCAATGTTGACTGGGAAGGATGAAAATACCGTACCGGCAGATACCCTTTGCAGGCCCTCAACCTCAATATCCGCAACCGTAAATTCGTCTGCCGTGGCTGTATTTATGCCAGTCGCGGCTACAGCGAGGCCAATGGCTACACCTAGAAGAGAACGTCTCATTCAAATATTTCGCCTGGTTAATGCGCGTAAAGAGCTCGCAATTCTCACAACCGCATCAGGTCGTTGTAAAGAGCAAACACCATTAATGTAAGAATCAATGCCATACCAATCCGCAACCCGAGTGCCTGGGCCTGGTCAGAGAGCGGCCTGCCCCGGATGGCTTCGATGGTGTAATAAACAATATGCCCACCATCGAGAATGGGTACTGGCAACAAATTAAGAACGCCGAGACTGATGCTGAGATAAGCCAGAAACCGCACGAAATCTTCAAACCCGGAGCTCACGCTGGCTTCAGCAACCCGGGCAATCGTGATCGGCCCACTAAGATTGGTCGGCGACAGCAGCCCGGTGACCATCTTCTTGATGGCGACGAGGGTCAGACGTGTGTCTGCCCAGGTCTCGCTGACGGCATGGGGAATGGCTGCCAGCGGGCCATAGCTGACTTCCCGCAAAGCCTCCTCGGGCCAGGACACAGGCTGAACGCCGGCTCCCACAAACCCAATAGCCTCACTGCCCTCAACGGCTTTTGCTTTCGGTGTGACCTGAACCGTGCGTTCGGTGCCGTCACGAAGAATGGTCAGGGTCAGTGTTTGTTCCGGCGCCTGCTGGATAAATTCGACCAGATCAAACCAGTTTGCCACCGGCTCACCATCTACGGCCAACACTTGGTCACCGGCTTGCAAGCCTGCCTGCTGGGCACGGCCGCCATCCGAGATCTGCCCAAGCACCGGGGGAATTTCAGGACGCCAGGGCGTAATCCCGAATTCAGACAGAGGGTTTGGAGATTGCTCACTCAGGCGCCACCCACCCAGCTCACCTGCAATGGTGCCTCGCGCGCCGTTATCGGTAACCTCCATGGCAATGTCGCCACGCTCACCTGCGCGTTCCAGCAGGCGCATGTTCACATCGCGCCAGGACGACACCCGATGACCATCGACGGCATGCAGCTCCATGCCTTGGCGCAGGCCCATGCGTTCCGCAACTGTATCCGGGGCGACGTCGCCCACGATGGGAGCGACCGAGGTGACCCCGACAACACCCAGCAACCAATAGGCGGCCAAAGCGAACAGGAAATTGGCCACGGGACCGGCGGCGGCAATGGCAATGCGCTGGGACGGTGATTTGGACGTGAATGCCTGGTCTTTGAGTTCTGCCGGAACCGGGCCTTCCCGCTCATCCAGCATTTTGACGTAGCCACCCAAGGGAATCGCCGCAACCGCGAACTCCGTGCCATGACGGTCATACCAGGAAAATAACGGCTTACCAAAACCCACCGAGAACCGGAGCACTTTGACGCCACAGCGGCGGGCAACCCAGAAATGGCCGTACTCGTGCAATGTGACGAGAATGCCCAGGGTGAGCGCGAGCGCCAAAATGGTTTCGATTATTTGCATAGCATTCCCGGTTAGTGGCTACAACGCACAAGCACAATGTTCGAAATTTCAGACAGTTAACATTCCAATCTGTTCCCGGGCGTGCTCTCTCGCTTCGAAATCCTTAGCGAAAATCGCCTCAAAACTGTCTGCCGGCGTCACGGTTGTGGCCGCCAGCGTCCGCTCTATGATAACGGGGATATCGGCAAAACACAGGTTACCAGCCAGAAAGGCTGAAACAGCCTCCTCATTGGCGGCATTCAGCACCGCTGGCGCTGTGCCGCCCTGAACAAACGCCTCGGCTGCCAGCCTCAGGCACGGAAAGCGTACCAGATCTGGCCGCTCAAAATGGAATCGGCCTATGGAAAACAGATCCAGCGGTGCAACCCCGGCGTCTATGCGCTCGGGCCAGGCCAGGCCATTTGCAATAGGCGTGCGCATGTCCGGGCTGCCCAACTGGGCCAACACCGATCCATCCACATACTCAACCATGGAGTGAATAATGCTCTCAGGGTGGACGTGCACCTCCACCCGTTCCGGCGTGGTGTTAAACAGCCAGCAGGCTTCAATCAGCTCCAACCCTTTATTCATAAGAGTGGCGGAATCCACTGAAATCTTCTGCCCCATGGACCAATTGGGGTGAGCACAAGCCTCGGCCGGAGAGACCGATCGCAATGCCTCGGCGCTGTATTCCCGGAATGGCCCGCCCGAGGCGGTCAACAGGATCCGGGCCACACCCGCGCCTCTGGGATCGCGGATCCGGTCCGAGGGCAGGCACTGGAATATCGCATTGTGCTCAGAATCAATGGGCAGCAGCTCGGCGCCCGAATCGGCAACCGCGTCCATGAAGAGCTTGCCGGACATCACCAGTGCTTCTTTGTTCGCCAACAACACCCGCTTGCCAGCGCGCACGGCCGATAGGGTTGGCGGCAGGCCCGCTGCGCCAACGATAGACGCCATGACTGTATCCGCGGCCGGGGCAGACGCCACCTCACACAGCCCCTCAGTACCGCCGAGCACACGGATATCGGGCAGATCAGACAGCAACTCAGCCAGCAGCGTCGCTGCGGCCGGGTCGGCCATCACCGCCACCTCAGGCTGAAACTCACGACACAGCACCGCCAGCTCACGTGCCCGCGTGCCGGCCGTGAGCGCATAAACGGAGAAACGATCGGGATGGCGCCGAATCACGTCCAGCGTGCTCAAACCAATGGAACCGGTCGCTCCGAGTATCGTAAGGTGGCGCGTTTCCATGGTTACCACTGTCCGGCGGTGAGCCAGCCAAGTTGGGTGATGATCAATGCAAACACGGGAATGGCTACGGTCAGGCTGTCGATGCGGTCCATGATACCACCATGACCTGGCAACAGCTGACTGCTGTCTTTAACTCCGCGAAACCGTTTGAGCATGCTTTCCAGCAAATCACCCAACACCGACACCAACCCGGTCGCCAAACTGGCGAGGATCAGGAATGCCGTTTCAGGAACACTGGCGGATACAATCAGACCGACCAGCAGAGCGAAAACACCAACGGCAACCAGTCCGCCCCATACACCGGCCCAGGATTTGCCCGGGCTGACCCGAGGCGCCAGCTTGGCCTTGCCAAAAGCCCGACCCGCAAAGTAGGCACCAATATCGGCAACCCAGACCACGCAGAATACGTAGAGGATGGCCCACAGGCTGTTGCTTACAGTACCGAAGTCCAGCACGCCGGTGCGAAGGTGATTCAACCCCACCCAGGCCGGCAGCAACACCAGCAAGCCCATGATCGCGCGGGCCGGCACACTACCCCAACCGGCCGACCCGGCGGGATAACTGCGAACCAACAGGAAACTGACAAACCACCAGGCCAGAGCCAGCCAAAGTACAGCGACGGCCGGTACGTTCAGCAGCCCATAAAGAATTCCGGCAATGACAGCGGCGTAGGCGACTCGGCCGCCCTGCCCCTCAATCCCGGACAGATTGGCCCATTCCCAGGCCCCAAGCGTGATGATGGCGCCAGTAAACAGGGCAAAACCAAGAGGCGGCAAAAAAAAGATGCCACCAATAGCGATGGGGGCCAGGATCAATGCGGTAATGATTCGGGTTTTTAACACGGTGAACGTCGCTATAGTTTCGTTATTGTTGTGAGGCTTTGGCGGCTATCTGGTCATCCGTCTGGCCGAAACGGCGCTGACGACCAGCGTAAGCCTGCAGCGCCTTGCGCATCTCGTCGGCCTTGAAGTCAGGCCAGAACACAGGGGAAAAGTACAATTCGGTGTAGGCGAGGTGCCAAAGCATGAAATTGCTGATTCGCTGCTCGCCTGCGGTGCGGATCATCAGGTCCGGCATGGGAAGGTCACCGATACTCAGGTGCTGCTGAATCAGGTCATCGGTGATATCGGAAGGCTCAAGCTCTCCTGCACGCACTTTGGCAGCAACCTTTCGGCTGGCCTCGGCGATGTCCCAATGCCCGCCATAATTGGCGGCAATGACCAGGGTCATCCGGGTGTTGTGACGGGTCAGCTCTTCCGCCTCGCGCATGTGCTTCTGCAACGCGGCACTGAAGGCTGATCGATCACCAATGATCCGCAACCGGATGTTGTTGCGGTGCAGTTTCCGAACTTCACGCTCAAGCGCAAACAGGAACAGCTTCATCAGCGCGGACACTTCGTCTTTCGGACGCCGCCAATTTTCACTGGAAAACGCGAACAGGGTGAGCACTTCTACCCCTTCGCGCCCGCAGGTTTCCACCACGGCCTTGACGGCATCCACACCGGCCTTGTGTCCGGCGACACCCGTCAACCGGTGCTGCTTGGCCCACCGGTTGTTACCGTCCATGATAATAGCCACGTGCCGCGGCCGGCTCTCTGCCGACATCTGAATCTCTGCGGATACCGTTCCCGTCATGAAACCCTCTGCTCGACCGGAGGAGAAGTAGCCCCCGGATCATCGTTCGCGTGCAAGAAAATCCAGGCGATCAAACCGCCATCAGATCCTCTTCCTTGGATTTCAGAGCCTTTTCTACTTCGGCGATGTAGCGGTCGGTGAGCTTCTGGATCTCATCCTCGCCCTTGCGCTCGTCATCCTCTGTGATTTCCTTTTCCTTCAGCAATTCCTTGATGGTGCTGTTGGCATCACGACGGGCGTTGCGGATGGAAACCCGGCCATGCTCGGCATCGGCCTTCGCCTGCTTGACCATTTCCTTACGGGTCTCTTCGGTCAGCATCGGCATAGGCACCCGGATAACGTCGCCGCTGGTGGCCGGGTTAAGGCCCAGGTCAGAGGTCATGATGGCCTTTTCGATGGTCGGCACCAGGTTCTTTTCCCACGGCGTTACGGTGAGCGTACGGTTATCTTCAGTGTTTACACTGGCAACTTGCTTTAGCGGCGTCGGCTGGCCGTAGTAGCTGACCATGACGCTGTCCAGAATGGCAGGGTTCGCCCGACCGGTACGAATTTTCTTGAAAGCCGAATGGAGCGACTCCAGGCTATTCTGCATTTTCTTCTCGGCTTCTGCTTTGATGTCGTTAATCACTTCAGCATCCTCGATTCATTCGTCAAATCATATGTTGCCGTGGCTTCCGGCCAATAGCTTCAAGGCCCGGCTATTCGATCAGTGTACCTTCTTTCTCACCAGTTACGATGCGCGTCAGGGCGCCCGCCCGGTTCATATCAAACACTCGCAGCGGAATGCCGTGATCCCTGGCCAGACAGATGGCAGTCAGATCCATGACACCCAGTTTTTTGTCCAGCACTTCGTCGTAGGTCAGGTGATCGTACTTTTCAGCACTGCTGTCCAAGTGCGGGTCTGCGGAGTATACGCCATCGACCTTGGTCGCTTTGAGCACTGCGTCCGCCTCGATTTCAATGCCCCGCAGGCAGGCCGCCGAATCCGTAGTGAAAAAGGGGTTACCGGTACCAGCACAGAAGATGACTACATCACCGTCCTTCAGATCCCGCACTGCACGACGGCGATCGTAATGCTCGACAATGCCGCTCATGGGTATCGCCGACATTACCCGTGTCCGAATGTTGGACCGCTCCAGGGCATCACGCATGGCCAGACCATTCATCACAGTGGCCAGCATACCCATGTGATCACCGGTAACTCGATCCATGCCGGCCGCGTTCAACGCTGCACCCCGGAACAGGTTGCCGCCACCAATAACCAGGCCAACCTGCACACCAATACCAATCAGTGCACCAATTTCAAGGGCCATGCGATCAAGGACTTTGGGATCAATACCGAAATCGTGCTCTCCCATCAGGGCCTCGCCACTGAGCTTGAGCAGAACACGCTTGTATCTGGGCTGGGTTTTGGATGATGTCGGCATGAGGATCCCCTTTTCGTCTGTTGGCTGCGGTCCGGCGTAATACGCGTCGCAGGCTTGTATCTGACATACTCCTCAAAAAAAGGGGTATCTCAGATACAAGCCCGCCACGAAAGCCAGGTAGACCTGACTAACGTGGCAGACTCAGATGGCACTGTGGTGTTAAACCAGTGCCGAAAGAAGGATCAGGCCTTGCTGGTGCCAGCTGCCGCAGCAACTTCAGCAGCGAAATCCACTTCTTCTTTCTCGATGCCTTCGCCCACTTCCAGACGAACGAACTCGACCAGTTCGCCACCGGCGGACTTGATCAATTCACCGACGGTCTGGTCCGGGTTCTTAACGAAAGGCTGCTCAACAAGGCTGTTTTCCTTGAGGAACTTCTTGATACGGCCGCCCATCATCTTCTCGACGATTTCGGCAGGCTTACCTTCCATGTCCGGCTGGGCCTTGATGACTTCTTTCTCTTTCTCGAGCTCTTCCGCAGGCATCTCTTCTGGCTTGCCAACACGCGGGTTAACAGCGGCAGCATGCATTGCGATGTCACGAGCAGTTTCTGAATCGCCGGCAGTCAGTGCAACGACACAGGCGATCTTGTTGGTGCTGTGAACATAACCACCAACAACCGGGCCTTCAACCTTAACCAGACGACGCACAGAGATGTTCTCGCCGATCTTCTGAACCAGCGCTTCGCGCTTGGCTTCCAGATCGCCTTCCATCAGCTTGGCAACGTCGGTTTCGCCCTTTTCGAAAGCGACAGCCAGAACGTCGTTGGCGAAGTTCAGGAAATTGTCGTCACGAGCAACAAAGTCGGTCTCTGAGTTTACTTCCAGAATGTAGGCGACGGAGTTGTCGTCTGAAATCTTGATCAGGGATACGCCTTCAGCGGCAGTACGACCGGCTTTCTTGGCGGCCTTCAGGCCAGAAGACTTGCGCAGCTCTTCGATTGCAGCGTCGACACTGCCTTCAGCTTCTACCAGTGCTTTCTTGCACTCCATCATGCCAAGGCCAGTACGCTCACGAAGCTCTTTGACCATTGCAGCGGTAATTGCAGCCATGTTCAATCCTCTCAACTGTTACGAATTCGGTGGGAAGTACGCCCGGATCAAGTCCGGGCGTACTTTACATCTCAACGTGAAGCTAACGCTTATTCGGCGGCCGGGGCGGCGCCTTCCGCGTCTTCGCTGACTTCTACAAACTCGTCAGCGCCTGAACCTGCAGACTGCGAGGCTTCCATGCAGGTGTCAGCAACGGCTTTCACGTAGATCTGGATCGCACGAATCGCGTCGTCGTTGCCCGGGATCACGTAATCAACGCCGTCCGGATCGCTGTTGGTATCAACAACACCGATAACAGGAATGCCCAACTTGTTGGCTTCCTTGATAGCGATACGCTCGTGGTCCACGTCGATAACGAACAGTGCGTCCGGCAGGCCGCCCATATCCTTGATACCACCGATGGAACGCTCAAGCTTATCCATCTCGCGGGTGCGCTCAAGAGCTTCTTTCTTGGTCAGCTTGTCGAAAGTGCCGTCCTTTCTCTGGGCTTCCAGATCACGGTAGCGACGGATCGACTGACGGATCGTCTTGTAGTTGGTCAGCATGCCGCCGAGCCAGCGATGGTTAACGAACGGTTGGTTGGCGCGCTCTGCTTCTTCCTTGACGATCTTGGCCGCAGCACGCTTGGTGCCAACGAACAGGATCTTGTTCTTGTTCTCTGCCAGCTGCTGAATGAAGTTCAGCGCTTCATTCATGGCAGGAACAGTCTGCTCAAGGTTGATGATATGAATCTTGTTACGGGCGCCGAAGATGAACTTCGACATTTTCGGGTTCCAGTAGCGAGTCTGGTGACCGAAGTGAGCACCTGCTTTCAGCAGGTCACGCATATTTACCTGAGCCATGATAGTTACCTTATTTAGCTTCGGGTTAGACCTCCACGCGTCCGATTGCCCCAACCCGCCTTCATCTAACTGAAGGGAGGCACCCTGGGACAACGTGCCGACACGTGTGTGAATTTGCCGGATTTGTTTCCAGCGGGCGCGTTTATACCACAATTCGAGCGGACAACGCCATTATTTTTACCACCCCCCTTCCTTGTACCCAGCCTCTCGCGCCCTTAAAATGCCGGTTTGATACAAATCAATGGGAAGCCCGATGCAAGTATCGATCAAGACCCCGGAAGAAATCGAAAAAATGCGCGTTGCCGGCCGCTTGGCCGCCGAAGTGCTCGAAATGATTGGTCAGCACATCAAGCCCGGCATCAGCACCGAAGAGATTGATCGCATCTGCCACGACTACATTGTGAATGAGCAGAAAGCGATCCCGGCTCCACTTAACTATAAAGGGTTTCCGAAATCGGTCTGCACCTCGGTCAACCACGTGATCTGCCACGGCATCCCGTCGGAGAAGAAGATCCTGAAAGATGGGGACATTCTGAACATTGATGTCACGGTCATAAAGGATGAGTACCACGGCGACACCAGTAAGATGTGGACAGTGGGCAAGCCCAAGCCCGGCACCGAGCGACTGATCAGCATTACCCAAGAGTGCCTCTATAAAGGTATCGAACTGGTTAAGCCGGGCACGCGCCTGGGCGACATTGGCCACGTTATTCAGCAGCACGCTGAAAAGCACCGTTATTCAGTGGTTCGTGATTACTGCGGCCATGGCATCGGCAAAGTGTTCCATGAGGAGCCGCAGGTGATGCATTACGGCAAGCCCGGCACAGGCATGGAGCTACAGGAAGGTATGACCTTCACTATTGAGCCGATGATCAACCAAGGCAAATACCAGACCAAACTGCTGCCCGATGGTTGGACCGTGGTCACCAAGGACCACAAACTATCCGCCCAGTGGGAACACACCATTCTGGTCACTGCAGATGGTCACGAGGTTCTGACCAAACGAGCCGAAGAGTCCTTTTAAGTGGACCTGAGCGAACTGGAGTCCCGCATCAGTAACGACACCTCCCCGGTGTCTGCAGCCCGTGAGCTCTTGCGAGAGCGGTATAATGCCGACGCGGAAGCATTCCGCCAGGGCGCGGATGTACGCGCCCTTGTCCATTCCCGGGCTAACACCGTGGATACGGTGCTCAGGCTGATCTGGAATCGCTACCCCTTCTCCAGCTCGCCAGACATCGCTCTGGTTGCGGTCGGCGGCTATGGCCGCGGCGAACTGCACCCGCAATCAGACATCGACCTGTTGATCCTGACCCGCTCGGGCATTGAGGACTGTTGGCAGGACGATCTAAGCTCTTTTATTACCCTGCTGTGGGATCTGAAGCTCGATATTGGCCACAGCGTTCGCAGCATAGAGGAAAGCAAAGCCGCTGCCCGGGAAGACGTCACCATCCTCACCAACCTGCTGGAAACCCGCACCATCGCAGGCCCGGACGAACTACGGAACGAACTGAGCACCCAGGTCTATGACGACGGCGTCAGCACCGATCGCGACTATTTCATTGCCAAGCGGCAGGAACAGCGAGACCGCCACAACAAATACGGTGACACCGAATACAATCTGGAACCCAATGTTAAAGGCTCGCCCGGCGCGTTAAGGGATATCCAGACCATTGGCTGGATCACCAAGCGGCACTTCGGCCTCCAGAACATCGCCGACCTGACCCGGTTCAGCATTCTGACGGAAGAAGAGCACCAGATTCTGTTCCAGGGCGAAACCTTTCTTTGGCAGCTTCGCTACGGTCTGCAACTGCTGGCTGACCGGCCCGAGAACCGGCTGCTGTTTGACCATCAGCGCGCACTGGCGCGAATGCTTGGTTACCACGATGAGGGCAAGCGTCTCGGCGTTGAACTGATGATGCAATCCTATTACCGAACGGTGTTGGCACTGGCGGAGCTCACCGACGTCATCCTTCAATATTACGATGAAGCGATCCTGGGCACAGGCACTGCGGACGACATCCAGCCGCTGAACAAACGTTTCCAGATTCGAAACCGTTATATAGAAGCGGTTAACAACCAGGTGTTCGCCTACGCTCCCTACGCCATCATGGAAATTTTCGTGCTGATGGCGCAGCACCCGGAGATCAAGGGAATCAGAGCCACGACCATTAGATCCCTGCGGGCGCACCGGCATCTGGTCGACGATGCCTTCCGGTCGGACCTGGCCGTCACCACCCTGTTCATGGAACTGCTGCGGACACCGCACGCCCTGGACCAGACCCTGTCGGCCATGAAGAAGTACAACGTGCTGGGCCGGTATCTGCCGGAATTTGGCCAGATCATCGGGCAAATGCAGCACGACCTGTTCCACATCTACACCGTGGATGCCCACACCATGAGGGTGATCCGCAACATGGTCAGGCTGAACAGCGCCGAGGCCCGCACCGAATACCCCCTGGCGTCACGGCTGATCCATCGGTTGCCAAAACTGGAAACCCTGTACATTGCCGGCATCTATCATGATGTCGCCAAGGGCCGCGGTGGCGATCACTCGGAACTGGGGGCGATCGATGCGGAAGCCTTTTGCCAGCGGCACCACCTGAGCGAGCGCGATACCAAGCTGGTGTCCTGGCTGGTAGAAAACCACCTGCTGATGTCGATGACTGCGCAGCGCAAGGATATTTCTGATCCCGACATCATTCACAACTTTGCCCAGGCGGTACCGAGTCAGGCGCACCTGGACTACCTGTACGTGCTGACTGTCTGTGACATCAGCGCCACCAACCCGAAACTGTGGAACACCTGGCGTGCATCGCTGCTGCGCCAGCTGTACATCGAAGCCAAGCGCGCCTTGCGCCGGGGCACAGAAACACCGATCAAGCGCCACGAGTGGGTCAGCGCCACGCAGTCGGAAGCCCGGGAAATCCTGCACGCCCAGAATATGACCGACGAACAGATTGATCACATCTGGGACACGGTCGATGAGGACTATTTCCTGCAGGATTCGACCGTGGATATTGCCTGGCAAACAGCCGCCATTATCCGTCACGGCGACAATCCGGATCCCCTGGTACTGATTCGCGATACCCGCGGCGGCCCCACCGATGGCTACTCCCAGATCATCATCTACATGAAAGACCGGGTGGCGCTGTTTGCCGCCACCACTGCGGTGCTGGAGCAACTGAACCTCAACATCGTGGACGCCCGGATCAGCTCGAGCGAAGGCCCCTACTCAATCAGCTCCTATGTCGTGCTGGATGAAAAAGGCCAGCCTCTGGGAACTGATCCAGCGCGTAAAGACCGTGTGCGTCAACGCCTGATCGAAGAGCTGGACGATCCTGACGATTACCCCGACATCATTCATCGCCGCACACCGCGGCAGTTGAAGCACTTCGCGTTCCCAACCGAAGTGACTTTCTCAAACGACACCGTCAATCAGCGCACCGTCATGGAAGTGATCACGCCCGACCGACCGGGTCTACTGGCGCGAATCGGGCAGGTACTTCTGGACCATCGGGTGCGCCTGACCAATGCCAAGATCGCAACCCTCGGCGAACGAGTGGAAGACGTCTTCTTTGTGACCGACGAACAGGGCGAACCCCTGCGCGATCCGGCGACATGCCATGAATTGCAGCAAGACCTCTGTAAAATGCTGGACGATATTCAATGAATCCAAACCTGGACCGACTTCATCCCTACCCCTTCGAAAAACTGGCCAAGCTAAAAGCAGGTATCTCCACACCGGAACACCTGCGGCCAATTTCCCTGGGTATCGGCGAGCCTAAACACCCATCGCCTGAGTTCGTAAAACAGGTGATCGCGGACAACCTCGACAAGCTCGCGAACTACCCGACTACCAAGGGCACCGACGAATTGCGCACTGCCATCGCTGACTGGGCGACCCGGCGCTTCCAGCTTGAAGCCGGCTCACTGAGTCCGGCTGACAATATAGTGCCGGTCAACGGAACCCGGGAAGGCATTTTCTCCCTGGTCCAATCCGTTGTCGCGGGCAGCGATTCCGCCACGGTAGTCAGCCCGAACCCGTTCTACCAGGTCTACGAAGGCGCTGCGCTCCTGGCAGGAGCCACTCCCATCTACCTGCCTTGTGATGGATCGAACGGCTTCATTCCTGATTTTGGCGCGGTGCCGGATTCGGTCTGGCAAGACTGCCAGATCCTCTTCCTGTGCTCCCCCGGCAATCCCAGCGGTGCTGTAATGCCCCGGGAAACCCTGATACAAGTCATCAAGCTGGCAGACAAGCACGACTTCATCGTCGCATCAGACGAGTGCTACTCTGAACTTTACCCCGATGAGAACCAGCCTCCCGAAGGCCTGTTGCAGACCTGCGCCGCAATTGGCCGCAACGACTTCGCCCGCTGCATCGTGTTTCACAGCCTGTCCAAACGCAGTAACCTGCCCGGCCTGCGATCCGGCTTCGTGGCCGGCGACGCCTCGGTGCTCAAGGGCTACCTGAAATACCGCACTTACCACGGCTGCGCCATGCCCATCCACAACCAGCTGGCCAGCGTTGCCGCCTGGCAGGACGAAGCCCACGTCGTTGAGAATCGGACCGCCTATCGCGCCAAGTTTGAGGCCGTAGTGCCCATTCTTCGTGAGGTCATGGACGTCGAGTTTCCCGATGCCGGATTCTACCTGTGGCCGGTCACACCAATGGACGACGAAACCTTCGCCCGAGAATTGTCAGCCCAGCAGGCCGTGCATGTTCTGCCCGGCCGCTACCTGTCTCGCACCGTCGAAGGCCACAATCCCGGGGAACATCGGGTTCGAATGGCTCTGGTGGCGCCCTTGGAAGAGTGCGTGGAAGCAGCACGGCGCATTGTTGATTTTGTGAAGGCGAACACTCCATGAAGATTTACGGCATCAAGAACTGCGACACCGTCAAGAAAGCCCGCAAATGGCTCGACGAGCAAGGCATTGAGCACAGCTTTCACGACTTCAAAAAAGACGGACTGGATGACGCCCTGCTCCAACGACTCGAACAGGCCGTTGGCTGGGAAGCCCTGCTTAACCGCCGCGGCACCACCTGGCGCAAACTTCCGGATGAGGTTCGTGATACCATAGACGGTTCATCTGCCCACAGCCTCATGCTGGAAAATC
>Ga0207908_1000060_pt1 | contig 50124 bp, 40 predicted proteins | sample MalvirmetagMSP81_FD_184224 | JGI IMG/M metagenome (GOLD analysis project Ga0207908, IMG submission 184224) | Marine viral communities from the Deep Pacific Ocean - MSP-81 (SPAdes) | ecosystem: Environmental > Aquatic > Marine > Oceanic | place: Pacific Ocean | collected 2011-04-18
AACAGTGATAAGCCGGTGGTCGCGGCTATCCATGGCACCGCCCTCGGTGGTGGCCTGGAAACAGCCCTGGGTTGTCATTACCGGATTGCCCTGAGCAGCGCCAAGGTTGGCCTGCCGGAAGTGAAGCTGGGCCTGCTGCCCGGAGCTGGTGGTACCCAGCGCCTGCCGCGTCTGACCGGTGCCCGCAAGGCCCTGGAAATGATCACCACTGGTGAGTTTGTCGGTGCCAGCGAGGCCCTGAAACTGGGTATTGTTGATGCCGTTGATGAGGGCGACGACATCAAGGCCGCCGGCCTGGCCTTTGCCAACAGCATTGCCGATGAAGGCAAACCGGTGCGCCGGGTTCGGGACCTGACCGACAAGATCGCAGCCGATCAGGGCAGTGACGTATTTGATGAGTTCCGCGCCCAGCTGGAGAAGAAGGCCCGCGGCCTGTTCTCGCCGTTCAAGTGTGTGGATGCGGTGGAAGCCGCGGTCACCCTGCCGTTTGATGAAGGCATGAAGCGGGAGCGTGAACTGTTTGTCCAGTGCATGGACTCGCCCCAGCGCGGCGGACTGATCCACTCTTTCTTCGCCGAGCGTGAAGTATCCAAGGTGAAAGGTCTGGCCAAAGACACCCCGGTGCGCGACGTTAACAGTGTCGGCATCATCGGTGCCGGTACCATGGGCGGTGGCATTGCCATGAACTTCGCCAATGTCGGCATTCCCGTCACCATCGTGGAAGTGAAGCAGGAGGCCCTGGACAAGGGCTTCGCGATCATCCGCAAGAACTACGAAAACTCCGCGAAGAAAGGCCGTATCACCACCGAACAGGTGGAAGAGCGCATGGCCCTGATCAGCAGCAGCCTCAGCTACGACGCCTTCAAGGACGTCGATCTGGTGATCGAGGCGGTGTTCGAGAACATGGCCATCAAGAAGGAAATTTTCGCCCAGCTGGACGCGGTGTGTAAGCCCGGCGCGATCCTGGCCTCGAACACCTCTACCCTGGATATCGACGAGATCGCCTCCGCTACAAAGCGCCCGGAAGATGTGGTCGGTATGCACTTCTTCAGCCCGGCCAACGTGATGAAGCTGCTAGAGAACGTGCGTGGTAGCAAGACCTCGGATGAGGTCAAAGCCACGGTGATGGCGGTGGCCAAGAAAATCAAAAAAGTGGGTGTGTTGGTTGGCAACTGCTACGGCTTTGTTGGCAACCGCATGCTGCACAAGCGCGGTGCCGAAGCCATGGCTTTGGTTAACGAGGGTGCAACACCGCAGCAGGTGGACAAGGTGCTGACCGACCTGGGTTACCCCATGGGCCAGTTTGCCATGTCCGATCTGGCTGGCATCGACGTTGGCTACCGAATCCGCCAGGAACGCCGCAACTCCGGTGAGGATGTGCCCCTGAGCTGGATGGACAAACTCGCCGAACAGGATCGCCTGGGGCAGAAGACCATGGCCGGTGTTTACCGCTACGAGGAAGGCAGCCGCAAGCCGATCCCTGATCCGGCCGTGGACGCCATCATTGCCGAATTCCGCCAGGAACAGGGCATTACTCCGCGCGACATCACCGATCAGGAAATCCTGGAACGCTGCATGTTCGTGATGATCAACGAGGGCGCCAAGATTCTGGAAGAGGGCATCGCCGACCGGGCCCTGGATATCGATGTGGTGTGGATCTTCGGTTACGGCTTCCCGGCCTACCGGGGTGGCCCCATGTTCTGGGCCGACCAACTGGGCCTGGATACCATCCTGAACGCGGTTGAAAAGTACCACGACGACATCGGCGGTGATCAGTGGAAGCCGTCGGCTCTGCTCAAGCGCCTGGTGGCTGAAGGCAAATCCTTCGCTGATCTCTGAACGAAACGAGGCTAACTGAAATGTCTGATGCAGTTATTGTTTCCACCGCGCGCACCGGCCTGGGTAAGTCCTACCGGGGCGCCCTGAACAACACCCACAGTGTCGATCTGGCCGGGCATGTAATTCAACACGCGGTTGCGCGTGCCGGAATCGACCCGGACGTGGTCGAGGACGTGATCCTTGGCGCCACCTTCCACGAGGGCGCCCAGGGCAAGAACATCGCTCGCCTGGCGGCCCTTCGGGCCGGATTGCCAGCAACCACGGCAGGCCTGTCGATCAACCGGTTCTGCAGTTCCGGGCTCCAGTCGATCGCCATCGCCGCTCAGCGCGTGGTGTCGGAGAAGGTGCCGGCCATGGTCGCCGGTGGTGTGGAGTCCATCTCCCTGGTGCAGAACGACAAGCTCAATAGCTTCCATGCCCGCAATGAATGGCTGATGAAGCACAAGCCCGAGCTTTATATGGCGATGATTGAAACGGCGGATATTGTGGCGCAGCGCTACCAGGTCAGCCGTGCGTCCCAGGACGAATACGCCCTGATCTCGCAACAGCGCACGGCCGCGGCCCAGGAAGCGGGCCGGTTTGATGATGAGATCGTGCCGTTCGACGCCACCATGTTGGTGAAGAACAAGGAAACCGGCGAGATCAGTGAGCGCGACGTCACTCTGAACCGGGACGAGTGCAATCGCCCGAATACTACCCTTGAAGGCCTGCAGGGCCTGGACCCGGTTCGGGGCGAGGGTCAGTTCGTCACCGCCGGCAACGCCAGCCAGCTATCCGACGGTGCTTCCGTGTGCACGGTGATGAACAGCACCTACGCCGAGAAGAACAACATCGAGCCCATGGGCATCTTCCGTGGCTTTGCCGTGGCCGGCTGCGAGCCGGACGAAATGGGTATCGGACCGGTGTTTGCGATTCCGCGTCTGTTGGCGCGTAATGGTCTGACCATGGACGACATCGATCTGTGGGAACTGAACGAGGCGTTTGCGTCCCAGGTGGTGTACTGCCGGGATCGCCTTGGCATTCCCATGGAAAAGCTCAACGTGAACGGCGGCTCCATTTCGGTGGGTCATCCCTATGGTGTGACCGGCTCCCGGTTGACCGGCCATGCCCTGATTGAAGGCAAGCGCCGCGGTGCCAAGTATGTGGTCGTTACCATGTGCGTAGGCGGTGGCCAGGGCGCAGCCGGACTGTTCGAAGTGGTGTAAGCGCAATCTCATTATGGCGGGTAAGTCAGGAGCAAAGGCATGAATGATCTGAGCAGGAACTACATCAACGGACAGTGGGTTGATTGGCGTGGTGACACCCTGGATGTCCACGAAGCCGCCACCGGCGAGGTGATAGCCAAGGTGCCATCGTCCAACCGTGCGGTTATGGAACAGGCCATCGCCGCCGCCCACGATGCCTTCGACACCTGGTCAGAGAGCACGCTGGAGCAGCGCCTGAAAGTGCTGGAACAGCTGCACGAGGGCCTGACCGCCCGCAGTGACGAGATCGCCCAAACCATCTGCCGGGAAGTGGGTATGCCGATCAAACTGGCGACCGGCATACAGGCCGGGCTGCCCGCCACCATCACCAAGAGCTACCTGAAACTGCTGCCGGACTTTGCCTTTACCGAGCAGGTGAAGAACTCGGAAGTGCAGTATGCGCCGGTGGGCGTGGTGGGCTGTATCACGCCCTGGAACTACCCGTTGCACCAGGTCATCCTGAAAATCGTGCCGGCCATCGCCGCCGGTTGCACGGTGGTGCTGAAACCGTCCGAAATTGCCCCGCAAAGCGCCTACATTCTGGCGGAGATCCTGGACGGCACCGATCTGCCCAAGGGTGTGTTCAACCTGGTGTGTGGTCTTGGTGAGACGGTGGGGGATACCCTGATCAATCATCCAGACGTGCGCATGGTGTCGTTCACCGGCTCCACCCGCACCGGTAGCCGGATCGCCCACGCCGCCGCTGAAGATTTCAAACGCTTTGCCCTGGAAATGGGCGGCAAATCCGCCTCGGTGGTGCTGCCGGATGCCGATTTGGCGGCTGCAGTGAAAGGCACGGTCAACAACTGCCTGCTCAACTCTGGGCAAACCTGCACGGCGTTAACCCGCCTGCTGGTGCCGGCGGATCGGCACGACGAAGCCTGTGAACTGGCGGCCGCCGCGGTGGCCAAGATGACTCCGGGTAATCCGCTGGAAGAAACCACCCGTCTCGGGCCGCTGGCCTCCGCGCAACAGCGCGACAAGGTGATGGATTTCATCAAACTGGGTATCGAAGAAGGCGCCACCCTGGTGGCCGGTGGCCCAGACGCGCCGCAAGGCTGTGATCAGGGCTATTTTGTTCAGGCCACAGTGTTCGGCAACGTCAAACCGGACAGCCGCCTTGCCCAGGAAGAAATCTTCGGCCCGGTACTGAGCATCATTCCCTACGCCGACGAAGCCGAGGCCATCCGTATTGCCAACGGCACCGCCTACGGTCTGTCCGGTGCAGTCTGGTCGGCAGACCAGGACAACGCCAAGCGGGTTGCGAGCAAACTGCGCACCGGCCAGGTCTTCGTTAACGGTGGCGCGTTCAACCCTCAGGCACCGTTCGGCGGCTTCGGCCACTCCGGCCTCGGCCGTGAATTCGGCAAATGGGGCCTGGAAGAATTCCTGGAAGTGCGATCACTTCAGCTGTAACCGAAGAAGTATGCTCGGCACCCGGGGTGGGGTGCCTTTTCTGCCGGGAAAAAGATGTCTGAGCGCAGCGAGTTATTTTTCCCAAAAGAAAAGATACCCCGCCTCGGGGGCCAGACTCCTATCTCAGGCTTTACCACCAAGAAGGATGCGAACGGCAGTACAGGCATCCTCCAGCTCCTCATCCCGGGGCTCTCGCCCCCCAAGGATGTCGCTGTACAGGCAGGACTCGGCCAGCCGGATCATGAAGTAAGACAAGCTTTCGATGTTCATCGGCGGCGTGATCTGTCCCCGAGCCACCTGGTCTCTCAGCAGCCGGGTGTTGGCCTCAACGGTACGGCTGCGCAAGGTGGACTGGGACGAGGTAAGAATTTTCAGCGCGTACTCCGGATCCTGGTGGATGAACTGCCGCAGGGGCCCGAAGTGCAGCACGGTGGAGTTGATGTGCCGATAGACACCCACCACATAGTCGATCCCGGTGCCGGGGGTGGCTCTGAGCGCCTCCTGGCGCAGGGGATCGTACAGCGACCAGAGGACGTCACCGATTAGCAGGTCCTTGTTGCCCACCCAGCGAAACAGGGTGGCCCGGCCAATGCTGAGCTCGTCCGAGAGGGCGGCAAGGTGGATGCGTTCGCCCTTGAGCCACATGCGCCGGGCCCGCTTCAGAGCGTCCGCCGGTGTTGCTCGGGTTGGTGTTTGCTCGGTCACTGAAACCTCATGTGGTGATTTGCAGCCATTCTAAACACAAAAAAGGAAAGCCGCTATGAAGACCAGAATCACTGAAATGTTCGGCATGCGCTACCCGATTATCCAGGGCGGCATGCATCACGTGGGCTATGCCGAACTGGCCTCGGCCGTGTCCAATGCCGGCGGCCTGGGGATCATTACCGGCCTGACCCAGCCGACGCCTGAAGACCTGGCCCGGGAGATTGCCCGCTGCCACGAAATGACCGACCAGCCCTTTGGCGTCAATCTGACCTTTCTGCCGTCGTTCAATACCCCGCCCTATGCGGAGTACATTGACGCCATCATCGCCGGTGGCGTCAAGGCGGTGGAAACCGCCGGCCGCAGCCCGGAACAGTACATGCCCCAGCTGAAAGCGGCAGGCATCAAGGTTATCCACAAGTGCACCTCGGTGCGCCATGCCCTTAAGGCCGAGCGTATCGGTTGCGATGCCGTCAGTGTCGATGGCTTCGAGTGTGGCGGCCACCCGGGCGAGGACGACATTCCCAACTTTATTCTGCTGCCCCGGGCTGCCGAGGAGCTGACCATTCCCTTTGTCGCTTCCGGTGGCATGGCCGACGGCCGCAGCCTGGTCGCGGCTATGGCACTGGGTGCCGAGGGAATGAATATGGGCACGCGCTTCCTGGCGACCAAGGATGCCCCGATTCACGACAACGTCAAACAGGCCATCGTCGAAGCCGATGAACTTCAGACCAAGCTGATTATGCGCAACCTGCGCAACACCGAGCGGGTCATGAAGAACGCCGCGGTGGACGAAATTATCCGGATCGAAAAGGAAAAGGGCGAGGCCGAAACCATCGACGACATCCGCCATCTGGTTACCGGCGTGAAAGGCCGATTGGTGCTGCAGGAAGGCAAGATGGACGAGGCAGCCTGGAGCTGCGGTATGGTGGCCGGCCTGATTCACGATATCCCCAGCTGTGAAGAGCTGATCAGCCGGATCATGGCCGACGCCGAGGAAATCGTTCGCCAGCGCCTGACTGGCTTCCTGGCCTAACGCTGGCCAAGATCCGGTCCCTTTCTAAACCCAATCACGCCCGCTACCTCCCACGCGGGCGTGAAGGTTTTGTGATAGTTCCGCTATACACTCTTTAAGCGCTTGTGACTCTGCCGTGAGCGGCCCCTGCCATGCTCCCAGTCGTGCCAGCACGCCGTGCCGGCAACGACTGACGAATCACAAGGAGAGATCACAATGCGAAACCTGACCCGAATGCTTGCCGTAACCGGCCTGAGTTTGTTTGCACTGTTTGCTGTCGCCGGCGACGAAATGAAGCACGACGACGGCATGATGAGCGATGACACCATGGAACAGGGCATGTCCGACCATGGCATGGAAAAGGATGACATGTCTGGTGACATGGGGCACGGTATGAAAGATGACGCCATGGATGCTAAGGCGATGGACCACACCATGGAAAAGGACATGGGCGACATGTCGATGGACGAGGAAACCATGGACCATAAGGACACCATGGAGTAACTATTTTCCGAGGACGGGATCAGAGCCAGGGAACCATGACACGAACCGTACTGATTATTGAGGACAACCCCGGAATCGGCGAGCTGGTGCGTATGCAGGTGACCGACCTTGGCATGGACGCCATTCTTGTCGATCGCGGTGACGATGGCCTTGAGCGTTTTAATCAAGGCGGGATTGATCTGGTTATCCTGGACCTGATGCTGCCGGGCCTGGACGGTCTTGGGGTCTGCCGGGAAATTCGGTCCAGTCCGGGCTATGTACCGGTGCTGATGCTGACCGCCAAGAGCAGTGAGCTGGATCGGGTGCTCGGGCTGGAAATGGGCGCCGATGATTACCTGACCAAACCGTTCAGCGTGGCTGAACTGGCAGCGCGGATCAAGGCCCTGTTTCGCCGGATTGATGCCCTGTCGGCTAAGCCAGAACCCGCGCTGGAAACCGAGCAGGTGGTGGTGGAAGGCCTGCGGGTGGATCCGGTTCGGCGCCGCGTCTTTGTGGACGACCGGGAAGTGGATCTGACCGCCCGGGAGTTCGATCTGCTCTGGCACTTTGCCTGTCATCGTGGCCGGGTGTTCAGCCGGGCCCAGCTGCTTGATGCGGTCTGGGGTTATAACCACGAGGGCTACGAACATACTGTCAATACCCACATCAACCGGCTCCGCAACAAAATCGAGACCGACCCGGCCTCGCCCCGGTACGTCCAGACGGTCTGGGGCGTTGGTTATCGGTTTATGGACTGATCCATGGCGCCATCGCTATTCCGTACCCTCTACGCCCGACTGGCTCTGGGCCTGTTCCTGCTGCTGGTGATTGTTGGTGGCCTGTTCACCATGCTCAGCCTCTACTCTGTGCGGGAATACACCGGCGCCGTCTATCAGGAACTCAATCGCGATCTGGCCAGCAACCTGGTGACCGACCGCAACCTGGTGACCGATGGCGAGCTCAACCGGACCGCGCTCAAGGAGCTGTTCGGGCTGTATATGACGATCAACCCGAGTATCGAGATTTACCTGCTGGACCGGCAGGGCCGCATCCTGTCCTATTCCGCCGATCCCGACAAAATCAAACGTAACCGGGTCTCCCTGGCCCCGATTCAGGCCCTGCTGGCGGACCCAAGCGCTTACCCCCTGCCGGGCGATGATCCACGTAGCCATGACCGGCGCAAAGTGTTCTCGGTGACCCCGGTGCCCACCAGCGCCAACCCCACCGGGTATCTCTATGTGGTGCTGCGGGGTGAGGAGTACGACGCCGCCGAGAGCATGGTCCACAGCGAACGGCTGCTGCAAATGGGTGCAGGCGCACTGGTGGTGAGCCTGTTTGTGGGCCTGCTGGCGGGCCTGGTGTTTTTCCGTCTGCTGACCCGGCGGCTGTCGCGGCTGACTGAAAGGGTGGAGCGCTTTGAGGCCGGCGATGGCGAGACCGCTCTCGAGACTGCCCTAGAGAGCAACCCCGAGCACGTGCCGGAGCAGGGCGATGATATCGATTACCTGGCGGCGCAGTTTGAACAGATGGCCCGGCGCATCGCCAGCCAGCTGGATCTGCTCAAGGACAAGGACCATCAGCGCCGGCAGCTGGTGGCGCAGGTGTCCCACGATCTGCGCACGCCCCTGGCCTCCATTCAGGGCTATCTGGAAGCCCTGCAGATGAAGCAGGATGACCTCAGCCCGGCTGAGCGCGGCCGCTTCCTGAAAGTCGCGCTGGCAGAGACCCATCGCCTGGGCCGGCTGGTGGATGAACTGTTCGAACTGGCGGCGCTGGAGGCCCGGGAAAAACAGCCGGTGCCGGAGCTCTTCCTGATCGCCGAACTGGTCCACGATGTGGCGCAGAAACACCAGCCCGAAGCCGAGAGCGCCGGCGTTGACCTGGTTATTGCGGCCGCCGATCCGGTGATGGTTCGGGCCGACATCGCCATGACCGAGCGCATTCTCGATAACCTGATCAGTAACGCCGTCAGCCATTCCCCCGCCAACAGTCAGGTGACCCTGGCGGTTCAGGGTGCCGATGGTGGCGCTCGTGTCACCGTGGCGGACGCCGGTCCCGGCATCAACGACGACGATCTGGCGCAACTGTTCGAACCCTTCTACCAGGCCGCCAATGCCGATCGCACCGGCCACGCCGGCCTGGGTCTGGCCATTGCCCAACGCATGGCGCAACTGCAAAAAGGCCAGCTATCGGCGCAGAACGGAGCGTCTGCCGGTGCCGAATTTCAGATCTGGCTGCCCGGAAAATAAACCTGTGTCGTTATAGATTCGTAAGAAACACCAGAAGGTTTTGTGAAGGCACCACGTTAGGCTGGAGTCAGTAAACCAGTCACAGGAGATGAAGTATGAAAGGCAAATTGATGGGCATGGCCACAGCGCTGCTGTTGGGCGTCGCAGGTACGCTTGCGCTAACCCATGCCAGTGCCGAGACGCGGGCCGAAAAAGACACCGAGTTCGCCCCTGATAACCCCGATCTCGCCGTTGCTACCTTTGCAGGCGGCTGCTTCTGGTGCGTGGAATCCGGTTACGAGAAAATTCCCGGCGTGGTTGAGGCCGTCTCCGGTTATGCCGGCGGTGAAGAGCCCAATCCCAACTATAAACAGGTAGCTTCCGGGCAGACCGGCCATACCGAAACGGTGCAGGTCTACTACGACCCGGATCAGATCACCTACGAAGGCCTGCTGGCCGGGCTGTGGCGGATGATGGATCCGACCGATGCCAATGGTCAGTTTGTCGACCGGGGTCAGCAGTATCGTCCCGCCATCTTTTACCACGACGCCAAACAGAAGCGCCTGGCAGAAGCGGCCAAGGCTGAGTTACAGGCCTCTGGTGTGTACGACAAACCGGTGGTGATCGAGATTGTGCCGTTCACCGAGTTCTACACCGCTGAGAAGTACCACCAGGATTACTACAAGAAGAATCCGGTGAGGTACAACTTCTACACCTTCAATTCCGGTCGCTATCAGTTTATCGAGAAGGTCTATGGCGAGGACTACGAGCTGGATTTCTCCCAGTACCAGCCTGACGGGATGACCAAGGCCTCCAACTCTGAGGCTAGCGCCGGTTTTGATGCCCAGAGTTTCGTGAAGCCGGACCGGGAGGTTCTGATGAAGCGGCTGAGCGACATGGAGTTCGAGATCACCCAGGAAGATGGCACCGAACCTGCGTTCAACAACCGTTACTGGGACAACAAGAAACCCGGCCTGTACGTGGACGTGGTGTCGGGAGAGCCGTTGTTTTCATCCCGGGACAAATACAAGTCCGGCACTGGCTGGCCCAGCTTTACCAAGCCCATCGAACCCGGTGTTGTGGTGGAGCGTGAAGATAAGTCGTTCTTCATGACCCGGATTGAGATTCGCAGCCGCCACGCCGATTCGCACCTGGGTCACGTATTCAACGATGGCCCGGCGCCGACCGGTCTGCGCTACTGCATGAACTCCGCAGCGATGGAATTCATCCCGCTGGAAGACATGGAAGCGCGGGGCTACGCCGAGTATATCGATGACGTCACCGGCGGTCAGCGCAGCTAATGTTCTCCAACTAACAGCCGCAGTCGTATCCCACCGTTATAGCCAGAGGTCCCGGACCGGGGCCTCTGGACCGAAGTGATGATAGATCTGCGCCTGCAACAGTTCGGCCGTCGCGATGGCGTCGATCAGGGCATTGTGGGCGGCGTAATGGGGCAGACCATAGCGAATGCGGCTATCGGCGAGCCTGATCGACACCGGCTTCTCGCCCCAGAATTGCTGCCACCGAGTGGGGCGCCGGTTCGGATGCAGATGCGCCTCAATGGCCATGGTGTCCAACACCGGAAACTCAATGCCTTCGCCCAGCCGCCACCTCAGGGCAACGTCCAGGAATCCCCGCTCAATACTGCGATAGTGCACCACGGGAACCCGGCCCCGGAGCAGCTCAAACATTGGGTCCAGGATGTCTTCCAGGTCTGGCGCCTTGGCGATGTCGGCATGGGTGATGCCGTGGATTTCGATGGAGGTTTGGTGAAGTGGCAATCGGGGCCGAACCACCCAGTGCCTGGCTGCGCTCAGTTGAATACCCTTCAGGGTAAAGGGCACCAGTCCGACACTGACGATGGAGTGTTGGTCCGGGTTCAGGCCGGTGGTTTCGAAATCCATGGCAACCATCGGCACCTCGCTGATGGGCGTGTCCGGGGCAATGCAGCCGGCCGCGTAATACTCCTTGAGCAGCGGGTGCTGGGCTTCCCGGGCCAGGGCGTCGAAACGCTCTGACCAGTCAGGTGTCTGGGTGGAGACGACGGCCGCTTTATGGGACATTGCGCCCCACCCCCGCATTGTAGCGGAAGCGAAGGAATTTCTGGGCATTGCTGACCACCTGGAACGCGTCTTTCAGATGACTGCGCTCAAACGGCGACAGATCCTCCGGTCGCACGTTGTTGTCGGGTTCTCGGCCTTCCTCGATGGCGATAGCCTGGTGTCTGATTCGGACAATAGCAATAAATTCCAGAGCATCCCGCAAGTTACCCAAATCGTCATCGAGCAACAGCTTGGTCTGTCCAATGGCCCTCAGGCGTTCGAACGAGTTCTGGGCCCGGGAACCGCAGGCCAGGGCGTGCACCCGGATGAGATCAGAAAGAGGTGCGGTGCCCCGGCGTTTCAGGTTGAAACTCTTACGCTGCTGACCGTCCTCTTCCAGGACAAAGCTGCGGAAGAAGCCGATGGGCGGGGTCCGGTTCAGGGCGTTACGGGCCAGCATGGTTAGGAAGCGCTGACTGTTGCTGGCCTTTTCCGCCACCAGGGTCTTCAGGTCTTCGGCGAAATCGGTTTTGCCGTAGATGCCGTCCAGGTCGAAGAAGATGTTGCTGTTCAGCAGCGCTTCGGCCTTCGGGTTTTCGATCCAGTCGGTGAAGTAACCCTTCCACACGTGCAGTGGTTGGCGCCATTTCTGGTTGGTGGCCATGATGTCGCCGGTGCAGTAGGTGTAGCCGCACTCAGCCAGGCCATCGCTGACGAACTTGGCCAGGGCCAGGAAGTACTCATCGTGCTCTTTTGGGTTGAAGCTGTCGTCCAGGATCATGGCGTTATCCTGGTCGGTGACCACAAGCTGTTCGTCCCGGGCCATGGAACCCAGTGCCATGAAGCAATAGGGAACAGGCGGCGGCCCCAGTTTCTCCTCGCCCAGCTCCAGCAGCCGTTGGGTAAAGCTGCGCCCGATGCCGGCCATGGCGCTGCCGATCATATGGGAGTTGGCGTCTTCGTTCACCATGCGGACAAAGCTGTCGCGCACGTCCCGGCTGATTTTCTGCAAGCCCCGAACATCCTGCTGGTGATAGATGTTGCTGACCAGGTAGAGACTGCTCTGGCTCTCGTACTTGACGATGTCCGACAGCGCAATCACCCCGCGAACCTCATGCTTGTCCATCACCGGCAAGTGATGCACGTTGTTGTGCAGCATGGTTAGCATGGCTTCGAAGATAAACGCGTTATCGCGAATGGTGATCAGGTCCTCGGACATGATGTCCCGAATTGGAGTCTCCGAGGGCAGAGCTTCCGCCAGGGCGCGGGTGCGCAGATCCCGATCGGTGATGATGCCTTTAAGATCGGTATGGCCCTTGTTTTCCTCCATCAGCAGCAACGCCGAGACGCCCTGGTCGGTCATGATCCGGGCAGCCTCCTGCAGGCGCACAGTGCAAGGCGCCGAGACCGGCTCCCGAGTAATCAGCCGAGTAACCCGGGACGTCATCAGCTCGTTTGACTTCTCCCGCCGGGAGAGCGCTGAGCGAAGCCTTGAATTGTCCTCAACTTCGACAAAATCGGCGAAATTGTCGTCATTTTCGAATAAGAGTCGGAAGATTTCTTCAGGGAATCGGTAGATCAGAGTGTCTTCCAAGGCTTTTGCCGGGAAACGCACTTTTTGATGCATCAGCAGGCCGAACTGGCCAAATATTTCACCCTCGCCGATTCGGTTGTACAGCTCTCCGGAGCGTCGGTAGATTTCCACCGCACCGCTGCGAATGTAGTACAGCCAGTGGTTAGCCTTGCCAAATTCCAGGATGCTGGTGCCGGCGCGGAAATACTCCACCTCGATGGTACCGACTACCCGGTCGAGCAACTCTTCGGGCATTTCGTCAAACGGTGGGTAGTTGGCCATGTGGTTGCGGATATCGATCAGCTCGGCCTGCATGCACGAAATTCCTGATTAAAGCGTTGATGGAGGGGTGCAGGCCCCAATATAGCAGGGCCATAGGCGGGAGCAAAAAGACGGAGGCCGTGGCGACGGCCTCCGGACAACTGTGGGTCAGTTGGGTAAGGACTGAAAGATGCTTCCATTGCCGCAGGCATCGCCGTTGCTGTAGTCGCTATCTACAACCTGATTAATCCATTGTCGCAGCAGCGCCACGCCTTCGGTGTGCGCGACACTGCGGGCTATAGGTGGCATGCGCCGTTGCGGATCGTTGGCGCTGGCTAACCGGCATTCCACTATGGAGCTGTCGGCCTGTCCCGGAACCACAATGTGCTGGCGACCGCACGAGCCTCCGCCCGTGGCAGTGGGTTTCTTGCAGATTCCGTAGCCTGCGTCCACGGCGCGGAAATGATCAAGATAATATCCGGTGTTAGAGGCCGCGCCGCGATCGTTGTGACAGTGCTGGCAGTTTACTTCCAGGTAGGCTCGAAGGCGCGCCTCGACATCGGCATCCGTACCGGCAGGTGCGCCACTGTCGCCGGGCAGATTCCAGTGCGGGAGCCGCTCTATATTGGTGGCCACGCCCCGGCCATCCAGTTCCAGATCCGGCACATTGGTCAGTAGGCCCTGATCCACCCAGTATTGAAGCTGGTTGACCTGTGGAAAGCCGCCCTGACCACGGGTCCCCATGAACGCAGACTCCGGTGTGTAGGCGCGGTTCAGGTTGCGCGGTTTCGGGCCAATTGGTGCGGATCCGGACTCCTGATCATCGTTGCTGTGGCAGGTGATGCACTGGTTGGCGTTGGGGATCGCGTAGGCTGGGGTGGAACCAGTTAACAGCTGACCAGAGGTGTGATCCTGATAGTGCCAGCTCACAGCCCGGGTGCCACCCTCAGGAGCCAGTCGGGTGATAGGCTTACCGTTGCTGTCGGTCTCCCAGATGTAGGTGATTCCGTCCCAGAACGCACCGCCGGTTGAGCTGGTTCGCTTGACCAAAAGCCGGGTTTCAACCAGCTCTTCAGTGCCCTCGCCCTCATCGGTGAAGGCAAAGGTCTTGGCCAGCACCGTGCCATTGGGGAAATGGAGGGTGCCATTAAGGTTGTTGCCACCCTGGCCGTCCCGGTACACCGCCCGGGTGCCAGGTGGCATGAAGGCAACCCGGTACTTGGTGGCGTAATCGGAAAACAGTTTGCTGTTAAGAACGTAGGGCAGACCGTTGTCATGTGGGGTGCTGCGGGGATCTCCGGGATCGGCAAACAGGTTGTACTGGTCCAGTCGGGGACAGTTGACGGCCGTTGCAGCCCAGTTCACCTGGCCGGAACGGACGGGCTTGCTGCACAGCCGGTCAATTTCCGCCTGACTCGGCGCCGGGTCCACGGTCCCGCTGCGTTCGAACGGCGGAATGGTCACCCGGGGTAGCGGTGGCAGCAGCTTGCCAAAGCGGGCCTGGCAATCGTGCACGGACGGGTCGGTGTCGCCGACGGCGCCGTCGAGGCCGGCGAGCACCGATTGCAGGCCTTCGAGGCTGAGGATGCTGGTGTCCTGTTCGGCCGCGGCCAAAGCCAGCTCAAGGCCCTGGGTGCCGTGGAAGTTCAGGTAGGGTTGGCCTTTTCCCTCGAAGGCGTTGTGGTGGAAGCAGGAACCCCATTGCGGCTCCTTCCGGGTCGCCTGGCTATCAAACTTGTAGGCGTTGTAGTGGCAGGCCGGATTGGGGTGCTCATTGGTGTGGATCGGCTTGCCATTGCTGTCCTGGGGTACCGGGTCGCCGTTAGCGTCCACCGGATAGGGGCAGTCGGCGTCCAAGTCATCCAGTAGGCCGTCCCAAACGATGTGTGCGCCTTTTCCCGGGTTGGTGATGTTCTTCAGTCCAATCAGGGTGGGCAGGACACTTTCTACCTGGCCTTCGAGCACTACTTTTTCGAAATTCGGTGGCGGCAGATCGTAACCAGAATTACGCAGAATGTTGTCGTGAATGTGAAGCCCTTCGGTGTAGGGGTCCAGTTTCTTATCGGTCGTCTTGTCTTTGCCGTCGATCAGCTCGTAACTGGCATAGATGATGGCAGCGGTGCTGTGATCTTCGAAGGTGTTATTGACGATTTCGATGTTGTCGTAGCCCAGAGTCAGGAACCCTGTGCCCCGCGGTACCGCTGATACCAGGCCGCTGTGGGCAAAGTTGTAGGTGTTGTTGTTGCGAGCAAGGTTGTTGAGCATCACTGAGGTGTCGCCGTACTGGGTGATGTTTTCCAGGTCGTAGATCAGGAAACCACCGGTGTTACACTCAGCCAGGTTGTTGTCGTACTCACCGCCTTGAACGTTCTCGATCTCGAACCCCATCACGTTGTACACCGCGCGGCTGTTCCGAATGATGGCGGTGTTGGTCTGGCCAACGTAGATGCCAGCATCAGAGGCGCCCACAGACTCAGCGTTGTCCACCAGGATGTTTTCCGATTCCACGGGGTAGATGCCGTAACGGCCACTGGCCGAGCTGGGGACATAGTCCGGGGTCGGATCGCCCGGGTTCATGGGCGGCTGGGTGCACCCGACCTGCAGTCGCTCGGTATAGTTGCTGGCGGTGACCGGCTCGCCACCACCAGACCAGTAAGCCCGAACGTTGAGCAGGGTGCCCCACTTGACCCCCTTGAGCTTGAAGGCGTCGCCGGGAGAGTCGGCAATGGTTAGATCGCGCACCGTAATACCACGAACGTTCAGGGCTTCCAGACCGGTCACGTTGTCACTGTCGCGGAACGACAGCACGGTTTCGTCCTTGCCACACCCTTTTACCGTCACATCTTCGGTGGCCTGAATCAGCAGGCCATGTTCAAGTTCGATAAAACCGCAGGCGAATTCCAGAGTGTCGCCGGGGCGCAGCTGAATCATGGCGCTGACCATGTCACGCGTGGCATTCGGGCCGGCTTCGACAAAGAACGTCCGCCCCTCACTGAAGGGATTGCCAGGTGTTGTGATCACCGGGGGTGATGTGGACGGTTTCGTGGTTCGGGCTTCATTTTCCTTGGCTTGCGGGGATGACGAATCGCCACCGCCGAGGCAACCAGCCAACATCAGACTCGCGACCATCGTGGTCAGAAATCCGGGCACCTGGCGCCGTAAATGGTTCCTTGTTGTCATGGTTAGTCTCCGGGTAATCGATTCACTGAGGGGCGTTCTCAATGCGCTCCCACATCCGCAGATAGGCTTCCGCGGACGTGAACAGCTGGTTGACGGCGTCGTCGATCTGCTCCGGCGAACGATCGCTGTGGCGGATCATGTCCTCGATCTGGTCGGGATAGAGACCGTAGTGGGCCACCCCCCGGCCGTCGTACAGGCCGAACTCCCGGTCACCGGTGCGTTGCTTGTGGAATTGCACGCGACCGTCAACCGAAGTAAACGGGTACAGTGACATCTCGTCGGAGGGACTACCGGGGTTGGAGGCAAGCTGGGCAATGCCATTGACGTCAGAGGCAAAACCGGCACCACCAAAGGGCCCGACCTTGAACTCGGCAGACCGAGGACGATTGCCGTCCCGGGTCAGCTTGTCCACCCAATTGCCCCGGGTGCTGCCAAACGAAGCGCTGATGCCGCCCTGGGCGGCGATGCGGTCACGCAAGGCCTCGGTGCCACCCCAGCCGCCGTGGCTGTTGATGACCGGATAGTTCAGGGGTTTGGTCAGGGCCAGGATCCGGGCGGCGGCCTTGCGGCTGATGTGGTCGGTCTCGATCATCATCTTGCGTTTGATCAGTTCCTGGATCAGGAAGTCGCCAAGATTACTCAGGCCCCGTTGGTTGCAGTGCTGGTCGGTACCGCGTCGGGGATCCAGAGCCGCCATTTCCTCAGGTGTTTCGGGAAAACGGTCGCCCACGTAGTCGATCTGGAACAGCAACTGGTCGATCAGGCCGAAGGGTTGCAACGATGGGTTCTGGTCCGGCTCATAGCCGGCGTATTCCACCTCCTCCGGGCAGGATTCGAACTCGATGGGGTGGCCAGTCTCAAGCAGGTTGCCGCCATAGAGGATGGCGCCAATGCCGACACCGCTGGACAGGTCGGGCAGGTGACCACCGAAGGCATTGTCGAACTTGTGTACCGGGAAAATATTGCGAACCCCCAGCCGGTAAATCTGATCAAGGCGCTCGACAATGTCTTCGCGCGTGCATTCGGCGACACCGAGAAACTCGCCGCAGCGGAATACCTTGGACATTTCAATGCCCAGCACCACCGCCAGGTGTCCATCTGCAATGGCCTCCCGGGCCTGGCCGGCGCTGGTGACAATGCGGAACCAGCCGAGCCCCGGGCCTCCGTGTTGGGCGTCGATGTAATCCTGCATCTCGTACATGCGCTGGATCTGCAGCAGGATGGCTTCCATCGGATCGCAGTCATTTTTCTTCTGTGGATTGATCCGGCAAAGCACTTCGTTGTGAACCAGGTGGTTTACCAGAATCTTCATGCCGGACAGGTGTGCCCGCTCCAGCCAACGGTAGTAACTTTGATGGTGTTGCAGCGAGTTGTGACGGGGCCAGTCATTGAAGCCCGGCCAACCCTGGGTATCGTGGAGGCCGATGCCCGATGTGGCTAGCTCAACGAATCCGGTTGCGCCCCAGGGGCCGTGTACCGCCTCGCAGTCTTCCAGGGCGTGGGTGACTCCGAATCGATGGAACGGCGCACCGTAGTTGACCCGGCCGCCGATGAATTCGTAGGCCGAGATATGGGAGTGCGTGTCAACGAACCCGAATACATCGTCTTTGTCGATGCCCGGAACCTTTCGGAATCGCTCGACCTCTTTCAGATAGATGGCGGGACCGGTATTGCTCAGCATTTCGACATTGAGTTCGGCTTCCGGGTAGCTATCGCAGCCCTGGGCGGGGATCAGACGGAATTCGTTGCTGGCGTCGGCCAGGGAAGGCGAGGTCAGGGTCAGGTTGCCGTCCTCAACTCCGAGCAACAGTCCTGTCACCTCTGAGGCCAGGGAAAAGCGGTTGTCCCCGGTAGGGTTCAGTCGCCACACCGCGAGGTCGCTGGGGGCATGGACCATGGCAAGTGCAGGCGCCACCGTGATGTCGCCGGTTCGGTTGCCCGCCTCCTCAAGGCTTTCGCCCAGCTCCCTTAGAAGCCCTCCCAGCGGTGCAATCGGGTCCAGCACCAGGTTGGTGGTGTCGCCCAGGCCTGCGACCAGGTAGCTGATCTCACCGACAAAGTTGCCAGTATCGTCGAGAAGTTCGCCGGCGGGATCGCTGATGCCGAGCAGGTCGAAGTCACCCATGCCGCCGGGGTTTCGTTGAAAGCCGGACATCAGCAGGTAAGAGCCCAGGGCCGTCGGCCTCAGGTAGAAAGGCGTCGACCCGTTGGCCTCCCCGGTAGCGCCATACCGTTCGTTGTGTGGGCTGGCGGCCACGAAGCCGTTTGAGGTTGCCAGGGTGTAACAGCCATTGGCCGGGCTATATCGGTTGGCAAGGATTTGAGGCGTGCCGGGTTTGGACGGTTGGGAGGGTAAGGTCGGGGCAGGTGACTGAGTCTTATCGCTTGATCCGCTGCTACCGTCGTCTTTACAGGCCGGCAATACCAGCATGCAGACAACCATCAGCATCGCCGTCAGGGTTTTGGGCATCGGAGTGCCTTTGCTGTTTTTCATCGGGCCTCTCCTCGGGCTCTTTGACGCTGGGTATGCGCCGGTTTTTATTGTTGGAGGCAAATCTGGGAACGCATCTAGCTACGAGTTTTGTAACAATGCGAAACGGTTTGTAACATGAATCTAAAAGTGTGATTTAGTTCACATTGGGCCAAGTTGGGGCGGAGCAGGTCCCGTGTTTTCTCGCGACGCCAGGCTGCGCGCGGATTCAAGGCAACGGTGTGTATAAAGTGCAGAGGGGAGCCGGGATCGTTTTTGGCCCGGCAAGCATAGGTAATTGTATTTCGTGGGTAGCGGTTGGGTTTTGATGGATGTGAAGTGCAGGAAAGGAGGCTGCGCTCAGGTTTAATTGAAAACTTGCGGCTCTGTTGTTAGCCTTGCGCCACTTTTTGCAGGTGTCCGTCGCAAAGCGCGACGGGTGAAACGGGAAATCGGTGTACCCGGCGTTTGCCGGAAAGTCCGATGCTGCCCCCGCAACGGTAAGCAGGATAAAGGCAATCTGACGCGCCACTGTGCTTTTGCATGGGAAGGTGATTGCCCGGGAACCCTCTATGGGTTCCGCCTGCAAGCCCGGAGACCGGCCCGCAAAAACACCCGACGTTGCGGTGGGCGACTGTGGGTGGGCGATCCCCCGGTTTCAGCCTCCTTGCCAGACCACCGCCCGCCCCTGTCTACCTGTTCCGCAGCAATAACGATAATTCCCGTGCGGGTGCGCGCGGAATACGGAGCAAGTACACATGGCTAGTTGTCCTTTTCCTGCCAAGATCGCAGGCCTTTCTCTTCTTACCCTGCCTCTCGCTGTTGCAGCCGAAACCAACCAAGATCCGGAGTTGATGGATCCAATCGTGGTCACGGCCACGCTTGGCCCGAAAACGGTGGGTGAGAGTCTGTCGTCGGTCACTGTTATCGAACAGGAAGACATACGTCGCCAGCAGCCAAAGGAATTCCGGGAAGTGATTGCCTCCCAGCCGGGCGTGTCGGTGGTGGGTAATGGGTCCTACGGCAAACAGACCAGTGTTTTTCTGCGGGGTAACGCTTCAGACGCATCGATTCTGCTGGTGGACGGCATTCGCATCCGCTCGGCCACTGTCGGTGGTCCGGCCTGGCAGTATCTGCCGCCGCAGTTGGTGAACCGGGTCGAGATTGTGCGCGGCAGCCGCAGCAGTCTCTATGGCGCCGATGCAGTCGGCGGCGTGATTCAGGCCTTTACCACACCAACTGGTCAGGGGACGCGAGGCTGGGTGGAAGCCGGTGGGGGTAATCTCGACAGCCAGCAGTACGGCGCAGGTGCGTCTGCTGTGGAAGGCGGCTCGCGGATCAATGTCGCCGCCAATTACTTCCGCACCGACGGCGCACCAGTGGTCGAAGGTGGCGAGGACAAGGGCTATGACAACAGCTCCGGTGTTGCCAGCGCCAGCCATGAATTCAGTAATGGCGTGCGCACCGGCTTTACCTTTCTCGGTGCCAAGGGCAATACCGAGTATGAGGGCGGGGAGGAGGATTTCCTGTTCCAGGTGGCCGGTGTGAATCTGGAAGTCCCGATCACCAGCAACTGGCGTTCTGTAGTTCAGTTTTCTGATGCCCGGGATGAGCTGGAAGATTTCAGCAGCTTCCCCGGTGAGTTCAATACCCAGACCCGCAGTTCTCGTCTGGAAAACTGGTTTACCGCCGGTACCCATGAGTTTGTGCTTGGTGCAGAGCACCTGGTCGACCGGGTCGAAAGCACCACCGCCTACGATGAATCCAGCCGGTCCAACACCGCGGTGTTCGGTCAGGCATTATTGAATTTCGGTCCGCTGGACACCCATTTTAGCTTGCGGAACGATGACAACGAAGCCTATGGCAAGGAGACCACCTGGGGCGCTGGTGTTGGCTATGAACTTGATCGCAACCACCGGGTCCGGTCCAGCGTTGGCACATCCTTCAAGGCGCCTTCGTTTAACGATCTGTACTTCCCCGGTTTCGGCAATCCGGATCTGGAACCCGAGGAAGCGACCAGCTACGAGCTTGGTCTCGAAGGCCGCTACGTTCGCTGGTTCTGGGATGTGGCGGTGTTCCACACCGATGTAGAGGATCTGTCCCTGCCGTCCCAGGATTCCGCCGGCAGTGTGCCCGAAGCCCGTCTGCGCGGTGTTGAATTCAGCGGTGGCTGGCAGGCTCGAGGCTGGACCCTAAAGGCGGCCGCTACGGTTGGAAACTACGAAAATAAAGAAGACGATGAGCAGCTTATTCGCCGGGCAGAGAACACTCTGCGGGTAGATTTGGATAAAGAGCTGGGTGAATGGGTTCTCGGAACGTCTGTCCGTGCCGAAAGTTTCAGGTACGACGCGATTTTCAACCCATCCACGTTTCAGGTTGACCGCAAACGTATTGCAGGCTTCGGTGTGTGGGATTTGCGCGCATCCCGGAATCTGGCCCCTGGCTGGCTCGCCACACTGACGGTGGACAATGTCCTGGATCGCGAATACAGCACTGCCAAGCGATTCGACAACACTAACTTCATCAGTGCTGGCCGAACCGTATTCCTGTCGGTACGGTATGATTTCGTTCGGTAACATGAATTAGCCAATTGGCGGGAGCCAGCATGGACAGACCGGGGAACCTGCGGACGGCACGGGTGTTTGGCAAAAAAATTGTGCTCACCGTAGTCGCCCTGGTGCTGCTGGCGACCCGTGTCTGGGCCGGGGCTGAACTTTGTGCGCACGATGCACTTGAGCGCCAGCAGTGTCTCGCGAGCCCGGCGCAGCGCATTGTGTCCCTTTCTCCCGGTGCCACCGAACTGCTGTTCAGCGCTGGTGCCGGTGACCGCATCGTTGCCGTCAGTGCCTGGAGCGACTATCCGCCTGAGGCGGTCACCTTGCCGCAAGTCGGCGACAGCAACCGGCTGGATCTGGAAGCGATCGTGGCATTGCAGCCGGATCTGGTGGTGGCCTGGATAGACGGCAACTCGCGGGTCCAGTTGCAGAAGCTGAGTGCTATCGGCATCAACGTATTCTGGCTGGCGCCCCGTCGTTTCGAAGACATCGGCCTGGCGGTTGAGCAACTGGCTTTGCTTACCGGGCAATCGGAGCTGGGTCGGCAGCGCGCCGCCGATTTTCGCCAGGGGCTGTCGGAGCTTCAGGCGGAGTATGCCGATGCCCGCCCAATTCGGGTGTTCTTCCAGATTTGGGACCAGCCCCTGATGACCGTGAACCGTGAGGAGCTGATCAGCAAAGCCATCACCCTGTGTGGTGGCGTGAATGTGTTTGCCGATTTGCCTCGATTGGTGCCGCGGATTAGCGCGGAGGCCGTGGTGACGGCCAACCCTGACGTCATTGTGACTTCGGGCGAGGATAGCAGCGACCTGTCGGGGCTGGCGCGCTGGCAGCAGTTTCCGGAGTTGGCGGCGGTAAAAAGCGAGAATTTGTTTGTAGAGCCGCCGTCGCTGCTGGCACGGCCAACCTTCCGCATGCTCGATGGCACCCGCCACCTTTGTGAAACTTTGGAGCGCGCCCGTGCCACTCTCTAGCACTCTGCGCCCGCTGCTCGTACTCGCCCTGATCAGTATTGTGGCGATGGTGATCTCGGTCAGTATCGGCTCCAGTGCCATGGAGCTGGGCCAGACCCTGGCGGTGCTGACCGGCGGTGGCACCGAATTGCAGCAAACGCTGATCCTGGATCTGCGTTTGCCGCGCACCCTCAGTGCATTTGCGACCGGCGGCTTGCTCGCCGTGGCCGGCGCCCTGATGCAGGTGTTGTTGCGCAATCCCCTGGCGGACCCCTATGTGCTCGGACTGTCGGGTGGCGCAGCGGTCGGTGCCTTGCTGGCGATGCTGGCGGGTGTCGCCGGTTTTGTGGTTTCCGGCTCGGCGTTTGCCGGTGCCATGCTGGCGACCCTGCTGGTGTTTGGATTGGCCCATGGCACTGGCAGCTGGACGCCCTCCAGACTCTTGCTTACCGGGGTAGTGATGGCCTCCGGCTGGGGTGCCCTGATTACCCTGATTCTTGCGATGACACCGGCAAGCCGGTTGCCGGGCATGCTGTACTGGCTGATGGGCGACTTGTCTCACGCCGGTACACCTGGGCCGGCGTTGATCATTCTGGTGTTGGTCTGCCTGCTGGTGTTTCCTCTGGGGCGGTCGCTGAACGTGCTGGCTCGGGGGCCAATGCAGGCTGCCGCCCTGGGCGTGTCGGTGCGGCCTCTGGAATGGCTGATTTACCTTTTGGCGAGCATCCTGACGGCGACAGCAGTAACCATGGCTGGAAGTGTTGGCTTTGTAGGCCTGGTGGTGCCGCACATGCTCAGGTTGGTGCTCGGCAACGACCAACGGTTGATCCTGCCGGCCTGCGCGCTGGCCGGTGGTGGCCTGCTGGTGCTGGCGGACGCCCTGGCGCGGGTGGTGATTGCGCCCGAACAACTGCCGGTGGGTGTAATCACCGCGCTGGTGGGCGTACCCACGTTCCTGTACCTGCTGTATCGGAGCCGATAACCCATGACAGGCCTGACCACCAGCGAACTGATTATCGATATTCCCGGCCGGCCATCGGGTCAGCCGCTGAATCTGTGTGTGGAGCCGGGGCAGGTGTGGGGAGTGCTTGGGCCCAATGGTGTTGGTAAGACCACCTTGCTGCACACCCTGGCCGGTCTGCACCAGCCCAGGGCCGGGCAGGTGTTGCTGGATGAACAACCGGTGACCGGCATGAAGCGCAAGCAGTTGGCGCGGCACCTTGGCCTGGTGTTTCAGGATCGCCAGGATGGGTTCCCGGCGACGGTCCTGGAAACGGCGCTGATTGGCCGCCATCCCTGGATGTTACCCTGGCAGATGGAAAGCCGGGCTGATCTGGAACTGGCCGAGCAGGCGCTGGAGGCGCTCGACGTGATCCATCTCCGGGATCGGCTGGTGCACACACTGTCCGGTGGCGAGCGCCAGCGCGTTGCCATTGCTACCCTGATGACTCAGGCGCCCGGACTCTGGCTGCTGGACGAGCCCACCAATCATCTGGACCTGCATCATCAGGTTGCCACCATGGGCCTGCTGACGGGGCAAGCCGCTGCCGGCAACGTCGTATTCATGTGCCTGCACGACCTCAACCTGGCGGCGCGCTGGTGTGACCACCTGTTGCTGCTGTATCCCGGTGGTGAGGCCTGTTGGGGGCCGGCGCAGAGCATGCTGGTGCCGGCGGCGCTGGAACAGCTGTACGGCCAGAAACTGGTAACGGTAGAGGCTGACGGCGCGCCGGTGTTTGTGCCAGCCAGGTAATTGGGCCGAACTTTCAAGATCGTATTCGGAGACAGGTAATGAGCTTTGCGAGGATCTATCAGCAGGCCGCGGATCGAAAAGGCGGCGAAAATGCGCTGCAGGCTCTGCTGCCGCCCTTGGCCGAGCCGGGTCAATTGGCGGCGCTGGGCGACGACCGGTACCTGTCGGAGATCACACGGTGCATTTTTAAGGCCGGCTTTGTCTGGCGTGTGATCAACCGTAAATGGCCTGATTTCGAGGCGGCCTTCGATGGGTTTGTTCCCATCTACTGGCAACAGGTGCCGCCAGAAGTGCTGGAGGATCTGGCCCAGGACGAGCGCATCGTCCGCAACATGCAGAAAATCCGCACCGTGCCGGACAACGCCCGAATGATCGTCGATGCCGCCCGGGAGCACGGCAGCTTTGGCGCCTTTCTCAGCCAATGGCCGTCAGAGGATCAGGTTGGCCTGCTGTTGTGGCTCAAGCGCCACGGTGCCCGGCTGGGAGGTGCGACGGCCCAGTACTTTCTGCGCAACGTCGGCTGGGACGGTTTTATCCTGTCCCGGGATGTGATTGCCGGCCTGCGCCGGGAAGAGCTGCTGGATGCCTCGCCCGGCAGCAAGAAAGCACTGACCCAGGCCCAGGAGGCGTTTAACAGCTGGCATCGGGAAACTGGCTTGCCATACAGCCATCTCTCAAGAATCTTGTCCTGCACCGTCGAGAATTAGAGTCCTGTATAAGGCCGAATACCGGCCTGAATGTCGCCGAGGGATCCACGGCGATGACTCTCGCTGCGCCCTTTGTGGTGAGCTACACTTTTCTCGAAGGGGGCGATTAGCCCTCGGTCAGGGAAGTACCCGTCATGCCGACCAGAAAGCGTCAACGACCGGCATCTCCTCCGTCCGCGGATTTTTTTCACAAGCTGGCCACAGCGGTGCCCGGTATTCTCTTCGCCTACTGGCTCAGCGCCGATGGCAAGTCCCACGCGTTTACCTACGTCAGCAACCATACCCAGCAGCTATTCGGTATCGATCCTGAAACCCTGAAAGAGAACGCCGAGCCACTGTTCGACCTCATCCACCCGGACGACATCAAGGGAATGGAGGAGAGTATCCGGGAATCCGCCCGCACTCTGGAGCCCTGGCAATACCGGGCCCGCCTGCACCTGCCTGATAATGGCTACGAATGGTTTGAGGCGTCGTCCCGGCCAACACGCGAATCCGATGGCAGCACACTCTGGTATGGCCAGTTCCACAACATCCAGCACTACAAGGTGCTGGAGCAGGAACTGCGGGAGAGTGAATCGGAGTATTCATTCCAGGCCGGGTTCCAGCGCCTGGTGGCCCGCTTATCGACTGAGTTCATCAACCTGGGGTTTGGCACCATTGACGAGTGTATCGATGAGTTGCTCAAGAGCGTGGGTGAGTTCTTCTCCATGGACCGGGCCTATCTTTACGCTTTTGGGGAAGATTACACCGCCATCACCAAAACCCATCAATGGTGCCGGGAGGGTGTGCCCTCGCTGGTTGATGAAAACCAGACTGTGTCCATTGATGCTTACCCGTGTTGGCGTAAACAGCTGTTGGAAATGGTGGATAACAATCAGGTTGCCCACGTTACGGGTGCCACAGACGCACCACCACCCGACGTTGCCGTGATTCAATCAGAGACGGAATCCGCATCCTCCGACACCGCGTCGGTGTTTTGTGTGCCGGTGCGGGCCCAAGGTGATGTCGTTGGGTTTCTCGGCCTCGACTCTCTGGCGCCGCGAAAGTGGCGTCAGGATCTGCACGATCTGCTGATCATCGTTTCCAGCCTGCTGTCCGGTGCCTTGGAGCGGAATATGCTTGAGGAACAGTTGCTGAGTCAGTCCATCCGGGATCCGATGACCGGACTGCACAATCGCCGCTACCTGATGCCGCGCCTCAGCGAGCTGGTAGAACGGGCGGAGCGCTACGATGAAAACTTTACCGTCGCCATGCTGGATATCGACCATTTCAAGCAAATTAACGATACCGTCGGCCACCTGGGTGGTGACTTTGTGTTGCGTCGGTTTGCCAACATTCTGGAAGACCTGATTCGCTCAACTGACGTGGTAGCCCGTTTCGGTGGTGAGGAGTTCATGGTGGTGCTTCCCGGCACTAACCAGATTGAGGTGCAGCAGATAATCGGTCGGATTCTGGCGGCTGTGCGCAGCGATCATTTCCTCTTCGAAGGTCGTGCGATTCCTGTAACGGTAAGTGCGGGAGTCGCCTCGGGGCGGGAGCGGGACGACCGCATGATCTCTGTCGACGCCGTTATCAACCGGGCTGACCATCGCCTGTATCTGGCCAAGCAGGCGGGCCGGGATTGTGCGTTTGACGTTTCTGGCCCTCTCGGACTCTAGGAAACGGCATTTCACTCTATATCTCAAAATGGTATATCCTTATAACATATAGAGTGATAAGGCAGAGGTGAGAGTCATGACTAACCCTATTGTTCAGCCGTTCTTTGACGAGCCCACTAACACGTTCAGCTACGTGGTCCGGGATCCGGACAGCCAGGCCTGTGCCATTCTGGATTCCGTACTCGACTTTGATTACGCTGCCGGCCGCACCGCTGTGGACTCCGCCAATGACATTGTTACCTACGTACGCGGTCACGATCTGGAGGTGGAATGGATTCTTGAAACCCACGTTCATGCCGATCACCTGTCCGCCGCTCCCCATCTGAAGCAGCAACTGGGTGGCAAGACTGGTATCGGCGCGCACATTCAAGATGTTCAGGAAATCTTTGGCAAGGCCTTCAATGCGGGAACTGATTTCGCTCGTGATGGCAGCCAGTTCGACCAGCTTTTCCAGGAAGGGGATCGCTTTCGGATAGGCGGGCTCGAGGCCCGGGTTCTACACACGCCCGGCCACACCCCAGCCTGTCTTACCTACGTTATCGGCGACGCAGCCTTCGTTGGCGACACCCTGTTCATGCCCGATTATGGTACGGCGCGGTGCGACTTTCCAGGTGGCGACGCCCGCAACCTGTATCGCTCCATTCAGAAAGTGCTGGCACTGCCGCCGGAGACCCGGCTGTTTTTGTGCCACGACTACAAAGCCTCGGGCCGGGATGACTACACCGCGATGACCACCGTGGCAGAGCAACGTAGAGCCAATGTTCACGTCCATGATGGCGTGTCCGAAGAGGAGTTCGTCACTCTTCGCATCGAGCGCGATGCTACCCTGGACATGCCGAAGCTGATACTGCCCGCGGTGCAGGTCAACATGCGTGCCGGGCAGTTTCCACCTGCTGAGAACAATGGCCAGGTGTATCTGAAAGTGCCCATCAACCGGTTCTGAGGCGGCAATGAACGTCAAACATTACCTGCCTCTTCTCGACTGGCTGCCCGGGTATGGTCGTAGCCAGGCCGTCAGTGACCTGGTGGCGGCGGTCATTGTCACCGTGATGCTGATTCCCCAGTCGCTGGCCTACGCTTTGCTGGCGGGATTGCCGGCCCAGGTGGGCCTTTACGCCAGTATTCTGCCTCTGGCGGTGTATGCGGTTTTCGGTACCAGTCGCACGCTTTCAGTAGGGCCGGTGGCAGTGGCGTCGCTGATGACAGCCGCAGCGCTGGCGCCGCTGGCCGATGCCGGTACGGTGGAATACCTCGTCGGTGCCGTCGTGCTGGCGTCGTTGTCCGGTCTGATGCTCATGGCCATGGGGCTGCTTCGGCTGGGCTTTTTGGCAAATTTCCTGAGCCATCCCGTAATCTCGGCCTTTATCACTGCATCTGGGATTGTCATTGCGGCCAGCCAGCTCAAGCATATTCTGGGTGTCGAGGCGTCCGGCCACAATCTGCTCGAAATCCTGAATTCTTTGGCGGATTCCATTGGTCAGACCAACGTCGCGACAGCCGCCGTCGGTGTTGGGGCTCTTGCGTTTCTGCTGGTGGCGCGCAAACGCCTGAATCCGCTGTTGCGCGCTGCCGGACTGACTTCAAGGCTGGCCGATATCCTGACCAAAACTGCACCGATTCTGGCGGTCCTGGTTACCACCTTACTGGCCTGGCAACTGAATCTGGGCGCCCAGGGCGTAAAGCTGGTTGGCCAAGTGCCGGCGGGTTTGCCCTCCCTGGCTTTGCCCAGCCTCGACTGGGGGCTTTGGCAGCAGCTGGCAGTGAGTGCCCTGCTGATCAGTGTGGTGGGTTTTGTGGAGTCGGTATCGGTGGGCCAGACCCTGGCCGCGAAACGTCGCCAGCGAATCGATCCGGACCAGGAACTGATTGGGCTTGGCGCGGCCAATGTTAGCGCCGGCCTGTCCGGAGGTATGCCGGTGACTGGAGGCTTCTCACGATCGGTGGTGAACTTCGATGCCGGCGCGGAAACGCCCGCGGCCGGGGCTTTCACCGCGGTAGGGATTGCGTTGGCGACCCTGTATCTGACCCCGGCGATTGCCTATCTGCCCCAGGCGACGCTGGCTGCCACTATCATGGTGGCGGTTGCCACCCTGATTGATCTGCCCGCCTTGGCGCGCACTTGGCGTTATTCCAGGCCCGATTTTGGCGCCATGCTGGCCACCATCCTGTTGACCCTTGTGCACAGCGTTGAGGCCGGCATCATGGCTGGTGTGGGATTGTCCATCGGGTTGTTTCTGTACCGCACCAGCCGGCCCCACAGCGCCGTTGTTGGCCGGGTGCCCGGAACCGAGCACTTTCGCAATGTGCTGCGCCACGATGTTGAACTGTGCCCAAAGGTAACCTTTCTTCGGGTGGACGAGAGCCTGTATTTTGCGAACGCCCGGTTCCTGGAAGAGCGGGTTATGGATCTGGTTGCCGGGGAACCGGCGCTGAAACACCTCGTACTGGTCTGCCCGGCGGTGAATCTCATCGATGCCTCGGCGCTGGAAAGCCTGGAAGCCATCAATGAGCGCCTGCGGAATGCTGGCGTGGTTCTCCACCTGTCCGAGGTCAAAGGGCCGGTCATGGACCGTCTCAGGAATACAGATCTACTGGCCAATCTGAGTGGTGAGGTTTTCCTCAGCACCTATGAAGCCTGGCAGCGACTGATCGGACAGTCGGTAGCGCAGCGTATTAACGTCTGATGGTCAGCATGCTTGTCCAATGGGTGAGGCCGACCAGTACTATGGAGTTTCCCTTTTCGGCATTCAGACAACGGCACGTGCACTATGGGTATGACCGAAAATCTGCTCTCGACCAGTCAGTGGATCATCACGCTGGTGCTGTTCCTGCTGATCTTGACCCGGGCGGTGCGCACCATCGACTGGCGGGCATTCCGTAGCGACAACGCGCTCCAGCATTCGTTTTTCGGGGCGGCCATTGCCTTGGGGTTTCTCTGGCAACTGCGGGCCGGGCTGTCACCAGGGCTGGCCATTCATGTATTTGGCATTACTGTGGTTACGCTGATGCTGGGCTGGGTCCTGGCGGTGTTGTCCGGATTGTTGGCATTGGTGATCACGGTGATTACCGGTCGCGAGCCCCTGCTGATGTTTGCCGCCAATGGCCTGGTCACCGTGATGGTGCCGGCGCTGGTGAGCCACGGCATCATGCTGTGGGAGCGTCGGCAGAATTTCCGCAACTTTTTCGCCTATATTTTCTTCTGCGGTTTTTTTGGTGCCGGCATTTCGGTGGCGGTCGCTGGCACGGTGATGTGCCTGATGCTGTGGAGCAGTGGCGTTTATGAGTTCGGTGAACTGGTGCATGAATACCTGCGTTATTTGCCCCTGTTCATGATTCCCGAGGGCTTCGTGAATGGCACCTTTGTCACCGGTCTGATGGTGTTTTACCCCGATCGTCTGACCACTCTGGATCAGCGGCGCTACCGTTGAGCGCACTGGTCAGCGTGAAGGCCAGTAGCGCTGCATTTCCACAAACAGGAAGGATGCACTCCAGGTAATCAGCACCAGCCCGGTCAGGCCTTCAATGCCGGTCAGGTGCCGGAGGTCACCGAGGGCTTCGATATCGCCGTAGCCCAGGGTGGTAAAGGTGGTGAAAGAAAAATAGACGCAGTCAAGCAGGCTGCCATTGAAGTTGCCGATCAGCTCGCCCCAGCCCTCGGCGTGGTGGAAAGCATAATAGGCGCCAGCGAAGATCCAGACCTGAACGGTGTGCGCGATCAGTATGCCGAAGACCGCGGCAATCATGCGGAAATGGTGGTGCTGGCGCATTTTGGCCAGCAGGCTGCTGAGGCGGATCAATGATTCGTGGTGAACGAGTACGACCGCAGCCACAATCAGGGCATTGATCAGAGTGACACTTAGCAGGCCAACATGCGCTTGCGCTGTCAAATGTGGTTTACTCCGGTTACAACTGACAATAGCGCCCGAATTGGGCAGGTTCCATTAACCTTAGCTGGCAATGAAGTAATGTCCAAACGACTCTTTCCGTTGATAATTCTTGCCCTTGGTGTCCTCGGTTTCCTCGCGCTCAAGATGACACGCCCTGAACCGGCTGAAGTCAGCGCCACGGAACGCAGCTGGCGCGTGAGCACCCAGATTGTCGAACCGGGCCGGCACACGCCCCTGTTGCCCTTGTACGGCCAGGTTGTGGCGCCTGAGCAGTTAAATGTCACCGCGACACTGGCTGGACGCATTGACGCCCGACCTGTCTCGGAGGGCGAGCGGGTGCAGGCCGGGGACCTTCTGGTTGCTCTCGATGATGCCGATATCGAGCCGGTTCTGACCCAGGCAAAGGCCCAGGTGGCTGATCTTAAAGCCCAGCTTCAGTCCGAGCAGGTCAGGCACCGCAATGACAGGGCGGCGATCAAGAGCGAGCGTGCGATTCGTGATAACGCGGCCCGGCAACTGGAGCGTACCAAGGCTCTGGTTAAGCGCAATCTGGCGTCCCAGGAAAACCTGGAAGCCGCCACCGATGCCCTGGCCCGGGCGGAGCTGACGGTTAGCGCGCGCCAACGAGCTATCGACGAGCACCCGTCCCGATTACAGAGTCTGGAAGCCAAGCTGGCCCAGGCTGAAGCCAACCTGGCCACCATCGAGCGGGACGCCAAGCGGGCACAGCTAACGGCACCCTTCGATGGTGTGGTCACCGATGTCCGGGTGGCGCCGGGGGATCTGGTGGCCCGGAACGAACCTCTGCTGTCGCTCTATCCCGATAAGAACCTTGAGCTGCGGGCACGGGTGCCGGCGCTGTTCCGGGCGGAGCTGCTGGACGCCCTGGTCCGGGGTGAAACGCTGATGGCTACCAGTGAAGGTGGTGAGCACCGGTTTGAACTGGTCCGGTTTGCCGGTACCGCAGACGCTGCCGGCACCGAAGCCATCCTGGCCCTGGTTGGCAATGGCGGTGGCTTGCGACCGGGTGAGTTGCTGCCGGTCAACCTGCAACGGCCGGAACGCCCGGATACCGTGGCCATCCCCTTCAGTGCGCTCTACGGAGCCAACGCCGTTTACCTGATGACGCAAGACCAGCGCATGGAGAGGGTCCGGATTGAGCGCATAGGCGAGTCTTTGGCGGACAATGGCGAGCGCTGGTTGCTGGTGGCGGGCGAGACTATGAAGCCCGGCGCACAACTGATCACGACGCACCTACCCAACGCCATGACCGGATTGAAGGTTGAGTCGGTGGGCAGTGAACGGTCGGATGATAAGGGCGCGGAGGCTGCCGAATGAGACGCCGCCGAGGGGTGATCGGGTTTTTTGTTCATCACCGGGTTGCGGCCAATCTGGTGATGCTGGTGATGTTGCTGGGTGGTGTCCTGGCGCTGACCCGGATGAATATGCAGTTTTTCCCCACCTTCGCCCTCGACATTGTCAGTGTCCGGGTAGTCTGGAGCGGCGCCTCGGCGGAGGATGTCGAGCAGGGTATCACCGATCCGCTGGAGCAGCGGCTGCGAAGCGTCGACGGTCTGAAGAAAATGACGTCAACGTCGGCCCAGAGTGTGTCCTCCATCACCCTGGAGTTTCATGAGGGCACTGATCCCATGCAGGCGCTGGACGACGTCAATCAGCAGGTGGATGAATTCACCAATCTGCCGGCGGACGCCGAAGAGCCTCAGGTCACCCGGATTGAACGCTACGAACCGGTGGCACGATTACTGGTGTACGGGGACGTAGATCGCAGAGAATTAAGGGATTTGAGTTACCGGTTCGAAGACGAACTGCTGGAGCAGGGCATCGACCGGGTTGAAATCTCCGGCCTGCCGGAGCAACAGATCAGTATCGATGTGCCGGTTGAGCGACTGGAAACCCTCGGGCTGTCCCTGGAACAGATTGCCGACCGGGTCGCCTCTATTTCCCGGGATCTGCCTGCGGGCATGATGGCGCAGCAGGACGCCACCCGGGAGTTGCGGGCGGTGGAGCAGCGCCGGTCGGCCCAGGCCTTCGAGGACGTCACGGTACTTAGTGGTGAGCGGATTCAGTTGAGGCTGGGGGACATTGCCATCATCAGGCAGGAAGCCCGGGATAATCAGATGACCCTGAGTCGCAACGGTTATCCGGCGGCGGAGTTTGTGCTGCAGCGCGCCGAAAATGGCGATTCCCTGGCCTCGGCCCAGGTGCTGGATGACTGGCTGGAGAAAACCCGGCCGACGCTGCCGCCGTCCCTGACTCTGGAAGTTTATGATCAGTCCTGGCAGCTGTTGAACGACCGTATTTCCCTGCTGGTTAATAACGGGCTTGGCGGTCTGGTGCTGGTGGTCTGCCTGTTGTACCTGTTCCTGCCGGGGCGGGTGGCCGTGTGGGTGGCGATTGGCATACCCACCGCGTTCCTCGCGTCCATGGCTGTGCTGTGGGGCATCGGTGGCTCCATCAACATGATTTCACTGTTTGCCCTGATTATGGCGCTGGGGGTAATCGTTGACGATGCCATTGTTGTGGGCGAAGACGCCGATGCTCACGCGCGCATGGGAGAAGAGTCGATTTACGCTTCCGAAGGCGCAGCCAAGCGCATGGTATGGCCGGTTTTGGCGTCGTCCCTAACCACGGTGGCGGCGTTCATGCCGCTGCTGGTGGTCGGCGGAGTGATCGGCAATATCCTGGGTGATATTCCCACCGTGATGATCTGTGTGCTGGTGGCTTCGCTTCTGGAGTGCTTTATTGTGCTGCCCGCGCACCTGCGTCACGCTTTCGTGCCCCGCGGCGGTTCTGGCAGCGAACAACAGCCTGCTCCTGCCAGCCGCAACCCAGTGGCGCGTTTGCGATCCGGTTTTGAGCAGAAATTTGATCAGTTCCGGGAAGGCCGGTTTCGCCGGTTTTCCCTGCTTAGTCTTAAGCATCGGGGTGTAACCCTGGCTGGCGCAGTAGCACTGGCCCTGGTCACCGTCGGTTTGCTGGTCGGCGGCCGGCTTGGCTTCAATTTTTTCCCCACGCCCGAGCCCTCGATTTTCTACGCCAACGTCAGTTTTGTGGCCGGCACCGATGAGCGCACCGTGGACCGGTTTCTGGACGACATGCGCCGTAGCCTGAACGAGACCGAGGCAGCCCTCGGCGGCGATCTGATACGGCACGCCATTACCCGCGAGGGCGCAACCCTTGGGTCCGGAGGACGGTCACGCACTGGTGAAGAGCTCGGTGCCATGTTCATAGAGCTTGCGCCATCAGACCAGCGCCTGGTTCGCAATCCCGATTTCATAAACGAGTGGCGCAGCCGCCTGGCGCTGCCTGCGGGGCTGGACAATCTGAGTATCTCTGAGCGGCAAGCCGGACCACCGGGCCGGGATGTTAATGTGCGCCTGACTGGCGACGATGCCGAGTCCCTGAAAGCAGCCGCCGAAGCCCTGTCCCAGGCGTTATCAACTCTGCCGGGCGTGCTCGACGTGGAAGACGACATGCCCTGGGGGCGGGAACAGCTGATTTATCAGGTCAGCGCCTACGGCGAGGCCCTGGGCTTGACCACCTCTGATCTGGGCCGACAACTGCGGGCCGCCTTTGATGGCCGAATTGCCCAGATCTATCAGGATGGACGGGACGAAGTGGAAGTGCGGGTGCAGTTGCCCCAGGATCAGCGAGAGCGACTCTCGACGTTGTCACAGATGACGGTAAGAGTGCCGGATGGCCGCTTCGTGCCACTCAGCCAGGTTATGAACCTGGATCACCGGCAGGGCTTCGAAGCCCTTCGCCATGCCGATGGCAAGTTGGCGGTGGAGGTCACCTCTGGGCTGAATACCCAGGTCAGCACCACCGACCAGATTCTCGACAGCCTGCAGGCCGAGGCCCTGCTGGAAATTGCCAGCCGCTATAACGTGCGCTACAGCTTCGAAGGCCGGGCTGCAGACCAGCGTGAAACCCTGGCGGACATGCAGACCGGCCTGATCATCGGCCTCGGCCTGATGTACGTGGTGCTGGTCTGGGTGTTTGCGTCCTGGAGTCTGCCGGTGATCGTCATGGCGATTATTCCCTTTGCCTTGGTCGGAGCCCTGATCGGGCACTGGCTGATGGGACTACAGCTCACCATCCTGTCCCTGTTCGGGTTGTTTGGTTTGTCGGGAATAGTGGTCAATAACGCCATCATCCTCGTAGCTTTTTACAACCAGCAACGGAAAAAGGGCCTGGACATTACTGAAGCCCTGAACGAGGCCGCCGTTCAGCGGGTGCGGGCGGTGTTGCTGACCTCGTTGACTACCATCGGTGGCCTGTTGCCGCTGCTGTTTGAAACCTCGCTGCAGGCGCAGTTTCTGATACCCATGGCGACCTCAATCGCATTTGGGCTCGGGCTGTCGACGCTGCTGGTGCTGCTGGTGATTCCGGCCTTGCTGTCCTGGCTGGAGCAGTTTCGGGAATGGCGCGCCCAACGACACGGCGAACATGCTCCTCTGATAGGAGTCGACGACTAGAGGCAGATTTTCGATGGGACAAGCTTTGCTAAGGGTTCACGGACTGGCCAAAGGCTTCCGCAGTGGCAGCGAGCAGATCCCGGTGCTGGCGGACCTGGCCTTAACCCTGAACCAGGGCGAGTCCATGGCGTTAATGGGCCGGTCCGGATCCGGTAAAAGCACCCTGTTGAATCTGCTCTGTGGCCTTGAGCATCCGGACGCGGGTGTCATCGATATCGATGGGCAACACTTTGACGGCAGCCAGGCTCATGATCGCCGGGCACAGTCCCGGTGCTGGGCCGATCTCCGGCGCCAGCGCATCGGTGTGGTATTTCAAGATGCCAACTTGATGCCCGCCATGTCACTGCTCGACAACGTTCGGTTAAGGGCCCGGCTGGCTGGTCAGGACGATTTGGGCTGCTTGGCCTGGCTCGAACGCCTGGGCATCGGCGCCCTGGCGGATCGGTTCCCCGATCAGGTCTCGGGTGGTCAGCGTCAGCGTGCGGCCCTGGCGATGGTGTTTGCCATGCAACCGGCGCTGATCCTGGCGGATGAGCCGACTGGCAGCCTGGACCGGCACACTGCCGATGACGTTGCCGATGAATTGTTCCGGCTTCAGGCCGAACACGGTTGCGCCCTGATTCTCGCCACCCACGACGCTGAACTCGCGGCCCGCTGTGGCCAGCGCCTGGATCTGGCGCACCTCTCTTGCTCTGCAGCGCCTTCGCCATCTTCCATGTCTTCTACCAGCCCAGCGCCTGCTGACCGGTCCCAGTGATGACCCTGTTTGCCGCACTGTTCAGCCATTACCGGCGTCACCCGCTGCAGCTGCTCGCCCTGGCAATCATGATTGTGGTTGCCACCATGTTGTGGACCGGGGTCAGTCATCTTACCCACCAGGCCAGGGCCAGTTTCGGTCAGAGTGAGCAGGCGGTGGCGGAGCGGCGGCAAGTTGTGCGTTCGGACGGGCAGTCGGTTGCGGTAGCTGATTTCGTGACCCTGCGCCGAGCCGGTGTCTGCGTCATGCCCTGGCTTGAGGTGCAGCGACCGGATGCTCAGGGCCGGGTGGTGGGCGTGGACGGGTTAGCGGCCAGCTGTTTTGCCGGTGCCGGTGCCGGCGAAGCGGCGCAAGCCTGGAATCAGCCCCTGAACGGCAAGCCCTTCCTGGATATTCGCGATGCCGCAGCCCTGACTACCGGCCCCGACGATCGGTCAGCCGAGTTGACGCTGCTGGTGGCGGAGCAGGTCACCGAGGCTGCCTTGCCCGAGGGCTATCGCCTGAGCCGCTTCAGCCTTGGCCCCGATACCGGGGAGTTGGGTGAGAGCTTCCTGCTGAATCTGGATGCCCTTGGCGTGCTGGTGCTGTTGATCACCGCCTTGCTGCTGCGCAGCGTGTATCAATTAGGGCTGGCCCAACGCCGGGACAGTTTCGCTCTGTTGTACCGGTTCGGCGTGCCGCCGGTGTCGGTTAATCGCTTGCTGGTGCTGGAAATGGCCCTGTTGGCCGGGCTCTGTGTGATACCGGGTGTGGCGTTAGGGCGTTTGCTGGCCGGGCTTCTGGGCAGCGGATTCGGTCAGGCCCTGGACAACCTGTTCGATGCGCCGCTGTACGCGGGTCAGGAGGCGAGTTGGCTCTCGTCGGTTCTGACCATGATGGCGGTGGTGATGGTGGTCTGCCTGATTGATCTGATCCGACCGGTTTCGCGGGCGCCGGTAATGCTCCTGGCCGGGCAGCGACAGTCCCTGGCCCTGGCGGTACTGCTGTTCGGGGTGGCGCTGGCTTTGGTGGCGTCGTCGCTGGTGCTGGTGTTTATAGCCGTTGCCCTGATGTTCGTCGGCGCAGGGTTGCTGGCTCCAATCCTGATGTCCGGTCTGGCCCAACGCCTTGCCCGGGCTGCGCCGGACCCGCTTAAGCGCTGGCACTTCGCCGAGTTTGGGGTTCTGGCCCGGCGCCTGGCGCTGCCGCTGGTGGCACTGCAGTTTGCGCTGGCCATGGTGTTGGCGGTGCAGGCTTTGGTGACGGTGTTTGAAGCCACTTTTGATGAGTGGCTGTCCCAGCGACTGGCGGCGGACTTCTTTGTCGAGGTGCCTGCGGGTGCGGATAGCGGCCCCGGCGTCGACTGGCTGGCGGCCCAACCTGTGCTGGCAGCCAGCGGCGATTGGCAGCGGGTGGTCCGGGGCGAGGCGGAGCTGATGATGGCAGACGCCGAGTCGCACTCGGAGACAGGGCCGGGACAGCGCGTCGATCTGTTGGCGGTGGCGCCGGTCGGCCGGCTGCTGACCCAGTGGCGCCTGCAGGCAGCTGCAGACCAACCCTGGCAGGCCTTTGCCCGGGGCGAGGGCATCATGATCAATGAACAACTCGCGCGCCGGCAGGAGTTGGCGGTGGGTGAAACCCTCAACCTGACAGTGGCCGATGAAACCCTGTCATTGCCCGTTTTGGCCATCTATCCCGACTATGGCCGTCCGGCCGGTGAGGTGCTGCTTAACGCCGGGCTTTTGCCGGCGGCGTTCCAACCCGGATTCGAGAGTCTGTCGATCAACCCGGGCGATCTGGACATGGCCACCGTGGTGTCGGGGCTGCAGCGGGTATGGCAGGTGGAGACGGTGACGGTGCGGAACAATGAGCGGATTCGGGAGCTGGCGGATACCGTGTTCGACCAGACATTCCTGCTGACCCGCGCCATGACCGTGCTGACTTTGATCCTGGCGGCCGTTGCGTTGCTGATTATGGGCTGGGTGTTCTTCTCAACCAGGGTCTGGTACTACCGGCTATTGGCGGTGTGGGGCTTGCGCGACAGGGAGGTGGCCGGCCAGATGGTGCGCCTTGCCGTCAGCCTGACTATTGGCATTGCGGTGTTGGCTTTGCCGTTGGGTATCTGGCTGACCTGGGTGCTGGTGCACCGGATCAACCCTTTGGCCTTTGGCTGGTCATTGCCGATGGCAGTGTATCCGGAGTTCTGGGTAGAGCTGATCGGGCTCAGCCTGTTGATTGGCCTGAGCATCGCTGCGCTGATGCGTCGTCAGCTCCAGCAGCCAGCCACCATTCCGGCATCCGCCGGCAGTCTGTCTGGAGGTGATCGATGACGTTTTGTGTGCGTTCGATTCACTTTCCGTTCTTTTTTCGAGTATTGGCGTCATTTTTGTGGCTTTTTCTGGCTGTCGGCTGCTCTGGGGAGTCCGAGGACAGCGGCTTTGCCGGACTCGCCGAATCGCAACAGGCAGGCACCGACGTACCTTTCCTGCAGCCGGGCCCGGGCGACCGGCTCAAATTCCCAGAGGATTTCGGGCCCCACCCCCAGCACCGCATCGAATGGTGGTACTTGACTGCCAATCTCGAAAACCAGGCGGGCGAGCCGCTGGGCCTGCAATGGACGCAGTTTCGTCAGGCCCTGACCCCGAGGTCGGCGAACGCGACACCGCCGGCGCCAGCCCAGTGGCCATTGCAGGCGGCGTGGATGGCTCATGGCGCACTCAGTTGGCGTGGTCAGCATCATTTTGCCGAGCGGCTGGCCCGGGCCGACGTTGGTCACGCCGGTGCTACGGCACAACCGTTCGAGGTCTGGCTCGATGACTGGCGGCTTACCAGTACGGGCGAGTCCGGCCGTTGGCGGTTGCAGGTGTCGGCGGATAATTGGTCCTACGATTTATTCCTGCGGCTGAACGGCCCGCCGGTGGCGCACGGTGACCGGGGCTTCAGCGCCAAGTCGGCCAGTGGTGAGGGCTCGATGTATTTCAGCCTGGTGGATATTGCCATTGCGGGTAAGGTCACCATCGACGGCGAAACCCAGAAGGTCCGCGGCAAGGGCTGGTTTGATCGGGAGTGGAGCAGTCAGCTGCTGAAAACCGGGCAGCAGGGTTGGGACTGGTTCGCCCTGCACCTGGATTCCGGAGACAAACTGATGGCGTTCCGGTTACGGGAGGACGGCGGTGCGTTCGTCTCCGGCACCTGGATTACCAAAGAGAGGGAAGCAGTGGCGCTGAGTTCCGACGACCTGACGCTAACCCCGGAAGCCGAGACCGAGGCAACACCAACCCACTGGCGGCTGCAGGTGCCCCGTTATGGGGTTGATTTGGAGATTGCCGCGCCGCCCGGTGAATACCGTAATGAGGGACAATACCCGTACTGGGAAAGCCCGGTCAGCGTCAGCGGTAGTCACTCGGGGGAAGGCTACATGGAGTTGACCGGGTACGAGGCGGAGTAGGCCGTTCAGCTGGTCGTTGGGGGGTCCAGACTGGAGAACAGCTCCTGGATGCCGCTGTGCCACTGCTGTCGCAGCGCGTGGAAATATTCACACTGGTCTTCCACCCGCTCCATCAGGCAGGGTTTGAGGGCGTCTTTGCGATAGATCGCAACGTCCAGGGGCATGCCCACCGACAGGTTGCTCTTCATGGTTGAATCAAAGGAGATCAGGGCGCACTGATAGGCCCGATCCAGCGGTGTCCGGTAGTTCACGATCCGGTCGAGGATTGGTTTGCCGTACTTGGATTCGCCAATCTGGAAGTAGGGTGTTTCCTCGGTGGCCTCAATGAAGTTACCTTCGGGATAGACGTTGAACAGCCGCGGTGCTTCGCCCTTGATCTGTCCCCCGAGAATCAGCGAGCAACTGAAATCCACGTGGCTTAGCTTGCCGTCCGGGTTGTCCCGGCGGATCACTTCGCGCATGGTCTGGCCCACGATTTCGGCGGTTTCAAACATTGTGGCGGTATTGAGCACGTTGGTGGTGTCGGTGCCGGCGCGGCGTTCCAGCAGGCTGATGACACTCTGACTGGTGGCCAGATTGCCGGCGGACAGCAACACCAGCTCTCGTTCGCCCGGCTGCTCGAACACATGCATCTTGCGGAAGGTCGAAATCTGGTCGAATCCGGCATTGGTCCGGGAATCCGATGCAAACACCAGCCCGTCGGCCAGTCGCATCGCTACGCAATAAGTCATAAAGCCCTCCTGCCAGGCTCCAATAATGCGCGTAGTCTAAAACGAATTCAGCCGTAACGTGAGCGCTTTATTGTGCGTTTTTTGGCAGATTTGTTACTGCGCTTGCGCCGCCTCGGTCACCCACGCCCGGGTCTCCATGTGCTCGTTTCCGCCGCCATTGCGCATGCCGCGAACGGGCGCTACATCCAGGTAGTCCAGACCGACCGCGAGTTTCAGGTGGCTTTCGGCCACATTCAGGGTGTTAACCACATCGAAGGTTTGCCAGTTACTGCCCAGCCAGACCTCAGCCCAGGCATGGGTGGCGACGTGGTCATCACTCACCGAATGAATGTAGCCACTGACATAGCGCGCCGGCACGCCGATGTGGCGGCAACAGGCGATGAAGATGTGGGTGTGATCCTGGCAGACGCCAGCGCCGAGTTTGAAGGCTTCAGCCGCCGTATGGGTTACATTGGTGACGCCTGGGGTGAACGCAATGTGCTCCCGCAGATGCTTCATCAGGCGAACCAGGCTGCGTTTGTTGGGCGAGTACTGTTCGGCGAACGCCTTCAGGTCATCGTCCATTTCGGTCAGCGGGGTGTCGCACAAAAATACCTCAGGTGGAAACGGTGAGTCGTCCCGGGTCAGCGGCTTTCCGGTCAGGTCGACAATGCCCTCGGCGACCAGGGTGATACTGGGAAACGCCTTTTTCAGGGTCATCACCGTGACCGGGTTGCCATAACCGTCGATCATGTCGCTGGTTTCGCCCGGGATGTCCAGGTGCCATTCGAAGATACGCTGCTGGGGCGTGTTCCGGGGCGTCAGCCGGATGTACTGGATACTGTTGCGCACCGGTGATTCGTAGGTGTAGGTCGTCTCGTGACGAATATGCAGTCTCATTGGTGCCACCCCATGTAGTCTTTCTGAATTTGACCGGCAATGCGCTGAATCCTTGCCAGGAAATCCACGAGGTAGTCATGCAGGCCACGCTCTTCGATGTAGTCGGTATCACCGAAACGGATGTTGGCATAGAGGCTTGAGGCCATGCGCCGGGCTCGCTGGGCAGAACCACTTTCAACCCGATCGAGCAGGCCGGCAATCTCTTCCAGGCAGCTGTGCAGGGAGCGCGGCAGTTCATGGGACAGAATCAGCAATTCCGGGACACTGGTAGGATCCAGGCTGTGCCCGTAAGTGTTTTGGTAGGCCTCAAACGCCGCCAGGGAATTCAGCAGGGCGGTCCACTCGAAGAAGGACTGGGTGGCCTGTTCCTCCATTGACTTCATCGCCATGACGTGGCGAATATCCAGTACTCGCGCGGTGGTATCTGCCCGCTCTATGATCGTGCCCAGGCGCAGGAAGTGGAAGGCATCGTTGCGCAACAGGGTGCCGTAGGCGGCGCCCCGGAACATGTGCGAGCGTTCGCGAATCCAGTCGAACACGGAGCTGGCGTTGGATTCGGTGACACCCTCTTTTTGCAGTACTTTCAGGTCCAGCCAGGCCCGGTTAATGGTTTCCCAGACATCGGCCGACAGGTTGCCCCGAACATGGAGTGCATTATCCCGGGCGTTACGGATGTAGTTGAAGACACTGGCCGGGTGCTGGTCGTCCAGCAACAGGAAGTCGATCAGATTCTGGGGGGTGATCTCGTCATGGTGTTGGAAGAAATCATCGTAGGTTCCAGAGACCAGCAGCGGCACGGAAAGTTGCTCGGTGCGGTCTTCCGGAACGTCGATCAGGGCCATCTTCAAACTGACGTCCAGTTGTCTGGCCTGACTCTCTGCCCGTTCCAGGTAACGGGCCATCCAAAACAGGCTGGAGGCTGCGCGGCTCAGCATAAGTCATCCTCCAGTACCCAAGTGTCCTTGGTACCACCGCCCTGGGATGAATTCACCACCAGTGAGCCCTTTTTCAGGGCCACGCGGGTCAGCCCGCCGGGTACCATCTGAATCTTCTTGCCGGATAGCACAAAAGGCCGAAGATCAAGGTGCCTGGGTGCCACGCCCTCGTCCACAAAGGTGGGGCAGGTCGACAGGCTGAGTGTCGGTTGGGCAATGTAATCCTCGGGGTGCGCCTTGAGCAGGCCGCGGAAGGTTTCCAGCTCTTTCTTGCTGGCCTTGGGGCCAATCAGCATGCCATAGCCGCCGGCGCCCTGGGCTTCCTTGACGACCAGTTCCGGCAGGTGGTCCAGCACGTAGTGCAGGTCTTTTTTCTTGCGGCACTGCCAGGTTGGCACATTCTTCAGAATGGGCTCTTCACCGAGGTAGAAGCGGATCATGTCCGGCACATACGGGTAGATCGACTTGTCATCCGCAATCCCTGTGCCCATGGCGTTGGCCAGGACCACGTTACCGGTTCGGTAGGCGGCATAAAGCCCGGGCACGCCCAGCATTGAACTGGGGTTGCCGGCCAGCGGATCGAGGAAGTCGTCGTCGACCCGGCGGTAAATGACATCCACCTGTTGCGGGCCGACGGTGGTTTTCATGTACACCTTGTTCTGGTGCACGAACAGGTCGGCGCCTTCGACCAGCTCCACGCCCATCTGTCGCGCCAGGAAGGCATGCTCGAAATAGGCACTGTTAAATCGGCCCGGGGTGAGCACCACCACTGTCGGATTGGCTTGTAACGATGCCGCGCGCAGGGTTTCCCCCAGGAGATTGGGGTAGTGCTCCACCGGAGCCACCGGAGAGTGGGCAAACAGCTCGGGGAATAGCCGCATCATCATCCGGCGATTCTCCAGCATGTACGAGACCCCACTGGGGCACCGGAGATTGTCTTCCAGCACGTAAAAATCGCCATCGTTGTTGCGAATCAGGTCGATGCCGGCGATGTGGGAATACAGGTTCCTCGGCAGTTTCAGGTTTTGCATGCCGGGCTGGTATTGGCTGTTGGCAAACACCTGCTCGGCACTGATCACGCCAGCTTTAACGATTTCGTAGTTGTGGTAGATGTCGTGCAGAAAGCGGTTCAGTGCTGTTACTCGCTGGCGCAGGCCGGCCTGGAGTTTGTGCCAGTCGCTGGCGGAAATAACCCGGGGAATCAGGTCAAACGGGATCAGTCGGTCAGCGCCCTGGTCCTCACCGTAGACGTTGAAGGTGATGCCCAGGCGCTGGAACAGCACATCGGCTTCCCGGCGTTTTTCGGTAATCAGATTTTCATCCGATTCAAGTAGCCAGTTTTCCAGCATTCGGCAATGGGGCCGTACCCGGTTGTCCGCATCGAACAGTTCATCAAACAGACCTGCGTCCGGTGTCTCAATCAGCATGATTCCGTTCGTCTCCTGCGAGGGTGCCGGTGGAGTCGGCACTCAATACGGTACGGGGCAGCAAAAGGCGGGTCAGCGACTAGGTTGTTGATCTCGTGACCTGTCTTACAGCAAAGGAGAGGATGGTCATTCTGTCAATTTAGGCTTAGAACGAAAACAGGCGGCCAAGTGGCCGCCTGTTTTAAAGTGGTGCCATTCCGCATTATTCGATAGCGGTTGCACCAATACGGTGAATGCTGACGTCCGCACCGTTGAACTCTTCTTCGTCGGTCAGGCGCAAGCCCGAGATGGTGTTGATGACGCCGTATACGATCAGGCCGCCCACGAAGGCCACCAGGACACCGGCTACGGAACCAATGATCTGGGACATCAGGCTGACTCCGCCCAGACCACCGAGCGCTTCCTGGCCGAAGATGCCGCAGGCGATTGCACCCCATACACCGCAAACACCATGCAAAGGCCAGACACCCAGCACATCGTCCAGGCGCTCAATTCTGGCCTGGGCCCATTCGAACAGGTAAACGAAAATGGCGCCGGCAACACCGCCGGTGATTAGTGCGCCCACCGGGTGCATCAGGTCAGAGCCGGCACAGACAGCTACCAGGCCAGCCAGAGGACCGTTGTGGATGAAACCCGGGTCCTTGCGGCCTATTAGCATGGCCACCAGGATGCCGCCGACCATGGCCATCAGGCTGTTGACCGCCACCAGGCCGCTGATGCCATCCAGCGTCTGCGCCGACATCACGTTGAATCCAAACCAGCCTACAGTCAGGATCCAGGCGCCCAGCGCCAGGAACGGAATGTTGGACGGGGCAAAGGCGACCACGCGGCCGTTGCGGTAGCGACCGTTACGGGCACCCAGCAGCAGAACCGCGGCCAGGGCAATCCAGCCGCCTACAGCATGCACCACAACGGAGCCGGCGAAGTCATGGAAGGATGCACCAAACTGGTTCTCAAGCCAGGCCTGGAAGCCGTAGTTGCCATTCCAGATCATGCCCTCAAAGAACGGGTACACCAGGGCTACGATGAGTGCAGAGGCAATCAGCATCGGATAGAACTTGGCGCGCTCAGCGATACCGCCGGAGACGATGGCAGGAATGGCTGCCGCGAAGGTCATCAGGAAGAAGAACTTGACCAGTTCGTAGCCGTTGCTGGCAGTCAGTTCTGCGGCGCCGGACATGAAGTGGCTGCCGTAAGCGACGTAGTAACCCACGAAGAAATAGGCGACAGCGGAGACGCCGAAATCGGTCATGATCTTGACCAGGGCGTTGACCTGGTTCTTGTGGCGCACGGTGCCTACTTCCAGGAAGGCAAAGCCGGCATGCATGGCCAGTACCATAATGGCACCGATAAGGATGAACAGCGTGTTGGCGCTTTCAGTCAGGGTGTGTACTGCACTCGTGATGTCCACGGGTTATTGCTCCTGAATTGTTTTGTTGGCCTCAGTCGGGCTTGTTGTGCATTGGTCGGGTGCACAGAAGCAAGAGACGTTCCAAAATAAGGCAAAAGCAGTGCCGTTAGTCAGTTGTCAGGGGTAAGTACACGTAAGATGACGTCTTTGGCGGGATTTTCGCACTAAAAAAGTGCGCCCATCTCGACTTTGCACTGAAATGGGCATCCGCTGGGGTGGTCGATTACCAGGTAAGATTGTTGTTTGGGTTGTCGTCTTCAAGAAGGATTTCGGGCGTGGGATCTGCTTCAAAATCGATAACTGCTTCTTGATCAAGAGCACCTGATTCCACCAGTTCCCGCAGTTCGACTTCCTGCTCCTGCAGCGGGCCTGACAGGTCAACGATGATTTCCACCCGGCGATTCTTGGCGCGACTTTCTGCGGTGTTGTTGCTGACCCGGGGCTTGGTGTCGGCCAGCCCCTTCACAGCCAGCCGGGTCGGTTCAACCTCTTCCACCGCCAGCAGGGCATTGGCCACAGCGGCGGCTCGTGCTGCAGAGAGGTCCCAGTTGCTGTAGAACCGGGATGTGCGAATGGGAATGTCGTCGGTGTGTCCCTCCACCGTCAGTCTGCCCGGAATATCCGCGAGCACATCCGCCATGTCCAGCAGCAAGGTTTCGAAATCGTAAGTCAGATCGGCAGAGCCGGAGGGGAAGGAGCCTTTTTCCTCAATACGGATCACGATCCTGCGCTGATCCTCATCCTGAGCCACATTGATGCGCCCATCTTCGATGGCCTCTTCCAGCACCTTTGTTATGTCCTGGGTGCTCTGGTCGAGTTGGTCCTGGGTGGCGGCCTCAATGGCTTGTTCGGTTGGGCTTTTGAGGGTCTGAAGCTCCGGTTTTCGGTCGGACGTGGTCTGCCGAATCTCGTTTACCACGGTGGGCTCGGGCGGCGCCGGTGAGAACTTGTCAAAAATCGGGCTGGTGCCCATGGGAATGTCCAAGGTCGGCACTTCGCGCTGAACCCCGAACGCCTTCGACAGCTCACCGGCAATCTGCTTGAACTTCATGGCGTCGATCTCAGAGAACGACAGCAGCAACACGAAGAAGCACATCAACAGCGACATCAGGTCAGCAAAGGTGACAACCCAGGCCGGGATCCCCGGTTTTTCCTCTTCCGGTAACTCGTCCATGGCTTATCCGCTCGCAGGCTCCGGTTCGGGCGCCTTGTTGCGCTCTTTCGGAGGCAGGTAACTGGACAGCAGTTGTTCGATGATCCGTGGGTTAGTGCCTGCCTGGATCGCCTTCAGGGCGTCGATGTACAGGGACTGCATGCGCGCCTCTTCGGTCATCCGCAAGGACAGCTTGTCGGCGATGGGCGAGGCCACCATGGTGGCGAGCATGGCACCGTACAGCGTGGTCAGCAGGGCGACCGCCATGGCGGGGCCGATGGATTTCGGGTCTTCCATGTTCGACAGCATCTGGACCAGGCCAATCAGTGTGCCGATCATACCCATGGCCGGCCCGACATCGGCCAGCGCGGTGAACACTTTGGCCCCGGACCGGTTGTGGTCTAGCGTCATTAGCCGCTCTTTGTTCAACAGCTGTTCGATGGTATCGCCGTCCTGGCCATCCACCAGCATCTGGATTCCCTGCGCCAAGAAAGGGGACTCGACGTCGCGACCCTCCAATCCCAAAACTCCTTCCTTACGGGCAATCTGTGCAACGTCCACCAACTCTTCAATGGCGGCCTGAGTTTCTGGAAGTTTGAATTTGAAGGCCCGGGCGGCAGCGCCGAAGGCGCCAAGAAACTGGCCGAAACTGAACTTGGCCAGCACCACCAGCGAGCTGCCACCGATCACGATCAGCAAGGAGGGGGCGTTGACGAAAACATCGGGTGAGACGCCGAGAATAACGGCAGAAGCGATGAGCACTATGGCGCCAACAAGGCCAATCAGGGTGGCAAAATCCACGTCGTCTCCAAAGGCTGGGGCAAAAGAAGAAACGATTGAGAGAGTACGTTCGGTTTAAGTCTCAATCAATTCGAATGTGTAAAATTGTTTTGCGCGTCTCGTTCTTCGCTCCATGCAGCGTAGCGGTGTAGGTCCGACTCCACCAGTTTCAGGCACAGGGCGACCACGCCAGCATCGTCAATAAATCCGAAGCCGAGTATCAGGTCGGGAATCACATCCAGAGGGTTGAGAACATACAGCAGCGCGCCGGCAATTGCCGCGATGGTTTTCCAGGGCACGCTGCGGTAGTTGCCGTACCAGTAGTCGCGGATCATCGCGAACATGAGCTTGATGTCGGCGCTGAAGCGGTTGAGTTTGCCACTGCCTTTCACTTTCTCTTCTATCGCACGCTGGCGCTCCAGCAGAGCTTCCAGATCGGTGCGATGCACCTTGCCGGATTCGGCATTCAGCTGTTTTTCCGCGTTTTTCTCATTAAACAGGGCCATTACGGCGTGTCCTTTTGGCAGAGAGAATGCAGCCACCATGATCGCCCAAGCCGAAGTCGGTTGCCAACCATTGCAGGCTTATCGGTGTTACCTCTTTTTCGCTCAGCCCGTAAAGGTGCTCAATGGCTTTGAAGGGGGGCTACGTTGGTGAGCGAACTGTTGGTCAGGGGTCGCCAGGTTTCTGGTAGTGATTCCTCAGTTCCGGTGGAATCTGGGCCAGTTGTTTGTCCACCAATGCGGCCATGGCGGTGTCGATCGGCTGAACGTCCAGGCCGGGCTCCAGGGTTTTCAGCAGGTATGCGGCCGCCTCTGCGGTCGATAGATGGTGCTCGGCGGGTGCCTTGCGGATCACGTATTGGGAAGCCGGTGGATGGGCGAAGTGAAATCGGGGCAGGGTGGCAAGCTGTGGATTCAGGTGCAGGATCTTCGCAGCCTTGCGCCAGGTGCCGTCCAGCAGCAGCCAATGGCTGATGGCGCTGGTGTCGGCTTCCTCAAGAAGTTGGCTGGTGGGGCCGGGAAACAGCACGGCACTGTTCCCATTCAAGTCTGCAAGACTTAATCCGGCCCGTTGCAGTTGCTCGGGGGATTCGCCCACCACAACCTGCACCTGGTTCAGGCAGCGTTCAAGAATTCTGAGGGTGCCTTTGCTGCGCCCCACCTCCGACGGGTGTTGTATTACCGTGATCGGGATGCGATTGGCCACCGCCTGGCACTGGTCGCACACGCAAATGTTGGCGTGCAATTGGCAATGCGGGCAGATGGATTGCTGCCGGTGCCGGTTCACCACCAGGCCTTGCCCCACATCTCCGGGTTGGCCCAGTTGTCGGGATTGTTCCAGGCGCGTTTGTGGTTGTAGGTGTCGAGGTTGTAGGTATATAGGATAGACGATTTGCCATCACAGCTTAACTCGGCTTGGCGGCGAAACCCGAGCGCAATAAAGTCTGTGAGATTCCAACCTTTCGCCGGTTCTACTACCACGGCAATCTGGTGCGTGCCGTAATTTCTGAGTTGCCCGAGAAAAAGCTCACCCTGGCCCCTCGAAAGATGTTCAAGCACGCCGGTAATCAGTGCCAAATCCTGGGTTTCTGGTAGCGGGAAGGCATCGCCGACCGCCGTTTCGGTTAATGTTATTAGGTGGCACGCGTCGTTGTGTAACTTCCAGTTCTTGCCCGCTTCCTCTGCCAGCGCGCCACAGACCAGCAGCGTGGACGGTTGAACCACATCGACAATTCGTGCGATGGCTTGATGGGGAGTGGTCATAGGTTTCGGACCTGAACTTGATGATAGCTTCAGTATCCCATTTGCCTCCGAAGGAAGGCAATAGTCACAAAAATCAGACTCTTGGGCGATTAATTCTTGTGATTCTGCATTGGCCGGCATAACCGGTGCGCATGTCAATTCGGGTCATATATTAAAAGGGGTTGGACAGGTAACGCCGTACCTGAAATAACGATGTCGCCGGGTGGGCTGGGTTGTTACATCCTTTTGCATTCATTCCGACCCACGCATGGCGGTAACTATTTGCAACATAAAATAAAACAAACACTGTCGTCATCGAAGCCATATTTGTTCTAGCTTAAAAGCGTGCAATCCACATTCGAAGGATTCAGTCATGATTATGAAAAAAATAAAAAGCATCTCAATTCGTCTGGCCGTCAATCTGCAAACCAGGAAATTGACCATGGGGTCCCAACAGAACGGGGCTTCCGCACTCGAGTACATTGTGCTTGCAGCTGTGCTGGTTGGGATCCTCACCGTTGCGATGACCAACGACACCATCAAGACGCAAGTGTCTAACGCCTTCTCTGGCTTGTTTACCGACGCGGCGACTGCCGGCAATTAAAGCGGTCCCGGCTGTTTGAGCAAGGGGAGAATTATGAGGCGCAGTCGTGGTGCAGTGGCTCTGGAATTTCTGATCCTGTTTCCCATGGTTGTTGCCATGCTTTACGGGGCAACGGCATACGGCATCTTGTTTTTCGGCAAGTATGAAATGCAGGGCGTTGTTGATGTCGCCGCCTCGTCAGCATTGCGTTTGGACCGGGCCCACTTCTCTTCCGACGGTCTCTCCGAGCAGATCGTAAACACCGCAAACGCAACTCTGCAGCGGATATGGGATTCGCAAGACGAGAGACTGACGGCGGGAACGGAATCTATCCAGTGCGGTGTGGTGGAAACGGTTGACATCAGCTATCTGAGCTGTGCCGTCTCCCGCAACAATCTGGAGGCGCCGATGGTTCCCCAGCTAACGTTTGGTTTTTTGGGGAAGTTCCCCCCCATGCCAGAGACGATGCGTGCGGAAGCAACGATGGCCTTCTAGATATAGAAGACTGAGGCGCAACAATGAACAAGCGACTGATATACGCGCTGCCAGCTACAGCATTAGCGCTGGCGGCGCTAGGGTTGGCCATTTTTGGCCTGTTTTTTGTCGAACAGCGGCCGACATTTCCATCGCAATCTCAGGTTGCCGTGCCGGACCAGTCGACAAGCAAGCCGGAGTTCCGTTACCTGGTCGCCAAGCGGGCTTTATCTCCTGGTGATGTAATGGAAAAAGAAGGATTCGTTTCGGTTTCTGCTGCTGACCTCGTGCCGGATGCTATTCCTGCTGAGCAGGCGCCCTTCGGCGAAGCCATCAAGACTTCGCTGGCAGCTGGCCAGACACTCACCGCAGCCAGCATGCGAAACGACAGTGTGCTGGAAACCCTGGTTCCGCATGATCATCAGGCAATGGCTATTGGTGTAGATGATGTGTCAGGCGTGGGAGGCTTGTTGCGGCCTGGTGACCGGGTGGACGTGACCGCGTCTTTCCGGCGGTCTGATAAAGACAAACCCGCGGCCCTGAAGCTCTTGGACAGTGTTTTGGTGCTGGCCGTCAAAGGCGTTCCCTACAATGGCGAAGCCGGGGAAGATAACGACTCCCGCCGCAATAATACCGTTGTGTTGTCGGTTCCTGAAGCGCAGGTATCACGGTTATTGCTCGCTGCCAGTGAGGGCAGTCTTCGGTTGGTGGCGGTTTCTCCGAAACAGGTCGAAACGGCCAAGCCAGGAGAGGAAAAACAGATAGTCAAAGCGGTTTACCTGGACGATCTGTTTCCATCTGCCCCCAAAGCCAAGCCTGTTAGGCGATCTGTGAGACCACCTTCTACCAGAGTCAGGGTCTTCGAAGGAACCGAATCGAGGAGTGTTTATGTACGCTAAGCCGGTTGCCATTTGGATAGCCGCACTGCTGATGGGGAGTCTGGCAGCGGTCTTCTCCGCGTCGACCTCTGGTGGTGAGACGGTGGACGGAGCTCCGGTAAAGCTAGGCGATGGAGAGCAAAGAGTAATGACCTTTCCGGGCACACTGGTAAAGGTGGCAATCTCAGATCCTGACGTTGCCGGCGTCTCGATTTCCGGTGGCAGCGAGTTGTTGCTGACCGCCAAGTCCCAAGGTTCAGCAACTTTGTCAGTTTGGCTTAAAGGCCGCTCGCAGCCGTTGCGCTCTTTGGTTGTTGTGTCGGCCACTTTGGGTGAAAAACTGCCCTTTGGAACCCAGGTACAGACGGATATTCGCATTGTCGAAGTGAACCGAAGCGAATTGAATGAACTTGGGATGTACTATTCCAAGCTGTTCAATGGTGGGCAGTTTGAAGCCTCTTTCGCAGGAACAAGTTCGG
>Ga0207908_1000062_pt1 | contig 49463 bp, 45 predicted proteins | sample MalvirmetagMSP81_FD_184224 | JGI IMG/M metagenome (GOLD analysis project Ga0207908, IMG submission 184224) | Marine viral communities from the Deep Pacific Ocean - MSP-81 (SPAdes) | ecosystem: Environmental > Aquatic > Marine > Oceanic | place: Pacific Ocean | collected 2011-04-18
AGACTTTGTCCGGGACCAGGGCGCGACCGTCATCCTGCGTGGACTGCGGGCCGTGTCTGACTTCGAGTATGAATTCCAACTGGCAGACATGAACCGTCGGCTAGCGCCGGAAGTAGAAAGCGTGTTCCTGACTCCGGCGAACCACCTGTCGTACATTTCCTCAACCCTGATCCGGGAAATTGCCTCCCTTGGCGGTGACGTCTCGGAATTTGTCGACCCCGCCGTTGAGGCAGCCATGAAAAAGAAGTTCGAATCGGCCTGAGGTAAAGCAGGTGGCCTTGGTATCCGAAAGAGGCGATCTCATCGGACGGTGAGATCGTTGTGATCGACCAGACCCCGGCTGGGGCCTGGTCACGCTTGAAGCGACTCAGAGCAAAGGCGGCAGCGGGATCTCCATGCCGTTCACGTCCACCATCAGATCCTTCATCACCGCTTTCATCACCAGCTGATCGCCGTCCTTGATCAGCAAACCCTGTTTGATCATCGGCGCCAGCTGCATGCGCACACTCGGGTAGTTTTCTGCCAACGCCGACGGCACGCTCAGCTGCATGTCGCCGGTCAGTCGCTGCATCACCATGAGCATGCCGGCTCGCTCGTCAGCACTCAGCTCCGGATGGCGAATGGTGACGTTGCCGGTGACGACGCCCTCCGGGGTACTCAGACTCAGTTGGGGTACGCCCACCGAAAAACCAGCCGAGGCCAGCCCACGCAGGGCCTGGTTGATCTGCTGCATGGCCGCCAGTTGCTGCTCCGGCACAGCCGGCGCCGAGGCGCCGTTTTGCAGCATCACAGTTTGCAGATCGGACATGCCCTGGGTCAGGGAACTCCAACTGGCAAGATCGAGGTCTTCCAGGGCGAACTCAACCCGGTGCGGGCCATAGCCCTGGCCACCACGAATGATCTCCTCCAGTTCTAGAGTAACCCGGGAATCCAGGCGGCTGTGTTCCGGGTTGGTTTCAGTACTGCTGGACAGACTGAAATCCCGGAACTCCACTGGCGGGTCCGCCCGATGGACCACCGTCATCGATCCCACCTCAAGCTCACCCGCACCGGTCCAGACGTCCGCCATCAGGTGATTCAGGCTCTGCTCCATGTGAATGTCAGCCACGCGGATATCGATTTCGGGGCCGGACAGGCTGAGCGCCGGCCACACCATCAACGCGTCGGCCCGGGAGCCGGTATCGCTGATTTCGATACGTGCCAGGCCGCCGCTGGTGCTCAGTGTCTCGCCAGTGACCTCATTGGTCATGGTCATGACCGGCGCTTCGAGTTCCAGCGTGGCGCTTCCCCACAGGCGGGTTTCCAGGGTCAGCTTCGGTTTGGCATTGGGAAACCAGTCACGCCCTTCCGCCGACCAGCCGCCCACCGGCTCGAAATCCAGCAGGCTGCCGGTGACACCGTGGGTGACATTGGCCCGGTACTCGACCTGGTGCGACTCTCCGGTCTCTGGATTCTGCACCACCAGGGCCCCGGTCAGCTCCGAGCCCAACACCCCGCGACGATAGGCGCCGGTTTCCATCTTCAGGAACGACTGGGCACGATTCATTTCTTCGGTTGCCTGCTGCCACTGCTGCTCCGTGACAAAGCCCACAACCCAGGGCATGGCCCCAGCCACCGCCAGCACGGCAACGCCGGTAATCATCCATTTTTTCTGCAAGACCTGTCTCCGTCTCAGGATTTACCGGTCAGTCGCTCAAGCAACACCAGTTGGGATGCCAGCCGCTCTTCGCCCTCGGCCGGTTGTTTCTGGACATAACTGCCATCCGACAGCAACGACCAGGACTGACAGTTGTCTGCCAGGTAGGTATCAAGATCCTCACGCACCCGGGCCACCAGCGCCGGATCCTCAATCGGGAACGCCACTTCCACCCGGCTGAGCAGGTTGCGCTCCATGCCGTCGGCGCTGGAGCAGTAAACCTCTGGGCGCCGGTTGTTGCCAAAGTAGTAGACCCGCGTGTGTTCGAGAAAGCGGCCGATGATGGAGCGCACCCGGATATTGTCCGATAGCCCCGGCACGTCGGGACGCAGGCAACAGATTCCCCGGATAATCAGGTCAATCTTCACCCCCGCCTGAGAGGCCCGATACAGCGCCTTGATGATTTGCGGCTCGGTCAGGGCATTGAATTTCATGATGATGCGCCCCTTGGTACCAAAGCCGGCTTCACGTTCAATCAGGCTCATCAGACGGGAATGCAGGGTGAACGGGGCATGGAACAGCTTCTTGATCTTCAGTGCCTTGCCCATACCCGTCAGTTGCTGGAACAGCTTGTTGACGTCATCGCTAATGGAGTCGTCGCAGGTCATGAAACTGTAATCGGTGTACAGGCGGGCGTTGCCGGCGTGGTAGTTGCCCGTACCCAGGTGCACGTAGCGCCGCAGCTTGCCCTCCTCCCGGCGCACGATGAGTATCATCTTGGCGTGGGTTTTGTAGCCCACCACGCCGTACACCACGATGACACCCGCCTCCTGGAGCCGGCTGGCCAGCTCCAGGTTTTCGGCCTCACTGAACCGGGCCCGCAGCTCGATCACCGCCGTTACTTCCTTGCCGCGCCGGGCGGCGTCCGCCAGCGCTTCCACGATTTCAGAATCCGCGCCGGAGCGGTAAAGGGTCTGGCGGATCGCCAGCACCTGGGGGTCCTTGGCGGCCTGGCGCAGCAGATCAACCACTGGACTGAAATTCTCATAGGGATGCAGTAACAGGATCGGCTGTTTGCGGATACTGTCGAACATGGAATCCTTGCTGCGGATCGGCTTCGGGATCGAAGGCGAGAAACCGGAATAAGTCAGGTCCGGGCGGTCCACCAGACCACCCACCGCCATCAGCCGGGTCAGGTTAACCGGGCCGTGAACCTGGTACAGGTCCCGCGCGGTCAGGCCAAATTCTGTCAACAGGAACTGCGTCAGTTCATCCGGACAGTTGTCTGCCACTTCCAGCCGGACGCCATCGCCAAAACGACGACTGAGCAGCTCGCCTCTGAGCGCCGACGCCAGATCTTCCAGATCATCCTCGAGCTCAAGGTCGGCGTTCCGGGTCAGCCGGAACTGATAGCAGCCCTTCACTTCCATGCCCGGGAACAGTTCGTCGGCATGGGCGTGGATCATGGACGACAGGAACACCAGGTTCTCGCCACCATCACACACCTCGTCCGGCAGACGCACCAGGCGTGGCAGGGAACGCGGAGCCGGCACGATGGCCATGCCGGTTTCCCGGCCGAAGGCATCCTTGCCATCGAGCTCGACAATGAAGTTCAGACTCTTGTTAACCAGACGCGGGAACGGGTGCGACGGGTCCAGCCCAATCGGGCTGACCACTGGCAGAATCTCTTCTTCGAAGTAAGTACGCACCCACTCGGCCTGGGCCGGTGTCCACTCGCGCCGACGGACAAAGTGGATGTTCTGCTGTTCCATTTCCGGAATCAGCACGTTGTTGAGGATGTCGTACTGCTCATGGATGTATTCGTGGGCAACCCGGCTGATCTCGGCCAGCGCCTGCTCCGGCATCATGCCGTCCATGCCCACGGTTTCCCGGCCATACTTCATCTGCTGGCGCAGACCAGCGACCCGGATCTCGAAGAACTCGTCCATATTGCTGCTGAAAATGCAGCAGAAAATCAGCCGGTTAATCAACGGGTGAGTGGTATCCAGCGCCTGCTTGAGGACCCGGTAATTAAACTGAAGCTGGCTGATTTCCCGGTTGAAGTAGTTCTCGCTGGCATCCAGATTAACGCTCTCGCCAAGCGCCGGCATGTCCACCGGTGCCGGTACATTCTGGTCGTGGTCAGCCTTGAGCTTCTTGGCGGTTTCCGTAGTCATAGTTCCTCAATTCCAGTCTGCGGCGTGGGCGGCGGACACCGGCCACGCTGTCATGTCGTCCGTGGTTCTAGCGTCGCGGCTGGTTCATCAGTCGTGCCGCGCGCACTGCAAAATACGTCAGGATGCCATCGGCGCCGGCCCGGCGCATGGCCATCAGGCTTTCCATCATCACCGCGTCGCCATCAAGCCAGCCATTCTCGGCCGCCGCCATGTGCATGGCGTATTCGCCACTGACCTGATACACAAACGTAGGCACCTGCAACTCGGTCTTCACCCGGTGCACAATATCCAAATACGGCATGCCCGGCTTGATCATCACCATGTCCGCGCCTTCGGCCAAATCCAGGGCCACTTCGTGCAGCGCCTCATCGGAATTGGCGGGATCCATCTGGTAGGTCGATTTATCGGCCTTACCCAGGTTACTGGCCGAGCCAACGGCATCCCGGAACGGACCGTAATAGCTGGAGGCGTACTTGGCAGAATAGGCCAGGATCCGGGTGTTCATATGCCCGGCCGCCTCCAGCGCTTCCCGGATGGCGGCAACGCGCCCGTCCATCATGTCCGACGGCGCCACCACGTCCGCGCCGGCATCGGCATGGGACAAGGCCTGGTTCACCAGGGCCTCCACCGTGACGTCGTTCAGCACGTAGCCGGCCTGATCAATAATGCCGTCCTGACCGTGGGTGGTAAACGGATCAAGCGCGACATCGGTAATCACACCCAGCTCCGGCTGCGCTTGCTTCAACGCCCGCACGGCGCGCTGGGCCAGGCCATCCGGGTCCCAGGCACCGGACCCGGACAGATTCTTCTGGTCGCCGGCAACCACCGGAAACAGCGCCACCGCCGGGATTCCCAGCTCAACCAGCTCCGCCGCCTGCTCAACCAGCAGATCGACACTTAGACGCTCCACCCCCGGCATCGACGGCACAGCTTCCCGCTGGCCCTCGCCCTCCAGGACAAACACCGGATAGATCAGATTGTCCGGCGTCAGCTGGTTTTCCCGCACCAATCGACGGGAAAAACTACTGGCGCGGTTGCGACGCAGACGCGTGGCGGGAAAGGCACGGGGAGTCGGACTCGGCACGGATAACCTCCTGGATGGTATGGCCGGTTGTTCAAAGACTGCTGGCAGCGCCGGATCGACGCTCTGCTCACCATCATACACGGCCGGGGCCGCCCATTGCAGATTCCCGCGACAGGTTAAGAAGTGCCCGTGACAATACTGTTACCGGATAGAATCCAGGGCCTGGGCGCGAACCCGTTCCACCTCCGTGAAATGCCGGTCGCGCAGGTCAGCAATGGCCTGCTCCAGCTCGGGTCCGGCAAGCCCGGCGCTCAGCAGGCTCTGGCGCTGGGTGGAGTAGGCCTGCCAGCGCTGGCGCCAGTTCGCCTGCTCCTGCTCCAAAGCCTGCAGCCGCTGTGCGGATTCGATGCCGAAGGCCTGGCGACGCCAGTTTTGCAGCGCCTCGGGGTCATCGGCCAGTTCCTGGCGCGCCTGTTCGTAGTCGGCAAACCGGCGGGTTTCCCGGCGTGCCTGCCGCAATGGCTCGGGCAAGGCGTCTTCGGCCTGCGCCAGTGCCACCCGGCGCTGCTCGTCGGTCAGGCTCGGGTCGCGGCTGATTCGGAGCTTCTCGATCTGAAAGCCATCGATGGCCTCGTCATGGGCAAAAAACGCGTCGGCGGTGGCACTGTCGAGCCAGGTCCGGCGCAGGGCCTGAATTTCCTGCATGCGCTGCTGCATCCGCTCCGCATCCAGTTCGGTGCCACCGCCATAGCCGGCCTCCAGGTCGGAAATCGCCAGCTTGTAATCAAGGTAGGCGCGCAGGGTATCCAGGGCCTGGGTGCGCGCCGGTTCCTGCAGCGCCAACAGTGTCTGCTCAATACGAGCGACCAGTTGCTCTAACGACTCCTCCCCGAGCGCCGATAGATAGTATTCAAACAGCTGTCGCAGCGCCGGCGTTGGAATCAGGCCGCCGACACTGTCCACCCGGTCCCAGCCACCGGGCACCGAAGTACCCGCCAGCGAAGCTGGCAATTGTTCCGGAACCGACAGGGTCTGGGCCTGGCCCACCAACGTCGATGGCGCCGTAGAGGCCGATGCTGGGCGAGTGCCGGGTTCGGATTCAATTGAACGGGGCTGTGTCGATGTCTGCTTCGGAGTGCCAGCGCGCGGCGTCAGCAAATACCAGCCGGACATCACCAACAGAGTCAGGATTAACGGCATCAGGATGGAGGGGCGGGCAAACGATCTCATGGTCAGCGCAAATCCGTGGTGTATGAGTGCGGGCGTATTGATTCAGCACCGCCACAATGGAATGGCACGAGGATAGACTAGAGCAAGACTAACTGCCGAGAACGGGATCATAAACAGAGCCGGGGCTTATCGCCCCGACCTGATTTGGCATCGATCACAAGGATCGGTTGTTAAAACCTACGGCGACTTTACGCGGCGCGTCTGAGCGGAAGAGGGTATCAACCTCATGGATTTCGCCGCCCCGGCTCAGGTAAGCCTCGATATCAGCCTGCAGCTGCGCCCGAACCCGTGCCCGACCGGCAATGGAATGGCTGTCATCGCTGTCGTTGGCCCAGTTTCCGGGTTGTTCAAGATTGCTTTCGTCGAATTCACTCATAATGCTCTCCCCATCAACGAAAACAGAGAATCGAGTGCCGGCACACCCCGCAGGGCAACTACACTCAGTCTCGACGAACGGCCGGCTTTGGCGTCGTCTTGGCGTCTTTATAATCCGGTTTCGATGACCGCGCTATTTCTACCAAACCTATTTTTTGTAATTTTTTGTAAACAGAAATAAAGTACTGATTTTATGTGACAAAATGAGACCACAGCAGACGTCAATTAAATTGACACAAAGAATGAATAATGATTCACTACTTCAAGGGAGCCGGCATGGCTTATCGTGAAACCGAGAAAATGCGCCAGCGCAAGGCCGAGGCGCGGCAACGGATTATTGACTGCACCTTCCAGTGCGTCGTGGATGGCGGGTTCCGAAGCGCTCGTATTACCAGAATTGCAGATCTCGCGGGTGTTGCCACGGGCACCATATACCGGCATTTCGAATCCCGGGAAGATCTGTTTGCCAGCGTGTTCCGGCTAGCCACCCAGCGCGAGGTCGACAAGGTCTCAGAAGCACTGGCAACGCAAGGCAACGCCGCAATCCGGCTGGAAACAGCGTTAAGGCAATTTGCCGAGCGCGCCTTGCGCGGCCCCATGATGGCGTGGTCGCTGATTGCCGAACCGGTCGACCCGAAGGTAGAAGAAGAACGACTGAAATACCGTAAGGCCTACGCCAGTCTGTTCGAAACGGCGATTCGCGAAGGCATCTCCGAAGGCTGCCTTCCGGATCAGGACGCCCGCCAAAGCAGTAGCTGCCTGGTGGGAGCCATCGCGGAAAGCCTTGTAGGGCCACTATCACCAACCCAGGCCGGCCAGAATCCGGCGGCGACACCTGACAACACTGATGCGCTGGTCAATTCCATCATCCGCTTTTGCATGCAGGGACTGACCGGCACCAGGAGATAACCATGAACGCGCTGCAGCCTCACTCCGAGACCCCAACCAACGGCCAGGAGGACCGATACCTGGCCAGCACCCACGACGTGGTCAACCAGCCCCCGGCGCTGGCAAACTACAACCTGTTTGAGCAGGACACTGCTCTGCAGGAGGCGGTCATCCGTGAAGGCGCCGAAGCAGCCACGCCGGAACTGAAACAGTTTGGCGCGCTCGCAGGCGCTGCGGCCACCATCGACCTGGGCTTCAAGGCCAATAGCAACAAGCCTGTGTTCCAGACTCACGATCGCTTCGGTCATCGCATTGACGAGGTGGAATTTCACCCGGCCTACCACGATCTGATGACCATCGCCCTTGAACATGGCCTGCACAGCAGTCCATGGACCAACCCCGGAAAGGGTGCGCACGTGGCCCGGGCCGCCAAGTACTACTTGCATTCTCAGGTAGAAGCCGCGCATTGCTGCCCCATTACCATGACGTTTGCTGCTATCCCCTCAATCCGGAAACAGCCCGAACTTGCCCGGGACTGGGAGCAGCGCATCCTCGCCAACAGCTACGACCCGCGCAACGTGCCCGATGGCCAGAAAGCCTGCGTCACCATCGGCATGGCGATGACCGAGAAACAGGGCGGCAGCGATGTTCGCGCCAACAGCACCAAGGCCTTCCCGGTCGGCGCCGAGGGCCCCGGCCAGGCCTACGAACTGGTTGGCCACAAGTGGTTCGTCTCCGCTCCCATGTGCGATGCCTTCCTGGTACTGGCTCACTCCCGGGGAGGCCTGTCCTGCTTCCTGATGCCCCGCTGGCGTCCCGATGGCAGCAAGAACCCCTGGCAGATCCAGCGTCTGAAAAACAAAATGGGCAACGTCGCCAACGCCTCCAGCGAAGTTGAACTGCGCGGCGCCCTGGCCTGGATGGTTGGCGAAGAAGGCCGAGGCGTGCCCACCATCATCGAAATGGTGGCGATGACTCGCTTTGACTGCATGATCGGCAGCTCCGCCGGCATGCGCCAGGCGGTAGGCCAGGCCACCCACCACTGCCGGCACCGCAGCGCCTTCGGCAACCGTCTGAACCAACAGCCGCTGATGCAGAATGTGCTGGCCGATCTCGCAGTAGAAAGCGAAGCGGCACTGGCCTACACCCTGCGCATCGCCCGAGCCCTGGACAATCAGGACCAGGAACACGAACGCCTGCTGGCTCGCCTGGCCACACCGGTTGGCAAGTACTGGATCTGCAAACGCACCCCCAACCACGCCTACGAGGCCATGGAGTGCATCGGCGGCAGCGGCGTGATGGAAGACTGCATCATGCCCCGACTGTTCCGGGAATCACCGGTCAACGCCATCTGGGAAGGCAGCGGTAACGTTCAGTGCCTGGACACCCTCCGCGCACTGCAAAAAGAACCGGAAACCCTGGATGCGTTCTTCCGCGAAGCCTCCGAAGCCAAGGGCGCCGACCGCCGTTTCGATCTGTTCCTGGCGCAGCTGCAGCAAGACTTCGGCGACATCAGCGATATCCAATACAGGGCCCGCAACCTGGTTGACCGCATGGCCCTGGTCATGCAGGGATCGCTCCTGCTCCGCCACTCAGACCCCGCCGTTGCCGACGCCTTCTGCGCTTCGCGGCTGCAATCAGCCGGCGGCATGAACTACGGCAACCTGCCTTCGGGCACCGACGCGGCCGCCATTATCAAACGGGCAACGCCTGTAGTAGGCTAGGTGTTTTGAGACTCCACTAAAAAGGTACGCGAACCGCTGGGGACGCTTTTTCAAAATCGTGCGGAGCCATGGATGGCGGAGCCGAGCTTACATGGATGTATTTACAGCGTATTTTGGAAAGGTGTCCCCGGCGATTCCGGCACAAAAGCCTATGTCTGAAGCCCTGAGAAAACTCCTGAACCAGTCCAGCGCACAGCCGGTGATTACCCCGCACGTGGGCGTACTGACCCTGCACTTCCAGCTCTATGGTTGCGAAGACCTCAAGGCCAAGCGCAAGGTCTTTACCGCCCTGCGCGCAGTCTGGGGCAAAGAGCCAGACCTGGCGGTCGCGGAGACCGCCGACCTGGACGCACTGGATTGCGCGACCTGGACCATCGCAGCCCTTGGCACCTCATCCCAGCAGATCACCCAGCGCCTCGACCAGATTGAAAAAGCCATCGAAGAGCGCGTCGATGCCGCTATATTGGATGTGCACCGGGAAATTCTCTGATCCACTATCTACACTGCAATGGGGCCTTGTAGCGTATGGCCTCTCCAGCCCGTATACTACGGTTCCTCAGGGATGTCAGAGCGCCTGCCGACCGCAGGTGGCCAGTTTTAAATCGCCGGATCGACACTCCGGCCATATCCGTCGGGCATCCGGAACCGGCCCAACGGATAACCGCTGATCATGTGTGGCACCTATGACCGGAAAGAAGAAATCCGCCCAGGCCTCAGTCGAGGCGATGTATCGCGTGTTCACGGTGCCCGAGGCTCCGGAATCCACGTTGAGTCGGATCGACCAGAATATCTCCAACAACCTTGCCGGCTTTCTGCAGGAACACATCGTCGCGGTTGAGCGGGACCTGTCGGACGTCGAAAAAGACTTCTCCGACTACGCCATCCCGGAAAAACCCGTCTTCGTGTCCGAGCAGGCGCAATTCCTCCTCGACAAGCTGGTGGCCAACTCGGTCCACACCGCCGCTCCCGCCTTCATCGGTCACATGACGTCCGCGCTGCCGTACTTTATGCTGCCGCTGTCCAAGATCATGATTGCGCTTAACCAGAACCTGGTTAAAACCGAGACCTCCAAGGCCTTCACGCCCATGGAGCGCCAGGTGCTGGGTATGATCCACCGCCTGGTCTATGAAGAAGACGGCGCCTTCTATCGTAAGTGGATGCACGATCCCCGCTACGCATTGGGCGCCATGTGTTCCGGCGGCACCGTCGCCAACCTGACCGCACTGTGGGTCGCGCGCAACCGGGCTTTCCCGGCCGAAGGCAGCTTCCGCGGCCTGCATCAGGAAGGGCTGTTCCGGGCCCTGAAATACTATGGCTACGAAGGCGCTGCCATCGTGGTGTCCCGACGTGGGCACTACTCCCTGCGCAAGGCCGCCGACGTGCTCGGTCTCGGCCGTGAAGCCCTGGTGCCGGTAGATACCGACGACGAAAATCGCATCCAGACCGACGCCCTGCGGGACAAATGCCTGGAATTGCACCGCCAGAAGATCAAGGTCATGGCCATCTGCGGTGTAGCGGGCACCACCGAGACCGGCAACGTCGATCCGCTTGACGGCATGGCTGACATCGCCCGGGAATTCGGTGCCCATTTCCACGTCGACGCCGCTTGGGGTGGCCCAACGCTGTTCTCACGGACCCACAAGCACCTGCTGCGGGGCATCGAGAAGGCCGACTCCGTCACCTTCGACGCCCACAAGCAGCTCTACGTGCCCATGGGTGTCGGCCTGGTGGTGTTCAAGGATCCGAGCCTGGCCAGTGCCGTCGAGCATCACGCCCAATACATTATACGTAAGGGCTCACGGGACCTTGGCAGCACCACCCTGGAAGGCTCACGGCCGGGCATGTCCATGCTGATTCACTCGGGATTGAAGATTCTGGCGCGGGAGGGCTACGAAATCCTGATCGATCAGGGCATCGAGAAGGCCCGGAGCTTTGCCGAGATGATTGAGGAAGAGCCAGACTTTGAGCTGATTACACGGCCAGAACTGAACATCCTGACTTACCGCTATTGCCCGGAGACCGTCCAGAACGCACTGGAAATCGCGGATCCCCTGCAAGCGGAAAAGCTCAACACCTGCCTGAACCGCATCACCAAATTCATCCAGAAAACCCAGCGGGAGCGGGGCAAGGCCTTTGTCTCACGGACCCGGCTGGAACCTTCACGCTACGACCATTTCCCATGCATTGTGTTCCGGGTGGTACTGGCGAACCCACTGACCACGCGGGAAATCCTGAGCGATATCTTGATCGAACAGCGGGAACTTTCGGCGGAAGAAGGGATTGAGGACGAAATGCATATTCTGCATCAGATGGCCGATGCGGTGCTGAAGCAGCACGAACGGAGTGCCAGGCAGGCCTGAGCTCAACCCTTCAGGTTTGGGGGGGTGCGAGGCAGGCAAACGCCTAGTCAAAACACGCTGTAAATACGTCCCTGTACGCTCGGCTCCGCCATCCATGGCTCCGCACGGTTTTGCCCAGGCGTCTGCCTTCCGCGCTCAAAACTCAGTAATCGTAGCCAATCTCAATAAAGCGCCTCTTCGTCATCCAGCACCTCGTGGATGATATCGAGAAACATGTGGTCCGCCTTGCTCCAACTCTCCGGAATCCGGATTGTGGTGTTCGCGCTGATTTCCCGGGCAATGATCTCATTCGCATTGGGCTCATTGCGATACTTGCGGGCAATTTCCATGGACTTGACGGCGATGGTCGGCTCACTCAAGACTTTCTTGATGAACACTCTCAGCTCATCAATCATCTTGGCCTGCTGGCTTTCAACAGATGTACTCATTGTTCACTCCACGGATAATCGGTTGCCGGGGGCACAGGCGCGCCCCCTTCTTGCAAATAGTATGGCCAAAGTGACCAGCGACGACCAGCCTATCAGATCATCAGCCCGCGCAGGGTGAAGAAAAGGATGGCCGCCATAATTGCGGAGGCAGGAACCGTGATAATCCAGGCCGCGGCGATCTTGAATAAGTGTGACCGCTTGACCATCTCTTCCCGGTAAATCTTCTTCAGGCGCTTGCGCTCGGATTTTGACAGCGGCACCTGCTTTTGCTTCTTGGCCTGTTTCAGCAGATCTTCCATCTCCTCGACGGAGGCATCGCGGAAATTATCCAGGAACGGCTTCAGGCGCTTCTGCTCGTCCTCATCATGGTGTTCCATGATCTTGTGCAGCTGGGTCGCGTAATTGGATTTCAGATATTCCCGCAGGAAACCAACACCGAACACGCCACCGATAGCGATGTGGGTGGAGCTGACCGGCAGCCCCAGCTGGGACGCCACGATCACAGTCAAGGCTGCCGAGAGCGCGACACAGAAGGCGCGGGTCTTATCCAGTTCGGTAATTTCGCTACCTACTGTTTTGATCAGGCGCGGACCGAACAGCATCAGACCAACCGCCAGGCCCAGTGCCCCGACCATCATCACCCACAACGGGATGCTGGCGGAGGTCACTACGCCACCGGATGACAGCGCATCGTTGATGGCCGCCAGCGGACCAATGGCGTTGGCGACGTCGTTGGCACCGTGGGCGAAACTGAGCAACGCGGCGGCGAAGATCAATGGCCAGGTGAACAGGGTGTTCACACCGGCGGCATTATTCTCCATGGTCGCCGCGCGACGGCCGACCAGGGTGCGGACCGCGAAATAGACGATCGCAGCCGCCAGCAGGCCGATCAGGGCTGCGTCCAGGAAGTCGACCTTCACCACCTTTTTGACACCCTTGATCATCAGGTAAGTGCCAAAGGCCCAGGCCATGATCGCCACCAGTACTGGCACGAAAGTGCGCGCCGCCGGAATCACATCCTTGCGATAGAGTACGGTTTTCTTGACCACGAACAGGAACAGTGCCGCCAGGGCGCCACCAAGCACCGGAGAAATCACCCAACTGGCGGCGATCTTGCCCATCACTGCCCAATCGGCGATGCCCCAGCCACCGGCCGCAATGCCGGCACCCAGAACACCACCAACAATGGAATGGGTGGTGGAAACCGGTGCACCCATCCAGGTCGCCAGGTTAAGCCAGAGCGCGCCGGCCAGAAGTGCAGCGGTCATCAACCAGACGAAGGCCTGGCTGTCGCTCAACGAGGACGGATCGATGATGCCACCCTTGATGGTGGAGACCACATCGCCGCCGGCGATCAACGCCCCGGCCGATTCGAAAATAGCAGCTATAATGACGGCGGCGCCGAGTGACAGGGCGCCCGAACCGACCGCCGGACCGACGTTGTTGGCAACGTCGTTAGCACCGATATTGATCGCCATGTAGCCGCCGATAACGGCCGCAGCCATCAGCAACATGCTGTTAGGCATGCCCTGGCTGAAAGAACCAACGGTCAGCCAGATGCCGAGGAGAAACAGAAGGCTGATTCCGACCCTATACCGTTCCGTGGTGGGGCTGGTGAGGAGAGTATCCAAGAGTCCGATTGAACGGGCCATAAGAAATTGGGTCTCGATTGGTCTGAATGGGAGATTGGCGTTGTGTACCGGCCGCAACTATAAATTCTTTGTCATCAAAATGAAATAAAACGGCTATCGATCGCACAGATCACATTACGAACAGCCAATGGATGTAAACCTACGGCTAATTGCCTCATAATCTGGAAAGTTGCGCCAAAATCACAAAAACTCGCACCAAGGTTCCCATGACCAACCAGTCGATCAGCGGCCAGCTCGCCGATGGAGAGCACGAAGACGCTCAGGTATCACGCTTGATCACCTGGCTGTCCGCCATGGCTATCCTATTCCTGGTCGGCATTGGCGCCAAGGCTTGGTATGCCAACCACCATGGTCACGCCTGGGTACTCTGGCTTTTCGCCCTGGTGGTCATCATCAACATGGCGTACTTCGCCCAGACCGGTAACCGGGCCGCACAGAAAGGTGGCCTGCTACTGATGGTCTGGCTGCTGTTCACCTATCTCATTGCCTCCGGCGGAGAGAGTAATACCGGGCCCCTTTGGTTCTATGTGTTTCCGCCACTGCTGTTCTATCTGACCAGTCTGAAGACCGGCACGGCGGTACTGTTGTTCTGTTACCTGGTTGCAGTCATTGTTTTCCAGTTCCCTGGGCTGCCCATGGTGAGCACCGAATACAGTACCGACTTCAAAATCCGCTTCTTTGCCACCCTGACCTTCGAATCGGTTCTGTGCTTTGTACTGGAAGCCAGTCGCCTGAAGGCGCGCAACGAACTGGTTACACTGGCACAAAACCACGAGCAGGCGGCCAAGACCGACGAACTGACCGGCTTGTCCAACCGTCGCGACATGCACCATCGGCTGACTGCAGAGTTCTCCCGCTACCAGCGCTCCGGACACCATTTCTCCATCGCCCTGATTGACCTGGACCTGTTCAAGGGTATCAACGACCAGCACGGCCACGACGCCGGTGATGAAGTACTCAAGGCATTCTCCGCCCTGATGCGAACCGTCATCCGACAAACCGACGTTGCGGCCCGCTGGGGCGGTGAGGAATTCCTGATCCTGCTGCCCGACACCTCCTTGCTCCAGGCGCTGACGCTGGCCGAGCGACTGCGCTCAGAAGTCGCCCAAACACCGTTTCGGTTTCGTGGCACTGAACTACCGGTCACCATCAGCGCCGGTGTCTGCTCCATCGCCAAGGCCGCCTCCATCGACGAGCTGCTGAAACAGGCCGATGTATATCTGTACAGCGCCAAGAGAGATGGTCGCAACCGCATTGCCCCCCGGGTTCGCAGACGGGACACCAGCAAGGCCGCCGACGTTGAAGGTTGAGTGACCCGACGACGGTCTTTATGATCAACGTCCAAATCAATATCGTCGCCCCGAGCCGGGTGTTACCAGCAAACAGGAACCACAATGACAGCTATACGTATTCTGGTGGGCAGTGTGTATGGGGGAGCCCTGCTGACCGCCCGGGACATCAAGAAAACCCTCGATACCGAAGGCCACACCGTTACGGTGCTTGAAAACCCAACGCTTGAAGATATGACCGGCAACGACGACGCGCTGCTGGTGTGCACCTCCACCACCGGCCAGGGTGAAGTGCCCGCCAACCTTCTGCCCTTCTACGTGACCTTGCGCGATCAGCTGCCCCAGCAACCGGGCCGGCCCTTCGGCGTGATTGTCCTGGGTGATAGCTCCTACGGTGACACCTTCTGCGGTGCCGGCGACCTGATGGAAGAGGCCCTGTTTGAAACCGCGGCACGCAAAGTCGGCGACACCTTGCGCATCGATGCACTGGAAACCACCGAACCAGAAGCTGAGGCACTGCCTTGGGTTCGGGAGTGGCTGGAAAAAATCTGAGTTAAGGGCTGCAAAACGACGACCAGTACCAGTGCCAGGTCTTGAGCCCGCGTCCTTGAGCAGCCATACTCGCAACCATAACGAAAACAAAAAGCGGTACTGCGTGACATTCACCCACTGGCCAAGACTCTGTGCAGCCTTGCTGTTGCTCTTCGCGATCGCCCAACCAAGCTGGGGGGCCGGCGTTGTTCAATTCCCCCAGACCAGCTACCTGACCGTTCAGCCCGGCACTGAAACGTCTGCCAGCGAGCTCCTGACCTCCAGCCAATGGCGGCCGCTGAAAGACCGGAGTCCTAATTTCGGCTATATCCCTGATACCCTGTGGCTGAAACTTCCAGTCCCGGACCAGCCGAACCTGAATCTGCTGGAAATCAGTTATTCGCACCTCGATCAGGTCCGGTTTTTTCTGGTTGAAAACGGCACCGTTGTCCGCACTGTCACCACCGGCGACAACTTCCCATTTCAGCAACGCCCGATTCTGCACCGAAACTTTCTGTTCCCGTTTGAACGACCGAATGACGCCAAGTATCAAATCCTGCTCGAGGTTCGCACCAGCGGCGCAATGCAGGTCCCCTTTACGCTCTGGAACGACCAGTCGTTTTTCGAAAGCTCCTTTATCGAGGATCAGGTGCATGCGGTCTACTATGGCATCCTGATCGCGGCCATCCTGTTCAACCTGTTCGTCTTCGTGGCTCTGCGGGAGCGGGTATACCTGCTCTACGTGCTGTCGACACTGAGCTACCTGCTGCTCATTGGCACCCTGAACGGCATCACTTTTCAGGTGCTCTGGCCGACTAGCCCCGATATCCAGAACCGCGCGATGCTGCTGAGTGTCCCTGCCGCCATGATCTTTACGCTCTGGTTCGCCCAGGCGTTCCTGAACTTAGGAAAAACCAGTGCTGCCCTGAAACGCACGCTGGCACTGGCCATGGCAGTTAACGCAGCAGCAGGGATGGCCACGTTTGTCGCCGACTACAGCACGGCAATCCGGCTGGTAGTGGCTTTGTCCATCCCCACAAATTTACTGCTTACGCTGATTGGCCCCCAACAGTGGCTGCGAGGTAACCGACAGGCCGCCTACTATTCGCTGGCCTGGGGCGCTTTAACATTGGGAACCGCTATCACGGCCGCCAACAAATACGGCCTGCTGCCGAACAATTTCGTGACGGTCTACGGCATGCAGATCGGCTCGGCACTGCAGGCAATACTGCTGGCCATGGCCTTGGCAGTGCGCATCTTCCAGGAGCGGCAGAATAAAGTGGAAGCCAGGGAAGCCGAGTTGCGAGCCATGGCGGCACGACGATCAGCAGAACTCAAGCTGATGGACCATGCCCTGCACAACCCCCTGACAGGACTGCCCAACCGCAGCAGCTTTGAAATGATGTTGAATGACCTGACGATGCGCAACCCGGAAAAGCGCTACGCCATCACCGTCATTCACCTGAACAATCAGGATTCGGTCACCAAGACCCTGGGCCACCGCAACAGCGATAACATCCTGGCGCTGGCCTCTAAGCACTACAACGCCGCCATCCGTAACCTTCCCGGCGCCATCGCCACAGAACAAACTGACGAACGCAGCTATTTCCTGACGTTTTTGGACCCCCAGACATTTGCCTTTGTGGTGGACGCGCAAGTCACCGAAAGGACGCCTCGCGAGGTAGTCAAAACGCTCGACGATATCCGCTACCCGATCGACTATCTCGGCATGCAGGTGCCGCTGGATGCCCGCTTGGGAGTCGCCGTGTTTCCGAACCACGGCAGCGATGCCAACACCCTGATTCGCCGCGCCGTCATTGCCGCCGGCACCGAGCGGGCAAGGGAGCGGGGAATGGCCTACTACAAGCCATCGCGGGATTCTTTCAGTGCTGACCGGCTGACCATTGTCTCGGAGTTACGCCAGGCCCTGATCAACAACAGCCTGTCGCTGTACCTGCAACCCAAGGTGTCACTGGCCAGTGGTGAGGTGGTCGGCATGGAAGCGCTCATTCGATGGCCGGACAAACAGAGCCAGTTGCGCCCGGACGAGGTGGTCGGGCTGGCGGAGCAGACCGGGCTGATCAAACCACTCACCCGCTGGGTCCTGGAACAGACTCTGGCCATGCGCAGCCGGCTTCTGGAACATGGCTGGAATATCGGCATTGCCGTCAACATCTCCCCCAACAATCTGCGAGAGCCGGATTTCCCCAGCTATGTGCAGCGCCTGATGTGCAGTTTTCCTAGGCACCAGGGCCGCATTACCTTCGAGGTTACCGAAACCTCCATGATGCAGGATCCGGCCAATTCCCTGACCGCGCTGAAGCAACTGAGCGACACCGGCATCCCGGTTTCGATCGATGATTTTGGCTCGGGCTACTCGTCGCTGTCCTACATCAAGCAGTTGCCTGCCAAGGAAATCAAGATTGACCGATCACTGATCTCGGAACTGGCCACCCGGGCCGAGGATCGGGTGATCGTCCAGACCACGATCGACATGTGCCACAGTCTTGGGTATTCGGTGGTGGCGGAAGGCGTTGAAGACGAGGCCACCGCTAAGTTGCTCAGAGAGATGGGCTGCGACATGATCCAAGGTTTCCTGCTGGCCCGCCCCCTGCCCTTCAACGACGCTCTGGACTGGCTGCGCCAGTCAGCAAACCAGACCACAGAATTCCCTGAAGCGCTGACGAGTCAGCGTTGACGGATCAACGCTTCCTGAGTGGTCGAGGCCACCAGGCCACCTTGCTGATTGAAGAAGTTGCCACGATTAAAACCTCGCCCTGCTGACGCGCTGGGGCTGTCTTTGTCGTACAGCAGCCACTCGTCCATGCGGAAATCCCGATGAAACCAGATTGCGTGATCCAGACTGGCCACCTGCATGTTCTTGCTCATGAAGGTCACGCCATGGGGGTTGAGTGAGGTGCCCAGGAACTGGAAGTCCGAGGCGTAGGTCAGCAGGCACCGGTGCAACACCGGGTCGTCCGGCAGCTGGCCCTGGGCCCGGAACCAGCTCTGCTTGTGCGGCGGGCGCTTCTCCGGCTGAAACGGGTTGACCGGATCAACCGGCCGAATCTCGATGGGCCGATCACGAGTGAGCGAATCCCGCAGGCGCTCTGGCACTTTGGGGGCCATTATCCGGCCCCACTCGTGCTCGGATTTCAGGGTATCGGGATCCGGTGCGTCTGGCATCGTCAGTTGGTGTTCGAAGCCCTGCTCTGACACCTGGAACGACATGGAACCGGTCAGGATCTCTTTGCCGCCCTGACGCGCAATCACCCGGCGAACAGAAAAGCTGCCCCCATCCCGCACCCGCTGGACCTCGTAATCGATGGGCATGCTGTGATTGCCGGGGCGCAAAAAATAGGCATGGAGGGAGTGGCACAGCCGACCCTCAACGGTGCGACTGGCCGCCATCAGGGCCTGGCCTAGCACCTGGCCACCGAAGACATTGGGGAAACCCAAATCTTCACTGTCACCCTGAAAGTGGTCATCGCCAATGGGCGATAGATCCAGCAGATCGACCAGCTTTTTCGTTACCTCAAGCATGCCTGCTCCTGTCAATTAATAAGCCTATGAAGTCGATGTCGAGCTCACCGTGGGATCACTGGTGAAGGGGCGGCACTTCCTTGGACAGAGCCTGCTTCTCCATGGCAAAGCGCCCGGTCACGGCAAATCCAAGTACTTCACCTTCGGGACTGCGGAACAGCGCCTTGACATCCGAGCCCTCGGCTTCGACATGCCATTCGCCGTCGGCTTCCGGTGCCGGCGGACACACCGCCGTGGGGCAGCAGGGCGTCTTGATCATCACCGGCATGGTGCCGTACTTCACTTCTGTGCGCTCGCCGATGAGGGTCTTCGACAGCGCCCTGGCACAGGCCATCAGGGGCAGCACGTACAACAGCACATGGCCGTCCACTTCGGCGCAATCGCCCAGGGCGTAGACATCCTGAGCCGAGGTTTCCAACGCGCGATTGACCGTTATGCCACGCCCGGTCTCAATGCCGGCGGCGCGAGCCAGTTCAGTGCGCGGACGCAGACCAACCGCGGAAATCACCAGGTCCGCATGCACATACTCACCGTTAGCCAGCGTGAGTGTGACGCCCTGTTCGGCACGATCGATGCGCTCGACCACGGTTTCCAGATGGAAGCGTGCGCCCAAATTTTCCAGCTCGTGCTGTACTGCGGCGGCGGCAGGCTCCGGCAGCAGACCAGGCATGACCACATCCGAGGGCGCAATCACATCAACCTCGTAGCCACCATTGCGCAGATCATTGGCAAATTCGCAGCCAATCAGACCCGCGCCCATGATCGCGACCCGCTTGCCGCCGGCCAGCGCCTTGCGAAAGGCCCGGTAGTCCAGCAGGTCGTTGATTGAGAACACATGCTCAAAGCCATCGCCGTCGATTGACAGCCGTATCACGTCAGCCCCCCAGGCCAGCACCAGCTTGCTGTATTCAAGCCGTTCTTCGCCCAGCAATAGCGCCTTAGCCTCGGTATCGATCCCGGTAACGGTGGCGAATGTACGCAGCTCGATGTTCAGCTGTTCCGCCATGGTATCGTTGGAGGCCTGGGCCAGACCATTGGCGTCCTTACCCTTGGTAAAGCCCGTAGACAGCATGGGCTTGGAGTAGCTGACGCCATCATCGGCGGTCACCATGATAATGGGTTGTTCCTTATCCAGCTTGCGCATTTCCCGCGCCAGCGAATAGCCGGCCAACCCGGTACCGACGATAACGATGGGGGCCTGTTCAGTCATATCCGTGCTCCGAGGGGATCAGCCAATCTCAATCATTTCAAAATCTTCTTTACCCACGCCACAGTCCGGGCAAACCCAGTCCTCTGGCACATCTTCCCATTTGGTGCCGGGCTCGATGCCATCTTCCGGCCAGCCCTCGGCTTCGTCGTAAATCAGGCCACACACCACACACTGCCACTTCTTCATTACTACTCTCCCGGTTGATCAGAACGCGATAATAATTGTCCGACAATTATGCGCGCAACTGTTTAATTTGGTTTACAGTGGCCGGCGTCATCGCACGGCCAACCGTTTTGGTCAGGCAGCCATCATACCCATCACCCCGGAATTGACCAATGCCAGCGTCGACGGACACTTCCGGGGTTTTCTGCCAATAGCCATAAATACAGACATAGGGCCCAATACTCCCTCTCCCTTCGAGCGCCCCTCTCCGGTATAATCGCCCGTTTTACGACAGGACCGACCGTTATGACCGATACCGTCGCCGAAATGAATCAGGTAATGGCAGAAGCCGACTGCCTGGTCGCCGAACAGCAGGTGCACGCCGCCATTGGCAACCTGGCTGTCGCACTTACTGACCGCCTGAAAGATAGCAATCCACTGCTTTTCTGTGTCATGAACGGTGGCCTCATCCTGACCGGCCAACTGCTGACCCAGCTGAAATTTCCGGTGCAGGCCGAATACCTGCACGCCACCCGTTACCGTCAGGAAACCACCGGTGGCATTCTCGAATGGAAACTTCGTCCGGAAGCGGACATGCAGGACCGCACCATTGTCATCGTTGACGATATTCTTGATGAAGGTACGACGCTTTGCGCCATAGCCGATTACTGTCGGGCTCACGGCGCCAAGGAAGTTCTGACCGCGGTTCTGGTCGACAAGCAACACGATCGCAAGGCCCAGCCTGGGCTGAAGGCGGATTTCACTGGCCTGGAAGTAGAGGATCGCTTCCTGTTCGGTTTTGGCATGGACTACAAGGGCTACTGGCGCAACGCGCCTGGAATTTATGCCGTCAAAGGACTTTGACACCGGCGCCCATCCAACCTCCGGTCACTCTGATCAGGGTCGCCTGACCATTCCGCCGACGGATTGGTACCGTTCCCTGGCCGCGGCCGGGCTTCGTAATCCCCAGGTGCACGGCCCGGCCAGGTATTGGCTGCAGGTGGAGGGCTCGTTTACCCGGGCCCTGCAGCGCCAGTGCACCGAGACCTTCCACGTTGAGGTGCAACACGAGGGCTTTGCGGTCCCCACCCGGGAAGAGGCGCAGCACCTGGGCCTGCCGGCCCGACAGCGAGCCTGGATTCGCGAAGTCCGGCTCTGTGGCGACGACCAGCCCTGGGTTCTGGCCCGAACCATCATCCCACTGGCCTGCCTGGAAGGCCGGGGACGGCGGCTGCGCCACCTTGGCAACCGCCCCCTGGGCGCCTACCTGTTCAGCAGCCCGGACTGGCAGCGTGGCCCGCTGGAAACTGGCCTATGCAACCGGGTCGTCAGTGGCCAGCCGGCCATGGCCCGACGCTCTATGTTCTGCCACCGCCAGCAATGCCTGCTGGTGGGTGAATACCTGCTCCCCGACCTGTTCGACTGACCGCCGCCTTTCATCCGCCGCCCGCCACTGGCTATAATCCGGGCATCACCCGCTCACCTGCATCTGCACACGGATCAAGCCTATGCTTCTCGACGCCATGCCCGATCATCTCCAGAACCGGCTTGCCGACTACGCCCGGTTGCTGCGGATAGACCGCCCCATCGGCAGCCTTCTCCTGCTGTGGCCGACCTACTGGGCCCTGTGGCTGGCGGGAGATGGCAGCCCGGCCATTGGGAATTTGATCGTGTTTACCCTGGGTGTGTTTTTCATGAGGGCCGCCGGTTGCGCCATTAACGATTTCGCCGACCGGGACTGGGACCGCCACGTCAAACGCACCCAAGACCGGCCACTTACCGCGGGGCGCATCAAAGCCTGGGAGGCAGTGGCTCTGTTTGCCGGCCTTTGCCTGGTCTCGTTTCTAATGGTAGTGCTGTTCACCAACACCCTGACGATGTACCTCTCCTTCGGCGGGGCGTTGCTGGCGTTTATCTATCCGTTCATGAAGCGCTACACTTACTTACCCCAGCTGTTTCTGGGGGCAGCGTTTTCATGGGCCATTCCGATGGCATGGGCGGCCGAGGCAGACGGAGTCAGCCAGATTACCTGGTTGCTCTTTACCGCTAATGTGCTCTGGACCGTGGCTTACGACACCTTCTACGCCATGGTCGACCGCGACGACGACCTGAAAGTGGGCATCAAGTCCACCGCCATCCTGTTTGGTGAAGCCGACCGGGTCATCATTGCCATCCTGCAAACCATGGTGGTGCTGATCCTGATGATTGTCGGCAGCCACGCAGAGCTTGGCAGCCTCTACTACCTGGGTCTGGTCGGCATGGCCTGCCTGTTCATCTACCAGCAGTTTTTGGCCCGTGAGCGATCCCGAGATGGCTGTTTTAAAGCTTTCCTGAACAACAACTGGGCCGGATTTTCGGTGTTTACCGGACTGGTGCTTGACCTGATGATCGCCTGACGCTGTCATATACTTGTCATATTGTCGCTGTGTAATGAGGCAGCAATACAACAAGGTCTGACACAGGTTTAGCTTATGTCTGGAAAAACTGTCCTGATCGTCGATGACGAAGCGCCCATCCGGGAAATGATCGCGGTGGCTCTCGAAATGGCGGATTACGACTACATAGAGGCAAAGGATGCCCGGGAAGCCCACGCCCTGATCGTCGACAAACTGCCCGATCTGATCCTGCTAGACTGGATGCTACCCGGCACCAGCGGCGTTGAACTGGCGCGACGCCTCAAAAAAGAAGAGGCGACCGCAGACATCCCAATCATTATGCTCACCGCCAAGGTGGAAGAAGACAACAAGATTCAGGGTCTGGAAGTGGGCGCAGATGACTACATCACCAAACCGTTCAGCCCCCGTGAGCTGGTAGCACGCCTGAAGGCGGTACTCCGCCGGACAACACCACCGGGCGTCGACACACCCATCGAAGTGGATGGTCTCACCCTGGACCCGATCGGGCACCGGGTGACCACCGGTAAGGGCGAACTGACAATGGGGCCGACCGAATATCGGTTGCTTCAGTTCTTCATGACGCACCAGGAACGGGTTTATACTCGCTCCCAACTCCTGGACCAGGTCTGGGGAGGCAATGTTTACGTAGAAGAGCGGACCGTTGATGTCCACATTCGCCGGCTGCGCAAGGCACTGGGAGACGGGTATGATCACCTGATCCAGACGGTGAGGGGAACGGGGTACCGGTTCTCAACCAGGGCCGCCTAGCCGGCCCGGGCATCAGCTCCGTTCATTAGACAAGGCAGCGTTTGATGCAGCACAACTGGTCACGGCATGTCCGTTTGATAATTAGCGGGATCATCGGCGCAACGCTGATCGGCCTGTACTTCGGCTCTCCCGTTTACGGGTTTACCTTTGCCGTGGCGGTTTACCTCTGGTGGACACTGAAGCAAATCGGGCGCCTGTACAAATGGCTCGGGAACCCCAATGCGTCTGAGCAGGCGCCTCAGAGCGTGGGCTTGTGGGGCGACATTTTCGACTACCTGCACAAACTGCATCAGACTCACCTGACCACCCAGGACCGGCTTCGAGCCCAGATCAACCGTGTTCAGGAATCCACCAACGCCATGCGCGACGGTGTGGTGATGACCGACCATAGGGGTGCCATGGAATGGTGGAACGGCTCCGCGGAATACCTGTTGGGCTTTCGCCGCACCACCGACCACGGCCAGCTCATTCACAACCTGATTCGCACGCCGGCGTTCAAGAGCTATTTCGACTCCCGCAATTACCGCGAGCCCCTGGAAATTCATTCGCCCGCCAAACCTCACATCCACCTGCAGATTCAGATCAGCCTGTTTGGTGACGACGACCGGCTGATTGTTGCCAAGGACGTGACCCGTCTGTACCAGCTTGAGCAGATGCGTCGCGACTTCGTCGGCAATGTCTCTCACGAGATGCGCACGCCACTCACGGTGATCAGCGGCTACCTGGAAACCCTGGTGGACAACGCTGAAGACTTGCCGCCGAAATGGCGCCGGGCAATCAACACCATGTCGGCCCAGTCGTCCCGAATGGAAGCGCTGATTACCGATCTGATCCTGTTGTCCAAGATTGAAACCGGGGAGCAGACCGTCCACGACAGCCTGACCGACGTTGAGGAGCTACTGGAGCAGATTTGCCGGGACGCCCAGGCCCTAAGTGGCGACAAGCAGCACCAGCTTTCGGTTCAGGTTTCTGACCGGCGTCTGTTACGGGGGGACGAGAGCCAGTTGCGCAGTGCATTCTCCAACCTGGTCTTCAACGCGGTGAAATACACCCCGCCCCAGGGCCAGATCACAGTCAGTTGGTTCACCGACCGTGATGGTGCTCATTTGTCGGTCAAAGATACCGGCATCGGAATTGACCCAATCCACATACCCCGGCTGACAGAACGTTTCTACCGGGCCGATCCCAGCCGCCACAAGGATACCGGCGGCACCGGCCTTGGCCTGGCCATCGTCAAGCATGTGTTATTGAACCACGATGGCACCCTGGATATTCGCAGTAGTATTGGCTCCGGCAGCGAATTTATCTGCCACTTCCCCCGGGAGCGTCTGGTTGAACGGGTACCCGAGAAGACCGGTTCCGACGCTTGACGGCTAACGGGAACCGGCCCGAAAACGGGCCACAAAGCGGGAAAGGTCTTCCAGTTTCTTGGGGTCTTCGTCGACAAACCGGATGGTGACACTGACAAAGTCGGTATCCTGGCGTTTATCGACCGCCTGCAACTGATGGACATAGCCATTCAGGCGCGCCATCTGCCCCTCAGCGATCTCGATGTCGACGACAGCCTGGTCCAGTATTCCCGGGAACACCTGGTCACGCTTTGCCAACACTCTTACTTCGGTGAGATTGATGTCCTTGATCACAGACTTGAGGGTACTGTCGGCGAATCGCACCGAGGCCAGGGTCAATGAGGCTCGGGCCGGGGCGCGACTGGCTGTGCCAGTATTACCCGCCAGCAATGGCGACTCCGGCGATGGCTGGGCGGCGGGCTCCGGGGCCGGTTCACGCTTCTGGGTCAACAGTGTCGCCGATTCCTTGAACGCATCGGCCGGGCTCTCCATGGATTTGCCACCCCGGTCCATGGCGTTTTTCAACTTGCTGCCCATCACCTTGATGATCTTCTTGCTCAGGCCTTCCGGGCTGAAGGGTTTGCCCAGATATTCAGACACCCCTTCCTTGACCGCTTCGATGACGTGATCCTTGTCGCCCCGGCTGGTGATCATGATGAAGGGTACTTTCTGGTACTGAGGTTGCTGACGCATCCACTGCAACAGCTCCAGCCCCGACATCTCCGGCATTTCCCAATCACAGAGCACCAGATCGAAAGCCGTGCGGGACATCAGTGACTGGGCACGTCGACCATTCTGGGCATCGGTGGTGTCAATGACCGGGAACCGCTGACGCACCGTGCGTTTGACCAGATCCCTTACGAAGCTGGCATCATCAACCACCAGCGCTTTCAGCGTTGCCATTATTCAGACCTTACGTTATCCACAGGCGCATTGTTATCGCTCCACTATAAAACAAAGGACAGCAACGGAAACCCCACAGCAACAAAAAAAGACGACAAACGGCACTGAGTGATCCAAAGAACGGAACCCCGACGTTAAACAATTGTCACTCGGAAGGGCCCTGGACGGTATTTCTGTCGTTCCAAAACGCGCTACCATGGTCCCCGGGAATTTCACACCATCGTAATTGTGCCGAGGTTTTGTGTGCTGAACGCGTTTGCAAGGATTCTGCCCCAACGGAGTACCGTATTCCGCCTGTCGATCACCGGTCTGCTGACCACCCTGGCTTTGCCCGCCCTCGGTCAGGACACAACTACCTCAGCGCCCACGGACACCTTCGGCGAATGCAAGGCACGACTACAGGACCGGGCGATGGCGGCCGGCGTGAGCCAGGAAACCACCCGTTCCGTCATGGCCGACGTTGAATACCTGGACCGGGTCATTGAACTGGACCGTCGTCAGCCTGAGTTCACCACCACCTTCGCTGACTACCTTGGCAGGCGGGTGAACGAGGACCGCATCGATAAAGGCCGGATGTTGTTGGAGCAGCACAACGAGCTCCTTGACAGGGTAACCGCAGAAACCGGCGTACCGGCGCCCTACCTGGTAGCCTTCTGGGGCCTTGAGACCAACTTCGGCAGTTACTTTGGCAAGATGTCAGTGCCCAGCGCCTTGACCACCCTAGCCTGCGACCCACGGCGCAGCAGCTTTTTTACCGAACAACTGATCGCCGCCCTGCGCATCATTGATGACGGCGATATTCCGGCCAAGCAGATGGAAGGTTCCTGGGCCGGCGCCATGGGGCACGTGCAGTTCATGCCCACGGTCTTTCTCAAGCACGCCGTCGACGCCGATGGCGATGGCAAACGGGACCTGTGGCACAGCCTGCCGGACGCGATGATGTCGGCCGGCAAGTTTCTCGAATCCATGGGCTGGAACCCGGACTATCGCTGGGGCCGGGAGGTCCTGCTACCCAAAAAGTTTGATTACGCCCTGGCCGATGGCCGTCGACTGCCGCTGAGCAAGTGGCGGCAACTTGGCATCACCGATGCCTTTGGCAAAGCCCTGGCCGATGAGCCTATCGAAGCATCGCTGGTGGTCCCGGCCGGTCACCAAGGGCCGGCCTTCCTGGCCTATCACAACTTCAAAGTCATCATGGGCTGGAACCGCTCTGAGTTCTACGCCATTGCCGTTGGCCACCTGGCCGACCGCGTGGCTGGCGCCGGTGGCTTGCAGAATCCGCCGCCGGAAGACGTGCCTGCCTTGTCCCGGGCTGCCATTCTCGACCTGCAGCGCTCGTTGAACCAGCGCGGCTTCGACAGCGGTAAGCCCGACGGCATCATTGGCTCGGGAACCCGCTCCGCCATCCGGAAATACCAATCCGCCTCTGGCCTGGTCGCCGACGGATACCCAGGGCAGACGGTGCTGGACAAACTGGGGATCACGACGGACCGGTAACTAACAATGGACTCCATTACCCAAATGGCACTGGGTGCCTCAATTGCCGGAGCCGTAGCCGGCAAGACACTGGGCCGGACCGCGTTGATCACCGGAGCCGCCCTTGGCACCCTGCCCGATCTGGATGTCGTGATCGATTACGGCTCCGCGGTGGCCAATTTTACCCAGCATCGCGGGTTTACCCATTCCCTGTTTGTTCTGATACCACTGGCAATTGCGCTGGCGTGGGGGCTCTGGCGCTGGCGCCCAGCGCTGGGTTTTCAACGCTGGCTGACGCTGACGTTGCTCGTGTTGGTCACGCACCCGCTCCTGGACAGCTTTACCACCTACGGTACCCAGTTGTTCTGGCCGCTCGGTGGCCCGGTCGCCCTCAGCAGTATCTTTATTATCGATCCACTCTATACCCTGCCGCTGCTGACCGGCTGCCTGGCGTTTCTGCTCCGGCCACCGGCGACCGGCGCCATCATGGCCGGGCTGGCGCTGTCCAGTCTGTACCTGGGCTGGACCCTGTTTGCCCAACAGATCATCAGTGACCGGGTCCAGCCGGTGCTAGCCCAGGCCGGCCTGCAGGAATCCCGGGTGCTGGTCCAGCCCATGCCATTTAACACCGTGCTCTGGCGCGCTACCGCGCTCACTGAGCGCGATCATGTGGAGATTGTCACCGGGTTCTTTGATGGCAATACGCCACTGAATCTGGAGTATTTTCCACGCCGCCCAGACCTGGCCCAGGCCGTAGCGGACTTTCCCGAGGCCCAGCGACTCGAGTGGTTCACCCAGGGATTTCTGGAATACAGCGTAACAGCCAACCAAGTTACCGCCACTGACATCCGTCTGGGCATTCCAGGAGCCCATCCGTTTACCTTTGTACTGGCACAGCAAAATGGCGATGCGCTGCAACCGGTCAACAGCAGTCAAACACCACGACCGCCGCTTGATCCGAACGCGCTCGGCTTGTTATGGGCGCGGCTCACGGGTGAAGCACCCATCATCTGCCTGGCCGACCTGGCTATCCCTGATCCGGGTCAAAGTTGCTGACCATGACGCGACTGGATCAGTTCATCGCCACCAGCACCGAGCTGTCACGGAAGGAGGCCAAGCGCGCCATTAGTGCCGGCCGGGTGCGCCTTGATGACGAGCCCTGCAAATCGGCCAACGCCAAGATATCGGCGACGGTTGAGGTCACCCTGGATGGGCAAGTCTGCACACTACCTGGCGAGCGCTATCTGATGCTGAACAAACCTGTCGGCGTGGTCAGTGCCACCCAGGACAGCGACCACCCAACCGCGCTGGACCTGCTTCCAGGTGACATTGCGCACACCCTGCACATTGCCGGCCGGCTGGACATCGACACCACGGGGTTACTGCTGCTGACGACCGACGGCCAGTGGTCGCATCGGCTGACCTCGCCACGGGTGGAATGCCCGAAAACCTACCGGGTCAGCCTGAGCGATCCGCTCACCCCGGAGGCTGCCCGTCGTTTGGAACAGGGACTGCTGTTACGCAATGACCCCAGCCCTACCCGGCCAGCGCAGGTTCGAATGGTGGAGGACAAAGTGATCGAGCTGACCATTTCGGAGGGCCGCTACCATCAGGTTAAACGCATGCTGGCAGCGGTGGGCAATCACGTAGAGGCTCTGCATCGCAGTCGCATCGGCAGCATCGCGCTGGACCCGACGCTGGGCCCCGGCGAGTTCCGGGAACTGACGGCTGAGGAAGTGGCCTCAGGCGGTTGAGACGGGCTCAGGTCCGTTCGAACCGCTGGGCTTTCAGGTTCTTGCGCACAGACCCTGCTTCAAACACCTCGCCGTTCATGGCGATGTACACACCCGGCGACAACAATTGCACGGCCGACCAGGCGAATCCAATATTGAACAGGGCATCGGTGCGACGCATACGGGCCGGCTGCATGGCACCGACAAGCACAATGATCTTGCCTTCCAGTTTGGCCAGTGCAGCTGCAGTGTCGGGCATGGTATCGGTGCCGTGGGTGATCAGGATCCGGTCGCACTCGCAGGCGGTGACCGCCTCCAGCACTGCCTGCCGATCAGCATCGGTCATTTCCAGACTGTCCTTGCGCATCAATTCCTGCAGCCGGTAGCCGTCGTGGATATTGGACTCCGCCAGCAACTCCGACAACAGCGAAGCCCCCACCTCAAACTGACTGTTGGCGTCGAAATACACCTTGTCGATGGTACCACCGGTGGTGAAAATCTGAATCATGACGGCTCGGTTTCCTGTTGGTGTTAGTTCGTACTGATGGCATTATCGCTGGCGGACGCGTAAGCCGCATTCTTTGATCGTTCGTAGCGTCGTGCCGCCCTGGCCACCTGGCCTTTGGCGCCGGTATCCAGCCAGCGTTTGATGCGGCCGGCATCACCCATAGGTGAACGAGTGCCCAGCGAATCCAGCAGCACCGTGACCACCTGCTGGCCATTCATCTCCGAGACCATCACCAGGCACCGGCCCGCATCGCTGAGATAGCCAGTCTTACTCAGGGTTACGCCCCAGCTGTCACGGTGCACCAGGGCGTTGGTATTGCCGAACGACAGGCTATAGCGGGGGCTGCGGAACCAGGCCCGGTAATAGCCGGTAGTCGAGTATTCGCGAATCTCCGGGTGCCGGAGCGCCGCTTTCGCCAGCTTCACCAGATCGGCCGCGGTGGAGACATTGCCCACCGAAAGACCGGTAGGATCGACAAATTGGGTTCGCGTCATGCCCAACTTCCTGGCCTTGGCATTCATGGCCTCGACAAAGGCATCAAAACCCCCGGGGTGACTTCGAGCCAGGGTGTAGGCGGCAAAATTCTCAGACGACATCAGGGCAATACGCAGCACAGCGGACCGACGCATCTCGGAATCAATCCGTATCCGGCTGTAGGCGTTAGCCGCTGCCGGGGTGTGGCGTTTGTTGAAGGTTAGCCATTCATCCAGCGGCTCACCGGAATCCAGCACAACCAGCGCCGTCATCACCTTGGTTAATGAAGCGATTGGCACCGGGCGATCGGCGTGCTTGCCAAACAGGATGCCATCTTCATCCACCAGGGCCGCGGCAGCGTTAACCGAGGCTAGGTTCGGGCCCTGCTGGGCCGAGGCAGCCATAGGTAGGGCGAGTAACAATAAATAGACGACGTATGACATCACGTCGCGCACGCCGGACCGTGCAAAACCTGAGTTCAAAATAGTTCCGTTCCTGTGTTCTATGGCTTAATCCGGGCAGACGATCGATCTGCCCGGATGAAATCTGGCCTGATTATACCAGCCAAAAGCCAGCACAATCATGGCAGATCGGTAACCGCACCCTTCGACGCTGAACTGACCGTTCGCGCGTATTTGGCCAACACCCCACGCTCAAACCGAGGCGCCGGTGCTTGCCAATTCTGGCGTCGTTGCTCCAGTGTCTGTTCGGACACATCCAGCTCGATCCGATTGCTGACAGCATCGATGGTGATGGTGTCGCCATCCTCAACCAACGCAATCGGGCCGCCTTCAGCCGCTTCCGGGGTGATATGGCCGACCACGAAACCGTGACTGCCACCGGAGAACCGGCCATCGGTAATCAACGCTACGTCGTTGCCGAGGCCCTTGCCCATGATGGCGGAGGTCGGGCTCAGCATCTCGCGCATGCCCGGGCCACCCTTAGGGCCTTCGTAGCGAATCACCAAGACATCGCCGGCCACCACGGTGCCGTCGAGAATTCGGGCCTGAGCCTCCTCCTCGGAGTGGAACACCCGCGCCCGGCCGGTAAAGCTGGTGCCTTCCTTGCCGGTGATCTTGGCCACCGAACCGGTGGGGGCGAGATTGCCATAGAGAATGCGGAGGTGACTGTCGGCTTTGATCGGGTTGTCGAAAGCATGGATGATATCCTGACCTTTCGGGTAGGGCTCGACGTCCGCCAGGTTCTCCGCCAGCGTCTGACCGGTCACGGTCAGGCAGTCGCCGTGGAGCAGGCCCCGCTCCAGCAACATTTTCATTAACGGCTGGATGCCGCCAATCGCTACCAGTTCGGACATCATGTAATGCCCGCTGGGCCGCAGGTCTGCCAGCACTGGAACCCGCTTGCCAATCTCAACGAAGTCTTCCAGATCCAGCCTGACACCGACGGTACTGGCCATTGCCAGCAGGTGCAGCACCGCGTTGGTGGAGCCGCCAAGGGCGATCACCACTGCAATGGCGTTCTCGAAGGCCTCCCGTGTCATGATGTCGGAGGGTTTGATGTCCCGCTCCAATAGATTCAGCACTGCGGCCCCGGCGGCCCGACAGTCGGCTTCCTTGATTTCAGACACCGCGTTCTGGGCGGAACTCCCAGGTAGGCTCATACCCATGGCTTCAATGGCCGAAGCCATGGTGTTGGCGGTGTACATACCGCCACAGGAGCCCGGGCCGGGGATGGCGGTTTCTTCGATCTGCTTCACCTCAATCAGGTCCAGATCGCCACGGGCATGAGCACCCACAGCTTCAAAAACCGAGATAATATCGGTGTGATTCTCGCCCGGCATGATAGTGCCGCCGTAGACAAAGACCGAGGGGCGGTTCAGTCGCGCCAGCCCCATCATGCAGCCGGGCATGTTCTTGTCACAGCCACCGATGGCCACGAGACCGTCGAAGCCCTCACAGCCGGCGACGGTTTCAATCGAATCGGCAATGACCTCCCGGGACACCAGGGAATACTTCATGCCTTCGGTGCCATTGGCAATACCATCGGAGACCGTGATGGTGTTGAAGATCAGGGATTTGCCGCCAGCCGAATCGGCACCCGCGGCGGATTGCCGGGCCAGACCATCGATGTGCATGTTGCAGGGGGTGAGATTACTCCAGGTAGACGCGATGCCCACCTGGGGTTTCTTGAAGTCGTCATCATTAAAACCAACCGCACGCAGCATGGCCCGGCTGGCAGATTTACCGATACCGTCCACTACTGGGGACGAATAGCGCCGACGTTTATCCTCGGTCATCGTTGCCTCTCCTGTTGCACTGTTTTATGTGCTTCAGGCTGGCAGAATCGGCGCCGGCCGGCAATGGCTATTACGGCCCAAGCCGACCCTCCCGAGTCTTGAACGATGGTTACGTTGCTTCAGCTCCGAGCACTAACCACTGACAAATACCGGGCCCACACCGAAATTCCAGAGAATCACGGAACCAACCCGGGTAGAGACCAGGATCACCAGTGCCACGGTCAGTAGGGCCCCGCCGTAGAAGACCGCCCGATCCTTTTCGATCCCCATCACGATGGGCAGGCCGTCGTACATCAGCCAGGCGCCATAACAGGCGGCAATCAGGAAAACGATGGCGTTGAACCAGGGCACCGGGTACAGCAGTGCAAAGCCTGCCAGAAACAGCGGCGTGCACGAGTAGGAGGCCAGCGCAATGCCGTATGACGGCACATGCTCTTCCCGGGCGCCATAGGTTTTCGCCATCCAGTTAACGGCGTAACCAAGCGCAAAGACACCCACCAACATGGCCACATAGGTCAGTATGCTCAGTTGAAGGGCGCTGATTTCCGTGAGTTTGATCAACCGGTCATTGCCGACAGTCCAGCCAAAATGGGCCGTCGAGATATACGCACAGATGGGCGCGATTGCAGCAAGAATAAAGACATACGCGACATAAAGACGCCGCGGGGTGTGGTGTTCCTTTCGAATGGAAGCCCACTCATCATCAGGGTGTGTGAATAAACCAAATGCATGAGACAGGAGCATGGATGACCCCCTTGGATCGCTGTTTTTAGTATAGTCAGGTACGACATGTCGACCCGCATGGATCGCAAGCCGCCCTTCTCCCTTACTATAGTCAAGATCAGCGATTGGGGAAGCGGAAATGGGGAATTTTTGTCGCGGCGGGGGCAGTCGTAATCAGGCCACCCCGACAGCCTGCCGGTGGTGGCCTGATGTGGTCAGCTCAGGCGCGGATCGGTCTCGGCAACCCAAGGTTTGTGCTGGCGGCTGTCACGGAAAGCCAGCAGGCTTTCGACACCCGACCAGTCCACCAGATCGCGAAATTCCAGCCAATCCACCAGGCAATAGAGACAAATGGCCGGGTAGTTCCAGGTTTCAAACTGCCCGTCGTCAACCATGGCCGCCAGAGTGCGCAGGGTTGTCATGATCCGCTCTCTCTGAAGATTGAAGAACATCAGGTCCTGATTGGTATCGATACCGGATTTTTCCGACAGCAGCAGTGTGACTGCTGAATCGTTAGCACCGTCGATCAGGGTTAGCTGATTTTGCTGATCCCAGGTTAGCGGGTCACGACCCTGCTTGGCGCTGACGTAACGTGCGATGACCCGGGAATCGAAAATTTCCTGGCCATCATCCTCCAGAACCGGGATTTTCAGCGCCGGGTTGTTCTTTCGCAGCTCATCTCGGCCTTCACCATAGATATTGAGATTAACGAAGTCGTAGCGTTCCTCATCCAGCAGGATGCGAATGCGTCGGACGTATGGCGAGGTGGTAGATCCAATCAGTTTCATGTTCTCTCCGAGGGTTTCAGGGCTCAGGATCCCAGCAGGGATTTCGGGTCTGTGTATGGATGCCCGGTCGCTTCCGCCACCTCCCTGTAGGTAACCTTGCCACCGGACACATTGAGCCCGGCCAGCAAATGCGGATCATCTTTCATGGCCTGCACCGCACCCTTGTTCGCCAGCGCTGCCACGAATGGGAGGGTGACGTTATTGAGCGCCAGTGTTGAGGTGCGTGCCACGGCACCGGGCATATTGGCCACGCAATAATGTACCACACCATCGACCACGTACGTGGGGGCATCATGGGTGGTTGCCTTCGACGTTTCGGTACACCCGCCCTGGTCAATGGCGACATCAACGATAACACTGCCCTCGGGCATTCGCTGGATCATGTCGCGGGTCACCAGCTTGGGTGCCGAGGCGCCGGGAATGAGCACGCCACCAATCACCAGATCCGACTCGGTAACCGCCTGATCCAGCGTCTGGGCGGTGGAAAAGAGCGTGCTGATGCGATTACCGTAGAGGTTGTCGAGCATGCGCAGAACATCCATATTCCGGTCCAGCACGGTGACCTGAGCACCCATACCCACGGCCATGGCCAGTGCGTTCTGACCAACTACGCCACCACCAATAATGGCAACCTTGGCAGGGCTTACTCCGGGCACGCCGCCCAGCAAAACACCGCGGCCACCCATGGCTTTTTCCAGACAGTGAGCACCTGCCTGGATCGACATACGGCCGGCTACTTCTGACATAGGCGCCAGCAAGGGCAAACGGCCAGTACGATCCGTCACCGTCTCATAGGCGATGCAGGTGGCACCAGACCTCACCAGATCGTCGGTCTGCGCCTGGTCCGGCGCCAAGTGCAGATAAGTGAACAGGGTGTGATCCGGCCGTAGCATGGCCCGCTCCACCGCCTGCGGTTCCTTGACCTTCACGATCAGCTCGGCCGCATCGAAGACCTCCCGGGCAGTACCCAGAATGCTCGCCCCAGCTTGCCGGTAGTCCTCGTCGGTGAAGCCGATGGCCGCACCAGCATTGGTTTCCACATAAACTCTGTGTTCGTGATGGCACAGTTCATGCGCCGCGGCTGGCGTCATACCCACTCGGTACTCGTGGTTTTTGATTTCCTTCGGTACGCCGATTTTCACTGTTAACCCCCAGAGTTTGTTCACACTCGATTGTACGTTGCTAAAGTGTAGTAGAAGGGTATTACCGAAACAGTCGCACTTAAGTCCAAGATGTCGACGGAGACCCAGCCAACACCACTGAGCCAAGGAGGCTACTGACCATGCGCCATCCTCTTAGCACGGCAGTTCTGACTGCCTTAACCTTTATACTTATCCACACACAGGCGGGGGCGGAGATGCACACGGAAACGATCGACTACAAGGTGGGCGACCAAACCTTTACCGGTTACCTTGCCTGGGATACCGAGTACGGCCAAAAACGCCCCGGGGTTCTGCTGGTGCATGAATGGTGGGGCCATAACCAGTTTGTGCGCGAACAGGCAGAGCAGATTGCCGCGGCCGGCTACACGGCCTTCGCCCTGGACATGTACGGTTCTGGCAAGCTGGCGCAGCACCCCGACACCGCCAAGCAGTTCATGCAGGAGGCCACCGGCCAACCGGAACAGGTCAAAGCGCGGTTTGTCGCCGCCATGGAACTGTTGAAAAACCATGAGAGTGTCGACAGCACCCGAATCGCGGCACAGGGCTACTGCTTTGGCGGTGCAGTAGTGCTGAACATGGCCCGGATGGGGCTGGACCTCGACGGTGTGGTCAGTTTCCACGGGTCTTTGGCTAGCCCGATCAAAGCCGAGCCCGGCCAAATCAAGGCAAGGATCCAGGTTTACACCGGCGGCGCCGATCCTTTCGTGCCCACCGAGCAGGTGGCCGGCCTGGTGACCGAAATGCAGCAGGCTGAGGCGGATCTGACTTTGGTCAGCTTCCCCGGCGTCCAGCACTCCTTTACCAATCCGGGCGCAGACGCCGTTGCCGACCAATTTGACATGCCTTTGGCTTACAACGAATCGGCGGCTACCCGTTCCTGGCAAGGCACCATGGCTTTCTATCAGGAGATTTTTAATCTGCCATCCGATTAGAGCGCACTGGCGATAGTTTTGCGCACCTGGCTCATCAGTTGGTCCAGGGGTACGTCGACCGTTTCTACTGGCGGATGAATGACAATCTCGATCACACCCGGACTGAAGTCAGCGCTGCCCTTGGGCAGACGATCGTGGGAACCGCGCACGGTCACCGGCAAAATGGGCAGCTGACCATCCTGGGCGATGACAAATCCGCCTTTCTTGAACGGGAGCATCTGACCGTCCCAGGACCGGGTTCCTTCCGGGAACATCAGAATGCCGGTGCCATCAGGCAACTGGGCAACACCCTGCTTGATGCTCTCCAGCGCATCACTACCCTTGGAGCGATCAATGAACAGGTTACGGGAGGTTTCCAGCGCCAGACCAAACAGAGGCACCTTGCGCAGTTCCTTTTTGATCACCCAGCGATACTGCAAACCCAGCGCCAGGACCAGGGACGGAGGATCAAAGTAAGAGGCGTGGTTACTCAGGATGACGTAGCGCTGATGGGGCTGAATATTTTCTCGGCCCCGCACCCGCAACCGGATACCGCAAACCTTGAGCATACCCCAAGCGAAAACCTGGGTCCCGTGAAAGGCTGCGTTTCCGCGCTTGCCGGCCAGGGCTGCGACAACGATGGGCAGAAATAAGAGAAGTGTGAGCAGAATGGCCCAGAAGAAAATCCAGATGGTCTTGAGGGTCTTAAGCATGACAAGATCCTGTATTCCTCGACGTCCATTTTAACGAGCAACAGGGACACTAAGATTACACAGCGGGAGCAAAATCACAAAGCGCACCGAACCTCGCCGGCAAACAGCCACAAAAAAAGGCAGCCTAAGCTGCCTTTTTTCTGTTAGTGCCTGATCCGTAAAGGATTACAGAGCAGTAACATTCTCCGCCTGAGGACCTTTCTGGCCCTGGGTAACGGTAAACTCAACCTGCTGGCCTTCTGCCAGGGTCTTGAAACCGCTGCCCTGAATTGCGCTGTAGTGAACGAATACGTCCGGGCCGCCTTCACGAGTGATAAAGCCAAAGCCTTTAGCTTCGTTGAAGAACTTAACAGTACCGGTAGTAGTAGACATACTTAAACTTCCTGAAATCAATCATTTAATCTGCCGCCGTACACCTTGTGGCGTAGGCTGGCGTTTACGGAAATACAGAACTCGCGGAATCAAAAACAGGACGATCACTACTAACTGCGGAGGTACGTCTTATTCATGAAATGCTTTACTGAATCTTTCCTACGCGAATAACTGTACTCTTGATTTTCTGGCTTGCCAAGTGGATTTTCAATAATTTAAGTAGGTAGTGGTACCCACCCACAGAGCACCAATCTCCGGTCAACCGCGCACCAAACCAAAGCAGTAAATCCCGAACGCGGTCATCAGCAACGACCCCACCACATGGGCCAGAATGCCGGTCACGGCCATCGCCCACCGGCCCTGCTGCAGGGCCGCGAACATTTCCAGCGAGAAGGTCGAGAAGGTGGTCAACGCGCCGCACAGTCCGGTAATTGCAAACAACCGCCATTCCGGTGCCAGGGTACTGCCGTGACTGAAATAGCCGATCAGCAAGCCGATGAGCCAGCCGCCACCAAGATTGGCCACCAAAGTGCCGTATGGCACCGCATGATAGGTGCTGTTAAGCCAGAGCCCCAGGCCCCACCTCAAGTTCGCACCGATAACGGCGCCGGCACTCACTGCCAGAACTGAAAGCCACATCCGCTCGAAATCTCCTCATTCGCTGAAGTCGGCCGCGCCCCGGACGGGCGGCCTGTCCTGAGTATGCCGACAATCACCAGGCAAGTTAAGGCCTTGTTTGCCTTACAGACTTGAGGCCCGCCATGAAAAAAGGGGCGCCTGTATGCGCCCCTTTTAATTTCAACTGATCCGGCTAGTCCGGGTCAGCTGGCCCGGTCAGGCCGGGTTGTGGTCGATGACCGTTTCCTTGTTGCGGGCAAACGCATCAAACGGGAAATCGTCCACTGTCAGCATTTCCAGCACCACAGCTTCGTACTTCCGCATAAAGTCAGCCTCTTCCTGGGTATACACACCGGCCTCCAGCGCAGCTTCAAAACGCTCTTCCGGATGCAGGGCTGTCATTGGCAGCTCGCCCTTTGCGTACGCCTTGGTAGCTTTTCGGTACAACTGCTCAGCCTTGTCATAATCCTTCAGCAGACTGTTGTACTGCGCCATCGGATTTTCCACCGCCCCTTCACCACTCTCGGTCCAGACACCGGCAATCAGCTTATTGCGGATTGGCGTATCGGTGGAGATAGCCCGCGCCAATTTCCGGGACAGGTCGTCGTGCGGTGCATCCCAGCGGCGACCCAGCGGCATGGTGATAGCGCGCAGAGCGAGAGCAACCGGGCGGCTCGGCAGGTTCTGCAGGAACTCATCAAGTGCGTTTTCGGTACGGTACAGCAACAAGCCCAAACTATATTCCATCACCTCTTTCTCACCTTCCACCGGCTGCCCTTCGTGCCAGTTCTTCAGCACCATGGAAGCCAGGTAGAGGTTTGACAGCATGTCGCCGAGGCGGGCAGAGATCAGCTCGCGCATCTTCAACTCGCTGCCCAGCGTGGTCATGGCGGCATCGGCGCACAGACCAAATGCCGCACTGAAGCGGGCGACTGCCTGGGCGTACCGGCGACTGGCACTGTCAAACGGCACATCAGCTTTGCCCAGACCAAGCGCCTGAGTGAAGGCTCGGGCGGCGTTGCCAAAAATCAGGCCGGCGTGACCGAAGAAGGCCTCGTCGAACGCCTGAATATCATCGGCGTCTTTGGCCGCCAACTCTTTCAGAACATACGGATGGCAGCGAATGGCACCCTGACCAAAGATCATCAGGCTGCGGGTCATAATGTTGGCGCCTTCAACAGTAATGGACACCGCCGCACCGCTGAATCCGATACCCAGGTAATTACGGGGGCCGAGGGTTACGGTCTTGCCACCGTGCACGTCCATGGCATCCGTCAACACACTCCGCTGGAATTCGGTCAGATGGTATTTCAGGATCGCCGACGGCACCGCCGGTTTCTCACCCCGATCGATCATGTTCGCGGTGTGGTTAACAGCGGCCTGTGCAATGTAGGTCTTGCCCGCGATACGGGCCAACGGCTCCTGAACCCCCTCCATGTCGGCCACCGGAGTGTTGAACTGGCGACGGACACGGGTAAAGCCCCCGGCGGTACCCACCGAGTAGGCGGCTGCGCCTGCGGCGCCAGAAGGCAGGGTGATGCAGCGCCCAACCGACAGGCACTCAACCAGCATGCGCCAGCCCTGACCCGCCATTTCCTGACCACCAATGATGTAGTCCAGGGGAATGAATACATCCTTGCCCTTGATCGGACCGTTCAGGAACGGCGTACCTATCGGGCAGTGCCTGCGGCCAATTTCCATACCGTCGGTATCGCGGGGAATCAGAGCGCAGGTGATGCCATAATCCTTCTGCTCGCCCAGAAGACCATCCGGATCGAACATGCGGAACGCCAGACCCACCACCGTGGCAATGGGTGCCAGGGTGATCCAGCGCTTTTCAAAGTTGAGCTTGATGCCCACCACTTCCTTGCCATCAACCTCACCCTTACAGACGATGCCGGTATCCGGCAGTGACGTGGCATCCGATCCGGCGCGCGGGCCGGTCAGGCCAAAGCACGGGATCTCACGGCCATCGGCCAGTCGGGGCAGGTAATGGCTCTTCTGTTCATCGGTGCCGTATTTGACCAACAGCTCGCCCGGGCCGAGGGAGTTCGGTACCCCGACCGACACCATCAACATTTCGTTGGCAGCCAGTTTCTGCAGCACTGCGGTCTGGGCTTTCGCGGAGAACTCAAGGCCGCCGTATTCCTTTGGAATGATCATGCCGAAGAACTTTTCCTTCTTCAGGAAATCCCACAGTTCTTTCGGCAGATCGGCGCGCTCAACCGCCAGGTCCCAGGCGTTGCACATGGAGATAGCCTGGGCGCACTGGTTGTCGACAAACGCCTGCTCATCTTCACTCAATCCGGTGTGACGGTTGATCAGCAGGTTGTGCCAGTCGGGCTGACCGGTGAACAGCTCACCGTCCCAGCCGACGGTGCCCGCTTCCAGGGCAACCTTCTCAGTTTCTGACACTTTCGGCGCCACTTTCTTGAAGGTGGCGAAGATTTTCGGTGTCAGCCAGCTCTGCCGGAAGCCCGGCAGGCCTGCCGCGGCAGTGATACCCGCACCGACAAACAAGATCAGGGCCAGCCAACCGGAGGCGAAAATCCAGGACAGCAGTCCCGTCACAACCATCACGCCAATAGCCGGCGTGGCACCAGATTCACGACGCATCACGACCAGCAGGCCAGCCAACGCCACAACAAACAGAATGAAGGTCATCATAGGTTCTCTCAGTCATCCATGGTTCGTAACATACTAAGACGAAAGTAGGTACGCCCACACTACCTCATCAGATGAGCGCTTAACAGCGGTCGCAAATCAGTATGTTATCCCTGCCTCACCCCGAATCAGGAGGTGACAATCACTCGAATACCCTCAAGTGCCAGGCTGGCGCTGCCTATAGCATCCCGGGCGGCGTCGAGCTGGGTGCGGTAATAATCAATTTCCTCATCGCGGATCGCGGGATTTACAGCCTTCAATGCCTCCAATCGACGAATTTCGGGCTCGAAACAGGCCTCCACTCGCTCCAGAGCCTGTTTTTTCATTGGCTCGAGATGGGGGCCCGACAGACGTTCGGCATGATCGACCATGGTTTCAACCTGGGCTCGAATCTGCGGCACGATGGCCTGGGCGGTCCGGCGCCGGATGTTTGAGCTGAGCTTGTTCAACTGCTCGTGGGGCAATGCCTTGGACAGCTCCTTACCATTCACGTCCACCAGCAGGCGCAGAGGCGAGACTGGCAGGTAGCGTGACAGCTGCAGCGATTCCGGTGCCGGGCAGTGCACCGTGTACAGCGCTTCCATCAGCAGCGTCCCGGCCGGCAGCGCCTTGACCGAGAGATTGGCCAGGGCCGCCTTGCCCAGGCCCGAACTGGTTACCGAATCCATGACGCCGGTGACCATGGGGTGTTCCCAGCTCATGAACGCCAAATCCTCGCGCTCGAGGGCCTGCTGCCGATCCCAGGTCACGGTGATGCCCTCTTCCGGCAACTCCGCCACATGCCCGGCGTGATACTGCTCGCCCGGGCGTAGTACATCGGAATGATCACTGTGGTCCTCGACATCCACGCCTAATATGTCGAACGCTTCCATCATGTAATCACGGACCTGGGCGGAGTTCTCCTCCGCATCGATATCGTCAATGAGCTGATCGGCGACGTCCCGACGGCAGGAATTCAGCTCGATCAGGGCATCGCGGCCGTTCTGCAGCAACGTACGCAAGCGCGCGGCCTCTTCCGCCGTTGCCGCCACCAGGCCATCCAGCTCCGCGGTGTCACCGTCCAGGGCTTGCTGCCACTGGCTCTGCACTTGCTCCTGCACGGCTACGCCAACGGCGCAACTCTCGGCAAAGGCGTTCAGGCCGTCGTGGAACCAGCGGTACTGCACTTCCTGGGCTGTGCCCTGCAGGTAGGGAATGTGAATATCAACGGTGTCGGTCTGGCCAATACGGTCCAGACGACCAATGCGCTGCTCCAGCAAATCCGGGTTGGCCGGCACGTCGAACAGCACCAAGTGGTGCGCGAACTGGAAATTACGGCCTTCACTGCCGATTTCAGAGCAGATTAGCGCTTGGGCGCCCTGCTCGGTGTCTGCGAAATAGGCTGCCGCCCGGTCCCGCTCAATCAGGTTCAGGTGTTCGTGGAAGGCGGCACTGCGGATGCCCGCGCGCAGTTGCAGGTAATGCTCGAGCGCCATCGCGGTCTCAGCCCGGGCACAGATCACTACCACCTTGGCCGGACGCAGACCAGCCAGTGTCTTCTCAAGCCAGGCCACGCGGGGGTCGTCAGCCAGCCATTGGTCTTCCTCCACGGCCTGTTCCGGCGCCAATCCATCCTGCCCCCAGGCCTTGTCCTGGTACATCTCCGGGCACGGCAGCGGTGCCGGCAAGGGGTGACGCTCGGGGAAGCCCTGGATCGCGGCCCGGGTATTGCGGAACAGCACCCGGCCGGTGCCATGACGGTCCAGCAGCGCATCAATGATGGCCTGATGTGGCTGATCACCGGCCAACAGCTGATCCAGCTCACCCCCGAGCCAGTCCTGAAGCGCGGCACGATCATCGGCAGTTATCTCTGAGCCTTCGTCCTGCAAGCGCCGGACCACGGCATTGATGGCCTCGTACTGCTGTTCTTCCTGCTTGAACGTCTCCAGATCGTGGAAACGCGCCGGATCCAGCAGCCGCAACCGGGCAAAGTGACTGGCCACACCGACCTGCTCCGGGGTCGCGGTAAGCAACAACAGGCCGCGACTGGCGGCGGACAATTCCTCAACCACCTGGTACTCGGTGCTGATTTCCTCAGGACTCCAAGCCAGGTGATGGGCCTCGTCGACAATCATCAGATCCCAACCAGCCGCTACCGCGTCTTTCTGCGCCTGCTCGCTGTTGGTCAGGAAATCCAGGCTGCACAGCACCAGCTGTTCAGTCTCGAACGGATTCACTGCATCTTCTTCACCGAAGATGTGACTCATCAGGGCATCTACATCGTCCTGATCATCCTTCAGTGCGTCGTAGCGCTCCTGGTCAATCAGCGAGAAACGCAGATTGAACCGGCGCAGCATTTCCACCAACCACTGGTGCAGCAGCGAATCCGGCACCACCACCAGGGCCCGCTTGGCGCGATTGGTATGCAGCTGGTAATGCAGGATCAGGCCGGCCTCAATGGTTTTACCCAAGCCAACTTCATCCGCCAGCAAGACCCGGGGTGCGTGTCGCTTGGCCACTTCGTGGGCGATGTAGATCTGGTGCGGCAAGTGCTGAGTCCGGGCGCCGATCAAGCCCTGGGCCGGCGAGGCACGAAGCCGCTCCTGGTGCTGAACCGTTGCCATGCGCAGGCGAAACGCGCCGTTGCGATCAAACTGGCCGGCAAACAGACGCTGGTGAGGCGCCGAAAAGTTCACGGAACTGCTCAGCTTTACTTCTGAAATCTGCTGGATGTTCTCGCCGTCATCGGCGTGGTACATCAACACACCACCGATATCCTCAACGGCCTGCACGACATAGTGCTCGCCGTCGAAGGTCTCGATCTCCTCGCCCATTTGGTAAATGATCCGGGACAGGGGCGCGTTGTCGATGGCGTAGGTGCGCTCCTCGTCGGCGGCTGGGAAGCCCAGGGTGACCCGACGGCCGGAGATATCGGTGACGATCCCCAAGCCCAGAGCGGTATCACTGTGGCTGACCCAACGCTGACCGATGACAAATTCCGACGTATCCAAGAAACCTCCAAACAGAAATTAGTGTCGGGTAGCGCCGTTTTCGCGCACCCAGTAGGCCGTGGCACCGCATACCGCCGCGGGCACGACCACAAGATTGAGAACCGGCACCATGGCCGCCAGGGCAACCGGCAGACCAAAACCGAACGCCGACAACCGGGTGTCACCCAGTAGGCCCCGCAACGCCTTGAAGCTGACCTTGTGGTTGTCAGCCGGGTAGTCGACGTACTGCAACGCCATCATCCAGCTGTTGAACAGGAACCACAGCACCGCTGCAACCAGGTTTACCACCGGAATCAGGCCAATGATCAACAACCCAAGAGCCCGCGGCAGGTAGTACAGGATTTTCTGCACCTCGCGCAGCAGCACCCGGGGAATGTCCTTGACGATGGCCGCCCAGCTGTCTTCGGTGGTTACTTCCTGCCCGGTAAGGTGTTTTTCGGTGAGCTCGGCCAGATAGCCGTAGAAAGGCGCCCCGATCAGGTTGGCCACGATCACAAAGCCGTAGGCCAGCATCAACAGAATGACCGCGCCATAGAGTAGCCAGAACAACCAGTCCAGCGCCTGCAACCAGGCCCAGTCGGGCAGCCAGCCCATGGCAGCGGCAATCAGTCCGGCAAACATTTCGGCCAGGAAATAGAACAGCAGCCCGAACAACAGGACGTTAATTACCAGGGGAATGATGACAAACAGGCGCAGGCCGGGCTGTCGAATAAGCCGGAAGCCTTCTCCCAGATAGCCCAGTCCTCGAAAAAAATTACCCTTGAGCATTCCGGTAGGCCCTCCGCTTCAATGACAGTGACGGGGCGCAAAGCATATCATGTTGCCATCATTCCCACAGCCCGAGGCCGCCTACGGAAATTCCCCCATGGCACATTTGAAACACCACGTTCTGACCCTCTTTCGCTGTCGACCACTCTGGCGAATCGCCCTGCTCATTTCCTTGGCTGCCATCCTGTTCCTGGCGACCACGGCGAACCCCTACCCCGTGCCGGCCTCGACCAGCGACAAGGTCAACCATCTGGTCGCTTTCCTGGAACTGACTGTGCTTACGCGCTTGTCCTGGCCCGAGGCCAAGGCCCTGTGGTTTGCCCCGGCACTATTGCTGTTTGGTCTGGCGATTGAGGGTATTCAGGCTGGCCTGCCCTACCGGGAGTTTTCCCTGGCTGATCTGGCCGCCGACGGCGTCGGTATCGCTCTCGGCCTCCTACCTTGGCCGGGGCTACGATGGGCCGAAAACGCAGACTTGAGAGATTCGCCCGAATCTTTGTGAGACATTTCCTACATGTACGTAAGACGACACAGCGATGTCACGTGCGCAGCTTGGACGCACGCCTGCCAATAGGCGACTAACCAACTGAATGCCTAGGTATTTATTATCGGAATACCCAATTCTTATCAACTGGAAACGGACCAGGTTCACAAGCCTGTAAAGTAGGAATTGCTATAGTGTTTACATCAAGGATGTGAAGGATAAGGACGACGCATCGGATGCACCCCCGCAAGGATTGCAGGGAGAGGCAAGGACGAATGGACGCCTCGCTTAAAGGATATTATTCGGAGCGCCGGCTAGGAGGCCAGCACCAGGGAGTGGCTCAGGGACTCGCAACAAGGTTGTTGCCCTTTGCGCACGGACGCGCCGACTTGTTTCGACAAAGCATAGAAAGACAGAGTATTGAAAAGGGTGGCCTGAGGGCTGCCCTTTATTTTTTACCCCCGCCAAGATTATTTCTGCGCCACGTAAATCCGCACCCGGTTGAACTCTTCGAACTCATTCAGATCCGGCCAGGTCCGTGCCGCCACGATCGTCTGTTGTTCATAGACATCGTCCCCCAGATCCCTGACCCTTGAATCCGCCAGCAGAACCGTTGGCACAGCACTACGGAAAACTTGCAGCAAAGGTCGATTGTCAGGATCGTACAGCACGTCTGCCGCGGTCATTACGTCGATGCCATCGGGCCGGGCCTGCCAATCGTCACACAACGTCACCGACACTTCGTTCAACGCGGCATTCACCGCCACCGCATCCAGGGACGCCGGGTCGAGATCACAGGCGATCACCTCCCGGGCACCGGCAAGGGCGGCGGCGATCGCGACGATACCGGAACCCGCGCCGAAATCCAGCACTCGTTTATCCGCCACCCAGCCCGGATTATCCAGGATCCAGCTTGCCAAAACCTGACCACTGGCCCAGCAAAACGACCAGTACGCCGGCTCTGCCACCACGGCCTGGGCTTCATCGTGGCTGAGCGGGCCCTCAAGTACCGACGGATCAAAAAGATGCAGGGGAATCCGTGAACACCCAGCAGGCCGGGACACGGCCACCCGGCCCCGACTCAGGGTTTTTCGCAAATGCTGATCAAGACGCTCGGGCGACATCCGCTCTCCGCACTGAATGGCTACTATTGATGACTACTATTCATGACTACTAGGACCGGCCATTATACCCAGATTGTACGCAGCTCTCGGGGGCGACACAGTGCTCCGCGAGCAGAAAAACACCAGTTCGGCTATACTGGCGCCTCATTTTTCGCAACCGGTTACACCCTGAAATGGCAACCAGACCCGACACCGACGACTACCTGTCACTGTTCCTGAACGATGTCCCGCTCATGGACGTCCGGGCACCGGTAGAGTTCGCCAGAGGCAGTTTTCCCAAGGCCGAAAACGCCCCGCTGATGAATGACGACGAACGCCACCAGGTCGGCATTTGCTACAAGGAGCGGGGTCAGGACAAGGCCATCGAACTGGGGCACCAGCTGGTCAGCGGCGAAACCAAGGCCGAGCGGATTGAGGCCTGGAAACAATTCGTCAAACAGCATCCGCAAGGCTACCTGTTCTGCTTTCGCGGCGGTTTGCGCTCTCGCCTCACCCAGCAGTGGATCAAAGAGTCTGGCATTGACTACCCGCTGGTTCAGGGCGGCTACAAGGCACTGCGGCGCTTTTTGATCGACAGCCTCGAGCAGCGCATTGAATCCGGTCAGTTCCAGGTCCTGAGTGGCCGGACCGGCACTGGCAAAACGCGGGTACTGCAGCAGCTGCCCAATCCGGTGGACCTCGAGGGCCTGGCCAATCACCGTGGCTCGAGTTTTGGTCGTCAGGTCACACCGCAGCCGTCGCAGATCGATTTCGAAAACCGCCTTGCGATTGCCTTGCTGAAGGCCCATCACTTCCAGACGGGCCCTGTGCAACTGGAAGACGAAAGCCGGCTGGTGGGACGCTGCGCGTTGCCAGAAACCCTGCGCGAGCGGATGTCAGCCGCGCCTCTACTTGTGCTCGAACGAACGCTCGAAGAGCGCACTGCCATCATCCGCGAAGATTATGTCGAGGGCATGTGTGCCGACCACCTTGCCCGCGATGGCGAGGAAGACGGCTGGCTGAACTTCCAGGAGTATCTGCTAAGTGCCCTCGACCGCATTCGCAAGCGTCTCGGCGGCGAACGCCACCAACAGTTGAGGAAGGTGATGGAAGACGCCCTGACCCTTCAGCAACGCGAGCACGACCTCAGCGGCCACGATGCCTGGATCCAGGCACTGCTGCAGGACTATTACGACCCCATGTACGACTACCAGCTAAACCGGAAGCAGGGTCGAATTCTTGTCCAAGGGGGCCCGAAAACCATCATCGAGTGGGCCAATACCGGCTCAACTGCGTAAACACGACGCGATCCCAAGGTCCCATCAAGATCATGTCATGATCCCTTCAAGGTTCTCTCAAGGGTTCTCTCAAGGATCCTTGAAGGGGCTATCTAGATCTGATGGGCATGCCCGTGAAACATTTGTCTGCTATAAACAATGCCGAAAACTCATTTTTTTCATGGGCATATTTCACTTACCCTTGGGCCAATCTCAAAACTAACGAACAAGGAGTCCCCCTATGGAAGACCTTTTCGGATCTGAAGGCAGTGCTTCAGAGCTAATCGATCAGGCCATTTCCCTGACCATGACTTACGCACCCAAAGTCGTTCTTGCAATCGTCACGCTGTTCATTGGCCTGTGGCTGATCAACCGCTTTGTCGGCGTGCTCGACGTCAAGCTCGGTAAGAAAGACCCGACCCTGAACAAGTTCCTGTGTGGCCTGATCAGCGCCGTCCTCAAGATTCTTCTGCTCATTTCCGTGGCCTCCATGGTGGGCATTGCCACCACATCCTTCGTCGCCATCATTGGTGCCGCCGGCTTGGCGATCGGTTTCGCCCTGCAAGGCAGCCTCTCCAACTTCGCAGGCGGTGTCCTGATCCTGATTTTCAAGCCGTTCAAGGTGGGCGATACCATTGAGGCTCAAGGTTACCTCGGTGCCGTCGACGAGATCAGCATCCTGTACACCATCGTCAACACTTTCGATAATCGGCGCATCGTGATCCCCAATGGCAGCCTGTCCAATGCCACTCTGGTTAATGTAAGCATCTATGAAAATCGCCGCTGCGACATGACCTTCGGCATCGGTTACAACGACGATATCGACAAGGCCAAATCTATCCTCAAACGCCTGATGGAAGAAGACGATCGCAGTCTCACGGACCCCGCTCCACGTATCTGTGTGGGTGCGCTCGGTGACAACTCCGTCGACCTCATGTTCCGAGTATGGGTACCTACCGATGACCTGTGGCCGTACTACTGGGACATGCAGGAAAAAGTAAAGAAGGCATTTGACGCCGAAGGGATCACCATTCCGTTCCCACAGCGAGATGTTCACGTGTATAAGACGGAGTGATTAGCAAAACCGTTGCTCTTTGATACATCCGGTAACTCGCAAACCGCGTATCCTCGACTAAGATGACGGTTAATGGTGGAGTTTACGGGCTCCACCAGGCCGTCCGGGCCCGTCACAAAGGTAAAACGGCCCCGAAACGCTGTCATTGCTGGTAGGAGGCTGTCACTATGCCCGCACAGCAGTTGAAGGACTTTCTCGATGAGGCCGCCGTGGAGTACATGTGCCTCTCCCACCCCCCTGCGTTTACCGCCCAGGAACTGGCGCACCACGTAAAAATTGCCGGCGACCGTGTTGTGAAAACGGTCATTATCGAGCTGGACGGCAAAATGGCCATGCTGGTCATGCCGGCGACCTGGCGCATTCGCTGGGACCGCCTATCCCGAATTCTAGATACCGACTTCCTTGATCTGGCTGACGAACAAGAGTTCAAGGATCGCTTCCCGAATTGTGAAGTCGGGGCCATGCCACCCTTTGGCAATCTGTTCGGCATGTCGGTGTACTGCAGTGAGGCGATGACCGAACAGCAGGAACTGGCCTTTGCCGCCGGCAGTCACACCGAATCGGTGCATATGAAGACCGCCGACTTTCTCACGCTTGTGCAGCCCATGGTGTTGAACCAGGGTTTTATCAAACCCGGAGCACAAAAACCCGCCTGGCTGGTGAAAGGCCGGCGCCAACCCGAGGATCTGCGACCCAGTGAGCCCACTGTGGCAGGTTATTAAGACCTCGGAACCGATACCCTTCGGGTCGCTTGTCTGATCTGTGTCATCGCGTAAACTGGTGACTTCAGACAGGAACCCCATATGACGCATGCATTTGACATAGTGGTGGTCGGCGCCGGCATGGTCGGCGCCGCCCTCGCCACCGGCCTGGGCCGACAAGGTTTCAGGGTCGGTGTGATCGACCGTTCAGAAGCCCCGGTCTTTGACCCAACCGCCGCGCCTGACATTCGGGTATCCGCGCTCAGTGCCGGCAGCCAGCGCTATCTCGACAGCCTGGACGCCTGGGATCAAATCACCAGCATGCGCAGCACTCCCTACCGCCGACTCGCGGTCTGGGACGAAACCCACCACCCGCTAAGCAACCTGATGCCCCGCCAACTGACCCGCGTCGAGTTTGACGCTGCCAGTCTGGGCGGCAGCCATCTGGGCCACATTGTCGAAAACTCGGTGACCCAGCGGGCACTCTGGCAAACCGCGCAAGCGGAGGAGAACGTCACCGTGCTGACCGGGCTGGGCGTTGTCGCGCTGGAGCAAGGCGACACCACCGCCACCCTGTTTCTGGATGACGATCAGCGACTGCAGGCACAACTGGTGGTGGGGGCCGACGGCGCGCAATCGAAAATCCGGGAACTGGCCGGGATTGGCATTAACCGCAACCAGTATGAACAGCAAGCCATGGTGATGTCGGTGCGATACCAGGGCCCGGTGGACGACATCACCTGGCAGGGTTTCTGCCCCAGCGGACCCAGGGCTTTCCTGCCGCTGCACAGCGCCGGAGCAGACCATCCGGGCGAAAGCTGGGCATCACTGGTCTGGTACGATTCCCCCGGGGAACTTGCGCGTCTCAAGGCGCTGCCAGAGGAGCAATTGCTGCAGGACGTCCAGGCGGCGTTCCCGCCGGAACTGCCCCAGCTGACGCACCTTGAGGCCAGAGCAAGCTTCCCCATCGCGCGCCAGCACGCCAAACGGTACTTCTCGGGCCGCGTGGTGCTGGCCGGC
>Ga0207908_1000064_pt1 | contig 49232 bp, 44 predicted proteins | sample MalvirmetagMSP81_FD_184224 | JGI IMG/M metagenome (GOLD analysis project Ga0207908, IMG submission 184224) | Marine viral communities from the Deep Pacific Ocean - MSP-81 (SPAdes) | ecosystem: Environmental > Aquatic > Marine > Oceanic | place: Pacific Ocean | collected 2011-04-18
TGACATCCGCATCGCCGCCCTCACCGTCTACCGACTGCTGTTCCTGGACATGGCGCAGGTGGTTGATCTGGTCGCGATAGGCCGCCGCTTTCTCGAACTCCAGGTTCTTGGAAGCGGCCTCCATGGCATTCATCAGATCGTGGAGGATCGCAGGGTTTTTCCCCTCCAGAAACATGGTCGCGTGGCGGATGTCCTGCTGGTACTCCTCGGGCGTAATGTATTCAACACACGGTGCCGTGCAGCGGTTAATCTGGTACTGCAGGCAAGGCCTCGTGCGATTCCTGAAAAAGCTTTCACTACAGTTTCTTATGCGGAAAATCTTCTGTAACACATTAAGACTTTCCTTGACCGCACCCGAGCTCGGAAACGGCCCGAACCAGGTGCCGCCACCCTTTTTAGTGCGCCCACGACGGAACGTCAGCGAGGGGTAATCGCTATGCGACGACAAATAGATATAGGGATAGGACTTATCGTCACGGAGCAGGATGTTATAGGGCGGCCGTAACGATTTGATCAGGTTCTGTTCGAGCAGCAGCGCCTCGGTTTCACTACCGGTGATGGTCACTTCAATGGAGGCAATCTTGCCCACTAGCGCTTCAGTCTTGGGCGCCAGACCGGTTTTTCGGAAGTAGCTGCTGACCCGGTTCTTGAGGTTGCGAGCCTTACCGACATACAGGACGTTGCCGCCCTCATCGAACATTCGATAGACGCCGGGCCGTTCCGTGAGCTGTTTCAGGAAGTTCTTACTGTCGAACTCCGCTGGTTGAGTGGCGGGGTCAGACCTTGTCTGCATCAAGTAGCCCAAGCCGGACGGCCATCAAGGCCAGTTCAACATCACTGGAGATTTCGAGCTTTTCGAAGATTCGGTAGCGGTAACTGTTCACCGTCTTCGGGCTCAGACACAGCTTGTCGGAAATGTCCTGCACTTTCTGGCAATCAACCACCATCATGGCAATTTGCATTTCCCGCTCGGACAACCGCTCGAACAGCGACAGCTCGCCGTCGTCTCCGTGGTCGCCGCTCATCTGCTTGAGAGCCATCTTCTGGGCAATTTCCGGGCTGATGTAGCGTTGCCCCGAATGGGCCATGCGAATAGCCCGGACCATTTCTTTGATATCGGCACCCTTGGTGATGTAGGCCGAGGCCCCGCTCTGCATGACTCGGGTGGGATACGGATCGTCGGCACAGGCAGTGACAACGATGACACGAATGGAATCATCAATCCGAAGGATACGGCGGGTAGCCTCAAGCCCGCCAATGCCAGGCATCCTGATGTCCATCAGAACGATGTCTGGCCGCGTCTGGCGAACGAATTCTATGGCGTCCTCGCCCGAGGATGCCTTTCCGATAACGTCCAGGTCGGGGTTATCAGCCAGCATGCGGGTAATACCCGAACGCACCAACTCATGGTCATCGACAACCAATACCCTGATCAAAATTCACCTCGCACACGGACTACGGGACACTGCAGAATTGTACTGACTACCTTACCACCGTAATAGGGCCAAAATCCTGAATTGCCGCAAATTATCAAGCCGGAGTACCTAAGCCCGCTGTGTTTTCGACCGGATCAAACCAAACCACAAGATCGCCGCGCTTGACCGCAGCCGCAACCTTATCACGCTCAGCCAATGGGCTCTCGGTCTCGTTCAGCCCATGGTAGCGGGTGCAATACTCCTCCACTAACCCATTCAACTGGTCTTGAGTCAGCAACTCGGTTTCAACTACAAACTTTTCTTCCCGGGGGTCGGGCTGGGCCTGGTTAGCGGCATCGTCGGTCGCTGCATCTTCGGTCATAGATCCTCCCTTATGACCGACATGGTAAGGATTATGGCGGTGCGCGAGAAGTCCTAATCAGAAATTGAGGGCGCCAACGGATCAGGCAGCGTCGGACGCAGTCCGGAAATGCGCGATCAATTGGCGCATGGAGAGGGATTCCTGACGCAGTGCCTCACTGATGGAGCGCGTATTTTCAACACTTTCGATAAGAAAATCCGCGCTTTCGTCCAAGACAGCGGATCGACGCCCCACCCGGCCAATTTCGTCGTGCTGGGTGGTGATGGCAGCGGTGATCTCCGCACTATGCTCCTCAAGCCGGACAAATCGATCGCCCAGGCCTTCGAGGTGTCCCCGCAGGGCAACCAGATGCTCGCGGTTCTGACTGCCAGCCTCGCCCATCTCTCCGAGTAAGCCGTCTACGCCGCTCACACCTGACACCAGATCCTGAACCCACTGCGAGATATTCTGGGTCGATTCAGAGGTGCGCAAAGAGAGCGTGCGCACTTCATCCGCCACCACCGCGAATCCGCGACCATGCTCACCCGCTCGTGCTGCTTCGATCGCCGCATTAAGCGCCAGCAGATTGGTTTGCTCCGCAATCTCGGCAATCACACCGATCACCTGCTCAATTTTTCCGGTTGATTCATTCAGCGCATGAATGGAGGCCGACACACGGGATATCACTTCTACGGTGTTCTCTGCGGCTTTTTCGCTGGTTACCAGACGCTCCTGCACCCCTGCGTTGGCAGCAACGGCCTCTCTAACGGTTTCTGCGGAGGCGTTCGTGGCGTGATCGATCGCTGAGGCCTGATCGGCAATGGCCGCCATGGACTGGCTGACATCCTGGATTTGCTGCCTGGTTTTCTCTGAGGCCTGCTGTAACGATTCTGCCCCATGATCCAGGGTACTGGAGCGCTCATTCAACCCACCGGCCGCGCCGCGAACGTCGCCAATGAATTGCTCAAAACGACTCACCAGGGCGCCCAATGCACGGCTGACGCCAGCCACCTCATCCTTGCCGTTCAGCACCGGGACTCGAGTCAGGTCGCTGTGCTCTTCCATGGCCTCCAGTTCCCGGGCAATCCGCCGCAGCCTCTGGATTACAGACACTCGCAGCCATAGGGTCATCAGAATCACCAACGCCAAGAAGCCGACCGAGCCGGCCACCAGGAAGGTTTGCTGATCGGACAGAAACGCCAGCAATTCGTCGGCGCCGTTTTTAACCGATTCACGACTGGTCACCTGGCGTTCGTTGATGGCCGCCAGCATCGGCTCAAGCGCGGGGAAGAGATCGAAGTCCACCACCTGACCAACCCGGTAATAGCTTTTCTGCTCTATACCCGCGCTCATGGCGGCCATCAGCGCCTGAACCCGCGCGAAATCCGCGGCATGGCTCTCAGCCCAGCTTTGCAAACCGCTGTTGGCCTGTACCGCCTCCCAGTGTTCCGGTAGCGCCAGTTCAAGGTTCGCAAAAGCCGGCTGGATCTCATCCCACAACAGGAGCTGGGCTTTCACTTTATAGGCCAGATCCTGGAGCTTACGGTGAGACTGCTCCAGGTCTGCAAGCAGCCAGGTTTCTTCAAGGTTGGTCCGAATCAGTGCATCCGAGGCCTCTTCGGCCTTTAGAATGATGGTCCAGGACAGAGCGGCCAACCCGGCCAGAGCAAAGACACAAAGAAAGGCAAAACAGAATATACGGGCGCGAACAGTGCCTAACATGACGACTCCATCTACAGACTAATACCTGCAGAATAAGACGACACTGTGACGCTTTTATGTCAAACAGACGTTTGACGGTTGTTCTGGCACGGCAATCAAGCCCGGAATCGCTTCAAAAACAGGGGCTAATTGCCTATTATCGCGGCTTTCAGACAGACTGGATGCTAATGAATCACTCCGTTTTCCGACTGACTTTACCCATCCTCTTCGGCTACCTGCCTCTGGGCATGGCGTTCGGCGTGCTGTTTGCGACGCAGCTGGACTACGCCTGGTGGGTTGCGCCATTGATGGGCGTGGTAATTTTCGCCGGCGCGGGACAGATCCTCGCGGTAAGCCTTCTGGCAGCCAACGCCGGAATGGTTGAGGTGTTTGTCGCGATGTTTGTGCTGAACGCCCGCCATCTGTTTTATGGCCTGTCGCTGCTTGGCCAGTTTCGAGGCGCCGGCTGGCGTAAGGTGTACCTGATCTTTGGCCTCACTGACGAAACCTACTCGCTGCTGACCAGCCGACCACGAGGGCCAGACCGGGCCTACGAGCAAACTGTTGATTTTCGGATTACTGCGTTTAATCAGGGCTACTGGGTCATCGGATGCGCGCTGGGTGCCTTGCTAGCAGATAACGTGGCGTTCAATAGCACCGGCATCGAGTTTGCCCTGGTGGCACTGTTTATCGTCCTGACCATTGAGCAGCTCAAGGCGCTCGGAGACAGTTTTCCGGTTTGGCTGGGAGCGGCTGCCGCAGGCGCAGCCATGATTGCCCTGCCCCCGGCTCATCAACTTATCGGGGCCATAGCCATCGTTACCGCAATTCTGCTGCTGCACTATCGGCGAATTCGGGGAAAGCAATCATCGGAAGGAGAAGTGAATCGTGGCTGAAACGACTTATCTAGCCGCCTTCATTGCCGTTGCTGCGATCGCGACCTTCGCAACACGCGTCATCCCGTTTCTGTTTTTCGAGCGGCACACTGAGCACCCACTGATTCAACACCTGGGGCGTTACCTGCCCGCTGCGGTGATGGCCCTGCTGGCAACCGTGTTTCTTCAGCGTTCTGGCACCTGGAGCGCTGACCTGCCGGGTTTCGACGCCCTCATCCCTGGCTTGCTGGTGGTCGCCGTACACCTCTGGCGGCGCAATGCCCTGCTGTCCATTGCCGCGGGCACCGCCAGCTACATGGTTATTCAACAAACCGGCGTATTTTGACGTCAGCCAGGGTTTTCCAGGTTGGCAACCAGTCGGGAATCCTGAACGGCGGCAGTCCGGTGTTTAACCACACCCTTGTATTCCGGGCTTTCAATCATTGCCATGAAGGCATCAATAGACGGGTATCGGACTAGCAGGACCTGGTCCCAGGATTCTTCCGGTGGTGCTATGAGGGAGCCAACACTGTTGCCAGACCAGATTACCTCGGCACCCACGGCACTGACGCAGGCCCCCGCCTCTTCCATGTAGAGCTTGTAGGCTTCGCGGCCTGACCGCTCCATGGCTTCATCGGGGTAGCTGGCCCGGTCACGGAATCTCAGCAGGTTCAGCATGACCACCGGCTGATCCTTTGGCGTATCCGCCAGGACTTTCTGTAATTGCTCTGGGGTCGGATTGACGGCTTCCATCCTGATCCTCTTCTTCTGCGGCGATTGGCGCCCACTATAGCCCAGCCCGCTGCCTCCAAGGCAAGGCTTTTCGACCGCTTTTGCTCATAACGCCGGTTATCCGTCGCGAGGCCCGGCACATGACGGAAGTAAATGGGCTTCGAACAGGCTGAGCAAGATCAGGCCAAGGGATGGGTATTGGACATTAGGGGTACAAAGATAGCTTACTATTTAGCGAGCACATACAATTAACCCTCCCGCGGAACCCGTTTACGAAACCCTAGTTCACGCAGCCCATTCGCCGACCAACGGAACTCACTACCGGCATGAACCTGACGGACATTTTCCTGCAAACCCTGGAAACAACCCTGCCTGTATTTGCCATGGTCTTCATTGGCTTGGGCCTGCGCAGGATCGGCTGGATCGACAGTGCGTTCGTCAACACAGCCTCGGCCCTGGTGTTCAAGGCCACGCTGCCAACACTGGTATTTCTGAGCATCATCCGGGCGGATCTGGACACGGCACTGAACTTCAGCCTGCTGGGCTTTTATCTGGCGGCAACCCTGGCAAGCTTTGCACTGGCCTGGCTGTGGGCTTACTGGCGGGTTCCCCATGCTGACCGGGGCGTTTATGTTCAGGGCGCGTTCCGGGGCAACTGTGGCATTGTTGGCCTGGCTCTGGCAGCTAACCTGTACGGCGACTTCGGTTTGTCCGCGGGCGGCATCCTGCTCGGGCTGGTAATCATTTCCTACAACGCGCTGTCGGTCGTCGTGCTTATTGCCTATCAGCCGGGACAAACCGCCAGCTGGCGACGGATCGGCCACGACATTATCCGGAATCCGTTGATCATAGCGGTCATCATTGCCATTCCAGTGGCCTGGCTGGATATCCGGTTCCCGGAGTGGGTTATGACCTCCGGCGATTATTTCGCATCGCTGACCCTGCCCCTGGCTCTGTTATGTATTGGCGCCACCGTGTCGCTTAGCGCCATCCGCAGCGATAGCGCCACGGCCTTGGGCTCCAGTTCGCTGAAGATGGTTGTGTTGCCGGCCCTCTGCACGGCCGCGGCCTGGCTAGTAGGCTTCCGGGGCGCGGAACTGGGGCTGATGTTCCTGTATTTTGCGAGCCCCACGGCTGCAGCGAGTTTTGTCATGGTGAAGGCACTGGGCGGCAACGATCGCCTGGCCGCCAACATCATTGCGCTGACGACACTGATGGCCAGTGTTACCGTAACCCTTGGCGTGTTTGCCCTGCGCAGCGCCGGATTGATCTAGGCGGCGCGCGCACACAGCTCCTGCATCGCTAAAAACCCGCGCTCGCAGCCACACTGGTAGCTGCTGCCAAACAGGTTGTAGTGATTCAGGTAGTGGTAGAGGTTGTAGATATCGCGCTTCTGCTCGTACACCGAAGTTCGCGAGAAGGCGCGGTCATAGGCCCGATAAAACGCAGACCCAAAGCCTCCGAACATTTCTGTCATCGCCAGATCCGCCTCGCGATCCCCGCAGTAGATGGCCGGGTCGATCAGCCAAGGGCCTTCCGAATCAAACAGCACGTTGCCACTCCAAAGGTCGCCGTGCAGCAGGCTTGGTTGGTCGCAATGCTCGTTCAGCCAACTAATCAGGGTGTCATCACACTGATCCAGAATGTCTTCGAACCGATTGCGAACGCTGCTAGCCCGGACTCGGGATACCTGATAGCGCAGACGCTCCTGAACAAAGAACTCGCCCCAGTATTCGGCCCAGCGGTTCGGCTGCGGCGACAGCCCGATGTAGTTGTCCCTGCGCCAGCCATACATCGACTGCGGCAGCCTGTGCAGCGCCGCCAACCCTTCACCCAGCGCTTCAAGCGCTTCATCGCCAGCCCGGGCAGGCTCTATGGCAGTAATCTCAAGCGTCGACTCGTCTACCCTGACAACCTCGGGAACCCGAACAGACTCAACCCCTGCCGCTTTCAAACCATCAGAAAGTCGGCTCAATCCCTCTGCCTCGCAGAACAGAGCGTCAGCGTATGCCGTAGTGTTTCGTTTACGAAAAATACCAGACATTCCAATCCAGCCTCCTTGAACATGTCCACCAACAGCCGGTAGATTAAAACATAGCTGACATTCCCGCCTGACAAGGACATTACATGCACGCCAAGCGTTGGTCCCTGCTCATTTCCGGACTCGTTCAAGGGGTCTACTACAGAGCTTCCACAGAAACTCAAGCTACCAAACTCGGGCTTACCGGCTTTGCCCGCAATCTCGCCGACGGCAGAGTGGAAGTTGTCGCGGAAGGTACCGAAGATCAATTGCAGCAGCTAAAAAGCTGGTGCGAATTCGGCCCGACGGCCGCAAGGGTGGACTCTGTGGAGGTTTCGGAACAAGAGGCCACCGGGGAATTCAATGACTTTGGCATTCGGCATTAACGGTGCCAATGTGACCCACAACCTACCGTTTTCCCAAGCCTGCGAGAATAACAAGGGCCCCATTCTCGACAAGCTGGCAAACATCTTCAGCGCGCCCGGGCTGGTTCTGGAAATTGGCACCGGCACTGGCCAGCACGCCGTGCATTTTGCCGGGCACCTGCCCCACCTCACATGGCAGCCCAGCGATCATCCTCAAAATTACCAACTCTGCCTGCCTAGACTCAAACATGCTGGCCTGGCCAACCTCAGGGAGCCGAGATCACTGGACGTATGCCAATCAGACTGGAACTTACCCGATACAGTAAATGGCGTCTTTTCAGCCAACACCGCCCACATCATGTCATGGCCAGAAGTGGAACGGATGTTTGAAGGCGTGGCTGGCATCGTTTCGCCGGGATCAGCATTCTGCCTGTACGGTCCGTTCCGGTACGATGGCCAACACACCAGCGCCAGTAACCTGAATTTCGACCAGCATCTTCGGTCCCAAAATCCAAGCATGGGCATCCGGGATATGATTGATTTGATAGCCCTTGCTGAGCGCTGCCAGCTGTCGCTGGACGAGGATATCGAGATGCCGGCCAACAATCGAATGACCGTCTGGCGGCGTCAGTCATGAGGTCAGCCAGGTCTCGCCATGGCTCCTTACCTCAAACCATGGGCACGGGGCTCGTCCTGACCGCAGCTTTCTCAGCCGCTCACGGGGCACCCGTTGCCAACATCGTGGTCACTGCACCGTTATTGGAGCGCACACTCTACGAGACCCCCGCCGCGCTGTCGGTTGTCCATCGCCCCACCATTCAACAGGGCCAGCTGCGAAACAAGCTGGATGAGTCCCTGGTACTGGTTCCTGGCGTGTACCTGCAGAACCAGGAGAACTACGCCCAGGGGGAGCGCATTGCCATTCGGGGATTCGGTGCCCGGGCGCCCTTTGGGGTTCGGGGAATCACCGTGATTGTTGACGGGATTCCCTACACGCTGCCCGACGGACAGGCCCAGCTGGACGCCATTGATTTGGACAACGCCGAGCAGATCGAAGTGATCCGAGGCCCGGCATCGGTACTCTATGGCAACGCCGCCGGCGGTGTTATCAGCGTGACTACCGCCGATGGCCGCCGGGCCCCCGAAGGCTCCAGCATTCGCCTCACCGGGGGCAGTCATGGCTTTGGAAAACTTACTGCCCGCAACAGCGGTACTGACGGAACCTGGGCCCATAACATCAGTTTCACTGCGTTAAATGTGGACGGGTACCGGGACCAGAGCGAAGTCGAAAAATACCTGTTCAATTCGAAGCTGAGCCGGGACCTGGGTGACGATCAGTCCCTGACGGTTATCCTGAACCTTCTCGATAACCCCCGCTCGGAAGACCCCGGCGCTCTCACCGCTGAACAGGTTGAAGACGACCGCACCCAGGCCGGGCGCTTCACCGAGGAGTATGACACCGGCCAGACCGTCGACCAGCAGGTACTCGGTCTGCAATACCAGGACTTGTCAGCCGGCTCCGGCGAATGGCGGGCAAAAACCTTCTACCTGCGCCGGAACTTCGAGCAGCAACTGCCCTTCCCCGGCCCCAGCCGAATCGACTACAACCGCGATTACTTCGGTTTCAACTCTAACTATCGCCAGCCGTTGGCATTGGCCGATTTCCCTGTCCGGACAGTCACAGGCATTGAGGCGCGTCGACAGCGGGATGATCGCAGCCGACGCGAAGTAAGCTTCGACGGCACATTGCAGGGAAAAACCGCGGACGAGGTGCAAACCGCCACGGCTCTCAGCGTTTTCAGCCAAAGCGATCTGGACCTAACCCCGCAGTCTACCCTTTCCGCGGGCGCACGCTTTGACCACATCCATATGGAAGTGGACGATCAGTTTACGGAGGATGGCGATCAGTCCGGTGACCGCTCCTTTGGTGAATGGAGTGGCTCAGCCGGCCTGAGCTATCGATATCGCCCCAATCACCAGGCCTACGCGAACGTCAGCACGGCGTTCGAGACGCCCACCTTCTCCGAGTTCGCCAACCCTTCAGGCCAGGGCGGATTCAATCCGGACGTTGAGCCACAAAAAGCGGTGAACCATGAATTGGGTTTACGGGGCGAGTTCGACGTCGGCGTCGACTATGACCTGACCCTGTTCTGGATCGATGTACGGGACGAGTTGACCCCCTATACCTTGCCCGGTGATAACGATCGGACCTTCTATCGAAACACCGGCGACACCACTCGCAAGGGTGTTGAGGCGGCTGCAGGCTGGAGTATTTCGCCAGCCTGGCGGGTTGAGACGGCTCTGACGCTGGCCCGCTACAGCTTTGATGACTATCAGGTAGGCGGCAATAACTTTGCCGGTAATCGGCTGCCCGGTTTGCCGGAACAGGTCTGGAGTAACCAGCTTCAGTGGAATGGTCTCGGCGGCCTATTCGGCAAACTCGAAACCCGCTATGTCGGGGATCTGGTCGCCGATGATGCCAACGATGTTCGTGTGGATGATTACTGGCTGGTAAATCTGCGAGGGGGTGATACCTGGTACGTCAGCCGGAACAGCCTGCTGAAGGCCTTCGTGGGCGTCCGCAACCTGCTGGACGAGGAGTATTTCGCCAATGTGCGCATTAACGCCAGCAATGGCCGTTATTTCGAACCGGCGGCAAAGCGCACCTATTACGCGGGGCTGGAACTCACATTCTGAACCCATAAAAAAAGCCCTGACCTTCTGCAAGATCAGGGCTTTCTATTGGCGGAGAGGGAGGGATTACTCGGGCCTCCGGCCCTCACCCCTTCGGGGCCGTCGTCGCAACGCTCCGACGTTCCTCAGCCTGCTGGACAGGCTTCGGTCGAACCCGCGAGGGATCTTCTACCCACCCAATCGGCCAATAAAAAACCCCAGCATGCGCTGGGGTTTTGTATTGGCGGAGAGGGAGGGATTCGAACCCTCGAAACGCTATTAACGTTTACACACTTTCCAGGCGTGCGCCTTCAGCCACTCGGCCACCTCTCCAATAAACTGTTTCAAATCAGCGATCTCGTCGCTCATTTGAGGGCGCAAACTCTAATGGTTTTTATGGCGTTTGGCAACTCCCTTTCTGCACTTCGGGAATTTTTTTCTTTTTGGGTGGGTTTTCGTTTACCCGTTGTTAGGATTGGACACTATAGGTGACAGACCACGCTACACTCGAATCTGACCAATCTCGCCTAAGGAGCCAACCAATGATGATGAAAGCCGAGCAATCAACCCTGCTGTTGATCGATGTTCAGGAACGACTGATGCCTGCCATCGCCCATGGCCAGGAAGTGGTCGACCAGTGCCTCACGCTCGCCACCATCGCCGGGCTACTGGGTGTGCCGATTCTGGCCACAGAGCAGTTGCCGGAAAAGCTCGGCCACAACGTGGAAGACATCCGGGAGCTGTGCGATCAGGTCATTACCAAGGATCACTTCGACGCCTGCCCCAACGGTCTCATCGATAAGCTTCCGCAAGGGCGCAAGGAGATCGTGATCTCCGGCTGCGAAACCCACGTATGCATGCTGCAGACCGCACTCAGCCTGCTCGATGCCGGCTTTACCGTATGGGTAGTCGCAGACGCCACCGGGTCACGTAACGAATTTGACCGGGACGTTGCCCTGGATCGGCTAGCACAGAGTGGCGCACGGATTGTGACCCTCGAAATGGTTGCGTTCGAATGGATGCGTCACTGCAGGCACCCGCACTTCCGGGACATACAGAAACTGATCAAGTAGCTATTAATTACGAGGCCAGCGATGCTGAACATGGATTTCTCCAAGCGTGTGGTGATCCGCACCGAAGAACAGGAGTGGGTATCCAGCCCGGCGGGCGGCGTGCTGAGAAAACCGCTGGCCCGCGAGGACGCCGAACGCGGTCACGCCACCAGCGTGGTCCGCTATGAGGCGGGCGCCTCATTCAAACGGCACGAACATCCGTTGGGCGAGGAGATCCTGGTTCTCGACGGCGTATTTTCCGACGAAACCGGCGACTATCCCGCCGGAACCTATTTCCGGAACCCGCCCGGAACGGGACACGCGCCTTTTAGCCGCGATGGCTGCACCTTGCTAGTCAAATTGCATCAGTTTGATGAGCGCGACCTGACGCCGGTGCAAATAGACACCCATTCCCAGCCCTGGCTTCCGGGTATTGGCGGGCTTGAGGTAATGCCTCTGCACAATTTTGAGCACGAGCATGTCGCACTGGTGAAATGGCCGGCCGGCGAGCGGTTTCAACCGCACCGGCACTTTGGCGGGGAGGAAATCTTTGTGCTCTCGGGCGAGTTTTGTGATGAAAACGGCCGCTACCCGGTAGGTACCTGGATCCGCAGCCCTCACCTCAGTCAACACCATCCGTTTGTGGATGAGGAAACCGTTATCTGGGTGAAAACCGGCCACCTACCACTCCAGGTGTGATCCGCTAGCGCTCCCCGCAGGGCCCATTCCAGTCTCGCTTAGGCCCTTAAGACGCTTCTGAGTCCTGCCAATGCCCGCCAGAGAAATCGTGATTACTGGCACTGCTAGCCGCAATTGACCGCTCGCCCTCTGGCACCTCAAACACGTGGTACGCTTCCGGGCCGAAAGGATCCAGAGCTGTGCCCCGATACTGATAGGAATCCGGAACCGGCTCGCCCGAAAAGGCCACGCGGAAATGATGCTCGCGGGTCTGAGCACCTACCTTTAGCGGTTGCTCAACCCAGAGGTAAACGGATTTATCCGGCACGATGTACTCACACCGAACTACTCGATAGCCTTCATGGAGCGAAAGGCTGGTAGGCTCCTTACCGGCATCCAGTCGAAATTTGTGGATAGTCTTCATGGCGGTGACTCCTCTGAAAATGTGGTCAACACACCCTTATCATGTTCCGAAAAACGGCTCGATAAAATAAGATTTTATAAGCCTTTTAGATCGATTTTTCCGAGCCTTTTATGAAGGCTATTGAGAGAGTTATTGAGAGATATTCCGAGCGGATTGAATACTCGCACTGCGCTCGCAGATGGCACGAACCCCTTCGTGTGCGGGATTCTTGCTACGGGTAATCGCAAACAGCTCATCCTTTACGTCATTAATTGAGGCAATCTCTTCGACCTCGTACTGCCTGCAAACTTCGGCCCGGATCGCCGTCGGTGCCGCAAACACGCCGAGGCCCTGCCGGCCGAACACTTTGATCAGGGCACTGTCATCAATTCGAGCCACCACGCTCATACGCACCCCCTGCAGTGAAAACCAGTTCATCAGCTTTTCGAAATAAGGGGCATTGGTGGCATTCGCCAGCAGGGGCTCGCCGTTGAGTGAGCCCGGAAACCCCTTCTTTAGTCGCTCGGCCATATCGGATCGGGCGAACAGACTGATGGTGGAACCTGAGAGCGGATGCGCGGTAAAGCCGCCGTGTTCAGCCAGCCCGGGCATCCGATCGGTCAGCACCACATCAAGATCCTTGCGCTTGAGGCGAAGCATCAGGTCATCGGTGCCACCGGTCTGGCAGTTGAGCTGAATAGTACGTTGCAGCGCCATGGCGGGCTGCAGAAGTGAGTAGGCGATCAGCTTGTGGATGGAGGCCGAAATCCCTGCCGACAGCATTAACGGACGATCGGCCGGCGCCAGCTTCAGAGTTTCAGTGAGTTCGCCCGTGAGCGCAAAGATTTCGTCTGCATAGACCAGGACGGTCTTGCCCAGATCCGTCAGGATAAGCTGGCGCTGTTCGCGGCGGAACAGCAGGCCATCCAGGGACGATTCGAAGGTCGCGAGCTGCCCGCTCAAAGTCTGCGGGGCAAGCTCCAGCACCTCGCTTGCGCGGGCAATAGAGCCTTCCCTGCTGATCATCCAGAAGTAATAGAGGTGTCTGAGGTTGAGCTGATCCACTGGCAACTCCTCAGTTCGCATTCAGGAGGGGCGAGGCACCTTCAGAATATCACCGAAGGTCACGTATTCGCTGCCTCCCAGGCGACCGATCGGGTCCACTGCGGCTCCATCGATTTTTAACCGGTCCTTGTCATCATAGTGAGCCGCCTGGTCCGCCACGTAGACGCCTTTAACCAGGCCAAACAACAGAGTTTGCGGTGCCGCTCCGATTTCCTTGATGTCATAGAGTTCACAGGCAAACGCGACGTGGCAATCCTTGAGCCGGGGCAGGCGGGAGCCCTGCATAGGGGTCAGTTCCAGCCCAAGATCCGCCAGCTCCGATTCACCGTGCGGCAAGGTGCGGGAAGTTGCCGTCATGGCGCTTGCCAACTCCCGGTGCGCGATATGGACGACAAAATCCTTGCGAGCTTCGATATTCACCCGCGTGTCCTTGAAGGCATTGTCCGTAGGCTTTCGGCCCACCGAGAACATCAACAGCGGAGGATTACTGGTGATCGGGGTGAAGAATGAAAACGGCGCCAGATTGTAGTCACCATCGGGGTTCTCGCTCAACACCCAGGCAACCGGCCGAGGCACCACAGTCTGGGTGAGAATGTGGTAAACCTCGGTCGGATCCATGTTCTCGAAATCGATAAACATCAGGTTATTTCTTCCTGTAAATGATACCCGGGTGGCACTGCACCATCTCGTACAGGTGGGGCAAGCCGTTCAGCGATTCGGAGGCACCGAGGATGAGATAGCCACCAGGGTTCAGGGTGGCATGAATGCGGGTCAGGATGTCTTTCTTGAGTTCTGCCGAGAAATAGATGAGGACATTGCGGCACATGACGATGTCGAATTTACCGAGCATGTAACGCTCCAGCAGATTCAGCTCCTTGAACTCGACCATACTCTTGAGCTGCGGCCGAATCTGCCAGCCGCCGTTCAGTGACGGAGTGAAAAACTGCTTTTGCCGTTCCGGGGAGAGTCCGCGCCCGATGGCGATCATCTCGTATTCGCCCCGGCGCGCCACTTCAAGAACGCTCTTGGAGATATCGGTGGCGGTGATCTTTACATCCCGAAGCCGGCCCGGCCGCTGGCGCCGAAACTCTTCCACGATCATGCCCACCGAATAGGGCTCCTGCCCTGTGGAACAGGCCGCGGACCAGAGCCGCAGGGGCTGAGGGGTTTGACGCTCGGCGAATTCTGGCAGCAGCTTTTCTTGCAGGATTCGGAACGGGTGATTGTCCCTGAACCAGAGTGTTTCGTTGGTCGTCATCGCATCGATGACAACCTCACGCAGGCTCGCCCTTCCCGTCCGTTTCAATCGGTCGACCAGCTCACCCAGAGAGTTGAGCTCGTTTTCTTCAAGAATGCGACGGAGACGGCTCTTGACCAGATACTGCTTGTTCTCGCCCAGCAAAATGCCGCACGCATCCTGCAGGAACGTCTTGAAGGCTTCATATTCCTGTGGCGTTATTTCCGCTTTCATTGGATCTCTGTGGTTTGTGCATCAGTGCGCAATGCAATTACTTTTGGTCGATGATCTCCATCACTCGCTCGGCCAGCTCATCAGGACTGAACTTGGCCATGAAGTCGTCTGCCCCAACCTTTTGCACCATGGCCCGGTTAAAGACACCACTCAGCGAGGTGTGGAGCATGATAAACATTTCGCTGAGCGCCGGGTCACCCTTGCACTTGGTCACCAATGTGTAGCCATCCATTTCCGGCATCTCTACGTCCGAGATTATCAGTGCCAGGTGATCACCGGCCTTGGAACCGTCACTGGTGATCTCTTTCAGGTACTCATAGGCCTGTTTGCCGTCGTTCTTCGCAACCACGTCCATGCCAATCGCGGTCAGGCAACGCTCCATCTGGCGGCGGGCCACCGATGAGTCATCAACTACCAGAACCGGCAGGTTGGCAGGCTCCCGGCCAGCACTCTTACTCAAAACCGCTTCGGTTACCTCTTCCTTGAGCGGAGAAACTTCAGAAAGAATCTTCTCTACGTCAATGATTTCAACAAGCTTATCATCAATCTTGGTAACGGCAGTAAGATAAACATCATTGCCGGCACCTTTCGGCGGCGGAAGGATATCCTCCCAATTCATGTTCATGATCCGATCTACGCCGGTGACCAGGAACCCCTGGGTTTTTCGATTGTACTCGGTGATGATCACGAAACTGTTGGCCAGTTCTTCTTGGGGAATTCCCGGCAAGCCGATGGACATGCTGAGGTCAATGATGGGAATGGTCTCACCGCGAGTGTGGGCGACACCACGAACCACAGAGCGGCTGTTCGGAATAGAGGACAGCTTCGGGCACTGAAGAACCTCTTTTACCTTGAACACGTTAATACCGTACATCTGACGCCCGCGCAGGCGGAACATCAGCAGCTCAAGGCGGTTTTTCCCTACCAGCTGGGTCCGCTGGTTTACGCTATCCAATACCCCTGCCATCTATGCTCTCCCAACTCACCGGAATGTCACCGGCATGTATTTTGCTGTTAATCAAAACATGAACGAACCGACGAAAAATCGTCACCAACGCGATCAATTTTTCGTTTAACGGCCGACGGGGCCAAATCCTTAGGATTTTTCCGGAGTATTGGCCGGACATTGACAGCATAGGACAAAGTGACACGTATGCGCACCACCATTTTTGGCATCGCTCTACTAATGTCCAGCCTTCCAGGCGGTGTTACTGCCGAGACTACGGCCATGGAGATTGAGCAGGCTGCGACGAACTACCTCACCGCCTTTGCCGAAGAACAGTCCGAGAAAGGCTATCAGGTGAGCTACGAGCCGAGCGGCGTAGACAGCCGGCTAGCACTGGCCAGCTGTGAGCAGCCCTTAGCCGTTGAGTTCACCGGCGATCCCTGGCGCAGCACGCACCCGTCCCTGCAAGTCGCGTGCGAAGGCATACGCCCCTGGCGCATGTTTGTGACCGCATCGGTTTCCATCAACGGCCCGGCCCTGGTCGCAGCACGGCCGCTGGCCCGGGGCGAGCGCATCACCGCTGAGATGGTCACCACTCAATCGGTTGTGGTAAATGCCAGCCGCCGTGGCGTGCTGGGCACCGCCGATCACATACAGGGCATGGAAGTTCGCCGGCCGATCAATGCAGGGTCCGTGATCACCCCCGACCTTCTGACCGCACCAGACGCGGTGGAACGTGGCGATCATGTTATTATCACTGCCAAGAGCGGAGCCTTTTCGGTGACATCCCGAGGGAAGGCCTTGGCGAATGCCTCCGTGGGCGAACAGGTACTGGTTCAAAACCTTCGATCTGCCCGGACGGTTCGGGCAAACGTGATCGCACCAGGGCGCGTTGAGATTCCTATGTAGTCGTAACGGGTAGTCGTCGCTGGCAAGTTTCTGCCGCTCGGCAATGGCCTGCCGCCGTCATCGCCCATATCGCGCAGGTTGAGACGCCGCAGATGGAGAATCGGTAATAAAAGTCCGGAAAATTTCACTAAAGGTATGGACGGCGCGGCCGTTACATAGATACATACTCGAGTAAGTCGCGCTTCCGCGCGGCACTATAGGCAAGCAGGTATTGATATGTCAGTTGACTTAAATGGAATTGGCCCCGGCCAGGTCAACACCCAAAGAACCACGGCCGATAAATCCTCCAGCAGCCAGGGCGCCCAGCCAACAAGCAGCGGCCAGGCTAAAACTCAGGCCCAGTCCGCTCGCGGCGAAAGCGTCAGCCTCAGTAACCAGGCCAAGAACCTGAAGCAGCTAGAGCAGAAGCTTGGTGATTTCCCTGAGATGGATGATGATCGAATTGCAGAAATCCGCTCAGCACTCGAAAATGGAACCTACAAGATCGATGCAGAGAAACTGGCCCAGAAAATGCTTGAGATGGATGAAAGCATTTTTGGGTGAGTAGATCATGGCTGCTATCGAAGAATTGAAAGAACTTCTGTTGCAAGACGCGCAACAACTTGCGGTTTTGGCGGACATCCTTGATAAGGAAAAAGCCTGTCTGTCTGCCTCTGATGTCCGTGCGCTGCAAACGCTGACCACAGAAAAGAATCAGGTTCTGGAGCAGGTTCGAGAGCGGGCGAAACGGAAGATCCATGCTCTCGTGGCCATGGGCTACAAGCCAGAGAGCGGCGCACCTTCCCGCTTTATTCAAAGTGCCGGCATGACCGAACTGTTCGATCTTTGGAAACGGGCTGATGAGCAGATGCGTCAATGCCAGGCTCTGAACCAGCACAACGGTCGAGTTATGGGCCACCTGCAGAAACGCCTCTCACGCCTGACTGATATCTTCCGCGGGGCCACCGGCCAGCAAAAACTCTACGGCCAGCAAGGCCAGCAAACCTCGGTATCCAGCCGAACCATGCTGGCCAGCGCCTAAGTACACCAGATCTGAGATAACGCCCGGTAAGCCGGGCGTTATTTTTTTAGCGGGTATAAATAGTCATCTGTGACGACGGACTGAAGCGAACGTCATGGATACTGACGTTTCCAAACGACGGCCCCTGGCTGCCGCTGACCCGAATGTTGTTCATCCGAATTTCCTCGATGCGCTCCGGAAACGCCAGGGTTAGGCCGCCATCCTCTTGCAGGGTATAGCGAGGCTCTCCCTCCCGGTAATGAACGCCCGTAATGGTCAGGTCCGAATCCAGAAAGTTCAGGACCGGCACGAACACATTGGCGGTAAGCTCCAGCCCTTCCATGACATCCGCCTCCGATCCATCACCCTGTTCCGTTGCGTCCGCCATGTTGCCCACCCGAGCCATACGCTCCAGCAGCGAGGGATCCCCCTGTCCCGACACGGCCGCCAACTCATCGTCCTCCAAGGGCGTGAAGCCGGCCTCCTCGTACATCTCGCCAGACTCCGACGAAGTGGAGTTCGTGTTGTTGACATGGTTAGTGGCCGCGAAACCGACCAACGGCTGTAAAGGCAGAGCAACAACGGCAACGAGCGCAGCGGCGTTGCGATAGCGGGACTGATGCTTCAGAACCCGACGCAACTCCTTTTCGCTGATCCAGCCAGCCTGAATGAATACCTCACCCAGTCGCTCTCCGGATTTCCGTTGCAGGCGCAGACCTTCTTCAAGCTGCGCTTCAGACAGGTAGCCTCGACCGACGAGCAATCGTCCTAATCGCGACTTTTCTTCAAATCCCTGACGGATTCTCACTGATTTCTCCTTCTTATTAGTGAAAACCGTACAACCCGGCCCGGCATAGCGTAATGGAGCATGCAGCAACCACTGAGCGTAGCTTAGTCTCACGATTCCGTATCCCAAGAGTCGCCGAAACAGCCCAAGCTTCTGCTAAAATCCTGCGGTAACTGAAGATTCAATGGATTATTGCAGGAAACCACTCTGCAGCTCACCAGGAGATAAGTAATCAAATGCTAAATTCCGTAAAACCGGTTCGTAGTGTGATCCCTGCCCTGATTCTGGCGATGTCGACTTTACTGCCCATTGGCGGAGCCCACGCCGAAACCTCTGTGGAGACAGCTTCTGAGGCTTTACCCAGCGTGAGAGTTATCACTAGCAAAGGCCCTTTTGTTTTACAATTGCGCCCGGACGTCGCTCCAAAGACCGTTGAGAATTTCCTTGAGTACGTTCGCGGTGGCTTCTACAACAACACCGTCTTCCACCGCGTAATACCCGGATTCATGATTCAGGGTGGCGGCTTCACTGCCGACCTGGCCCGGAAGCCCACCCAGGATCCAATCGTTAACGAGGCGAAGCCGACCCTGAAGAATCTCCGTGGCAGCATTGCCATGGCACGCACCAGTGCTCCGGACAGCGCCACCTCTCAGTTCTTTATCAATCTGATGAACAACGGCTTTCTGGATGCCGGCGTCAGGGGCGCGGGCTATGCCGTTTTCGGCAAAGTGACTGAAGGGATGGGCGTGGTTGACGCGATTGCAGGCGTGGATACAAAAAATGCCCGGGGAATGGCTGACGTACCGGTAGAGCCAGTGATGATTGAATCCGTCTCGGTGCTTGAGCCCGCTAACTGATTCCATGTCCGACGAGCTGCTCCCACCCAGTATCGAAACCGCTGAACTGACCTGGCAAGACGGCGTCCCGGAATCATCCCGGTTCGGGGACGTCTATTTCAATCGCGAGGACGGGCTGGCTGAGAGCCGGCATGTTTTTCTTCGCCCCAACCGGCTGTCAGAACGGTTTGAGTCGGTTCCGGCGAGGGGCAGTTTTGTGGTCGCCGAATCCGGGTTCGGCACAGGGCTCAATTTCCTTGCGACCTGGCAGGCGTGGCGGGAGCGTGCGACCAACCCGACTGCTATCCTGCATTTCGTGTCGGTAGAGCGATTTCCTTTACAACGGGAAGACCTGGTTCGCGCCCTTGCCCTATGGCCGGAACTGACCCCGCTGGCGGCCGAACTGGCCGACAAGTACCCGCCACTGACCCGCGGCGCGCATCGCATTCTTCTGGATGGTGGCCGCGTTCGGTTGACTCTATACCTGGGAGATATCCAGGAGGCCTGGCAGGCCCTTCAATTTAAGGCCGACGCTTGGTTCCTGGACGGTTTTTCCCCGGCCCGAAATCCGGAGATGTGGCTCGACCAGGCCCTGGCCATGATCAGAGCTCACAGCAAACCGGGCGCGACACTGGCCACCTTTACCTCCGTGAGCCGAGTTCGGCGGACACTCGAAAGTGCCGGCTTTACCATGCAGGTCATTCCCGGATTCGGACGAAAACGAGACATGCTGGCAGGCACCCTGCCGGTTGAAGTCGAGCTTAACCAAGATCAGGCCCCGCCATCAGTTGCGATCATCGGCGCGGGCATTGCCGGTTGTCTGCTGGCCCGAAACCTCGCCGAGCGCGGTATTCCGGTGACGCTGATTGACTCGGCTACCGGGCCTGGCGCGGGTGCCTCGGGAAACCGTCAGGGCGCGACCTATGTGAAGTTGGGCGTTGAATTCAACGATCAAACTGAGCTGGCACTGACCGCGCTATGCTTTAGTCAGCGCTTCTACGCCCGCTTCCGGGATCAATATTGGCATCCCACCGGCTTGCTCCAGCTGGCCTGGAGCGAGCAAGAACAGGACCGACAGCGGCGCTTCCTGAACAGGAACGCCTACCCGGCGGAGGTCTTCTACCCGGTGGACCAACACCAAGCTGGGCAACTGACCGGCGTGCCGACCCAAACCGGCGGGCTTTGGTTTCCTGGCAGTGGCTGGCTGGAGCCGGCAAAGCTCTGCACGGAGCTAGCGGCACACCCCCTGATCCGCCAGCACTTCCAAACCGACGTCCGGCAACTGCAAAGACTGAACAGCACCTGGGCGATCAAGCCTGCCACCGGGCCAGACATAATCACAGATCGCGTGGTGATTTGCGCTGGCCATCTTACGCCGGCGCTGCTCCCGGTTTCGGGTCGGTTCCGCCTCAAGAAGATTCGTGGGCAGGTCACGCACCTTGAATCACAAACCCTGACAAGCCCTCGATCAGTGATCTGCGGCCCTCGTTACCTGAATCCCGTGCAAGACGGTGTGGCCGTGGTTGGCGCAACCTTTGACCTGCGCGATGACAACCCGGATCCCACGGTGGTCAGTCATGAACAGAACCTGAAAGAGCTGACCGATCTGCTGCCGGGTATTTTAAGAGACGCAGAAGGGCTTGGAGAATCCGTTGAAGGGCGCGTGAGCTTCCGCTGCGCCACCCACGACTACCAGCCCGTGGCCGATGAACTGTGCGACTCTCGCGGGCAAGTAAGCCAGAACCTTTTCATGTTCACCGGATTGGGTAGCAAGGGGCTCACCTATGCCCCGCTGCTTGCGGAATACCTGGCGGACCGACTGTCTGGTCAACCACAGTGCCTGCCAGCACGCCTGATGCGTCGGCTGGCAAGTCAGCGCCTGCATCAGGCAGAAAAATCAGAAACGAATTCAGGGTAAACTACAGAACACAGCCTCGTGGCCGATAAGCAAATAATGCCAGTATAAAACTTGGGGATTCTGCTTCATGTCCATCTTCGTTAGTGAGCCAGGCCGTCCCATCGGGACTCGCCTTCCGGAATCCTTCCGGGCACGGCGTGTGGACGATGTGACGGAACTGACCGAAGGCCACGCTATCAACCTCAGCCACAGCGAGGCAACGGATGCGGAGTTTCAGCAGGCAGCCAACTCGGGGCGGCATCGTGCGCTGGAAGAATATGGCGCCGCTGCCGCAGGCGAACCCAGAGCGGAACGGGCCTACCTACCGGTATCGATGATCTGCTCCCCCGCGCTATATTCGATACCGGCGGCGTCTACCATCTCGGATGCCATGGCACTCATGGAAGAACACGGCGTTCACCATCTGGTCATTACCGCCGAGGACAACATTGCAGGCCTGGTTGACCTCCGCTGGCTCCTTGATTGGCTGCATCGCAATCGCGCCAACGCGTTCGACCAGAACCTGGTCCATGTGGAACTGCCCGCGTTTCTCACGGCCTCCCCGGAAACCGACGCCCACCAACTGGCCAGACTGATGCTCGCACACCAGTTGAATGCTGCCCTGGTGGTAGGCCCTGACGGTAAGGCCTCAGGCATCGTGACCAGCACCGATTACCTGAGACTTTACGCCAGCGCCAGCAGGCATGAGGGTTCGGTCTAATCCAGAGCTGAGAGCAGCTCACCTTCCGGACTGAATACCAGCACCATCCAATCTCTTCCTACGCGGGTCAGGGCCACAATTTCGTCATCGCGATAATTGGCGAGGGCAATAAATTCCGAGTCACCTTTAGCCAACTGGTAACGCCATTCATTCTTATAGGGCTCTTCCTCGGAATCGGAAGCTGAGCCGTCTTTGTCATCTGAGTCAGGATCGTCTTCAACCAGGGATAACCTGGCCAGAATACCCTGGTCGCCGTTGACTACCTCTGCCCTCCCATCGAACCCACCGTCCGTGGCCCCACTGGTTACCATGTCATTGCCAAACGCCATCAGAACCGTGAGCCGCTCGTTCGACTGATCACCTGCATCGTTGAGGGTGAACGCCCGTCTGATCAAACCGGTGGTGGTGTAAGCAATCAGGAAACCAGACTGGCTGTTTAGGGGCCCGCGCTCCAGGCTGCGATTGCCCTCCTTGTCTTTCAGCAACCGATAGCTTCCTGACGTGGTGCCGAGTAGCCACATTTGGTTGCTTTCATAGATGGCATCAGTGAGCGGATCGTCGGCCTCCGAGCCTACCTGGAACACTGCGAGTCCACGCTCGCCTGAGGTCGTGCTGTAGAAGAAAGCATCCACGCCTCCCAATACCGGTTCGCCATTTACGGAACCGGCCACGGACCCAAAGAGCAGAGGCGCCACCGAGCGTGCAGCGGCGCCGACCACGGCGTCGTTGGCGGACGAGCCTACCTGCCGAGTCCAGGCAACCCTGGGAACTTCGTTGGCGCCATCCAGCTCCGAATCGATGCGCTGCAGGAAGCTGTCCATACCCCCGGCGTTAGTTTGTTTGGGCCAGGTTCCCGCGGTTTCCCCGGCGATCAGGACGTAGCCACTTTCGGCATTTATTCGCACCGACTGTACCCGGTCGTCGGCGCTGGTGCCGGTTCGAATCGTCCAGCTCTCAACATACTCACCACCGTTGGATGCCTCATCAAACCAGTACCTGGTCGTCACAATATCAGCTCCACCCTGGGCGGACGTGCCCGCCACAGCCGAATCGGTGCTGTATGAGACGACGAATTCGAAGCGGTCGACCTTGCCTTTATCCCTGGCCACTTCGCGCTTGACGGTGGCAATTCGCGGCTTTGGCCGGGACAGCGTGTCACCTGGGCTGGAAATCAGAATATCCTGCAGTTGGCTGCCTTTCTGGCTGTATACCCTGACCCGCACACGATCGCTATTGAGACTGTCATAACCGGCGACAAAGACCCTGCCCTGGTGGGACACATCAATGTCGGTTGCGACAAAGCCATCGGATTCATTCAACGCCAGAGCCTTGATCTGCTCGTTGACGCTTACTCTCAGGACACTTTCATCAATGGCCCGAGCGTAGTTTTCCCGGCCCGCCTGATACTCCTGATCCAGGCCGAGCAAGAGAAAGCGGTCGTCCAGTTCCGGATTGGAATAGCTACCATCAGGTACCCGGATGCGGAACCTGACTTCGTTGACGCCAACCGGAAACTCCAGCTCATCGGAAGGCGACCAACTGCCATTGATCCAGCGCTCGGTGACCACTCCAGCGCCCAGCTTGACGTCCGACTCCCTTGTTTCCTCGAGCCTGGCCAGAATCGGCTCGTCCCTGTCGCCGGTCAGCACCGCCAGGTACTCCCTTGCATCGCCAACGTTCAGGGCATCTCGCGCGCCACCATCCTCGGTTTGAATGCTTACTAGTGGCTCGTTATCGTCAATTTTCAGGGCGGTATCGGCTTCTTTGTTATTGGGGCCCAGGCCCGCGAGCCCGGAGCGTACTTCGGTGAGCTTGAGCTCGGCAGTCTCCTGCTTTTCAGGGAAAGAATCGTCGATCACTTCCAGCCGGATATAGCACTCGGTAATGCCTGGTTCCAGTGTCACCACACCACGGCTGTAAGTACCAGACTCGTCCTGCTGATAGACAAGGTAATCCAGCTCTTCCAGACGGGATCCACTGTCGCTGCCCAGGGCGACAATGTCGTGACCAACGGTGGCATCGGCCTCGTTGGCCTTACTGTGCTCACAACGCTGATGTGGCGGGAGGAATGCAGTGTTGGGGGACTTGTCGCAGCTGTTCGGGTTGTACTGGGACGTTAGCTCAAAGGCCACGGCCACTCGGGTAACCGATGGTTGATCGAGCAGAACTCGAACCAGAACTGGCTGGGTTTCGGCGGTGACGGTCTTGGTGCCGGAAACCGAGCCGTCTTCAGCGTACTGGTTTATGGTAAAACTATGTTCACCTGAGGTATCCAGATCAGGGACCTCACAACGCTCGTCACTTTCTTCCGGATCGGCGCCACGGTCGGCATTCTTCCCCTCCGTGAAGGTGTCGTTCGCAAGCGATAGCGCGTTGTACTTAACCTCAATATCAAACGGCTGCACACCAGCCATTTCACCGTCTGTGCTTACCAGATTAATACCCAACTGGCGTCCCAGGTCCGCCTCGCCCCGACTACCCCCGCCCAGGCCAGGGACGCCCCGCATGATGATGCCCTGGCGGGCCTTGTTGTTGGTGTCCTCAAGGGCCAGCCAGGATGGCGCATTGGTAAGGGTGTAATCGAGAATGCGTTCGCCACCATAGGCGCCAAAGTTATAGTAGTACTCTACGCCGAGATAGGCTTCTGCCGGCGGCACTCCAATGATGGTGGGGTCGTCCGGGTCTTTTTCGGTCTTGCAGGCAACCAGGGCCGAAGCAAAAAAAAGCGTCGCCAGAAAACGGCTGGCGGAAGCTGTGCGGGAGACTAAATCGGCGCGCATGGAGAAATCCGTTTTAACGTTGTTGTTATTGGGTGCCCTGGCTCTCGATTGAAAGTCCACTTACACTCCGTTACAGAACAACGCCATGGTAGCCAATTTGCGGTACAGGCGATCTGCGCGAGTTCTCAGATTTTTCCGCCAACCAGGGTCCCTTCTGGCCGGCGTTGCAACTGGAACAGGCTTTATCTAGGCCTCCAGCCCATGTTGTTTCAACAACGCCAGCAACCCGGCCTCGTCCAGCACCGGCACGTCAAGCTGCTCAGCCTTTGCGAGCTTGGAGCCGGCCGCCTCGCCAGCGACCACGCAGGCCGTTTTTTTGGAGACACTGCCGGATACTTTGGCGCCGAGGCTCTCCAACTGCTCCTTAGCTTCGTCTCTGGTCATCTCAGACAGGGTTCCGGTCAGCACCCAGGTCTGGCCCTGAAGCGGCTTTTCAGATTCCTCAATGACCTCGTCCTGCCATTGCACACCCGCATCTTGCAGCGCTGTCAAAGTTTCCTGGTTGTGGGGCTGCTCAAAGAAACTGCGAATATGCCCGGCAACGATGGGCCCGACATCAGGCACCGACTGCAATGTCTCTTCATCGGCGCTGGCGATCGCCTCAAGCGTGCCGAAGAACGACGCCAATGACTTTGCCGTCGCCTCACCCACCTCACGAATCCCGAGGGCGTACAGGAATTTCCACAGCACCGGCTGACGGGAGCGGTCGATGGCAGCAATCAGATTACTTGCAGACTTGTCCCCCATCCGCTCAAGGCCTACCAGGTCCTGTTTTTTCAAGCGATAGAGATCGGCGACGGTTTCCACCAGCTCGTGACCAACCAGGATGTCGATCCACTTGTCGCCCAGGCCTTCGATATCCAGGGCTTTGCGGGAGGCGTAGTGGCGGATGGCTTCCTTGCGCTGGGCCGGACAATAAAGCCCACCGGAGCAACGGGCGACCGCTTCGCCCTCAATCTGGACGACGTCAGAGCCACACACCGGGCAATGTTCAGGCAGGACTACCTCGCGAGCGTTTTCAGGCCGCTTCTCGGGGACTACTTTAACCACCTGAGGAATGACGTCACCGGCACGCCGGATGAAGACGGTATCGCCGATGTGGGCATCAAGCCGTCGGATTTCGTCCATGTTGTGCAAAGTGGCATTACTCACGGTCACACCACCGACAAAGACCGGTTTCAGGCGCGCCACCGGGGTAACGGCGCCAGTACGGCCAACCTGGAATTCAACGTCTTCAATGACGGTAAGTTCTTCCTGGGCCGGGAATTTGTGTGCTATTGCCCAGCGCGGTGCCCGGGACACAAAACCGAGCCGCTGTTGCAGATCCAGCCGATCAACCTTGAACACGATGCCATCGATTTCATAAGGCAGGGAATCGCGCTTTTCCATCAGCTCGGTGTAGGCCTCAAGGCATTCCTCGACACCACGGGCCTTGCGCATCTCGGGGTTGATGCGAAAGCCCCAGCTTTTCACCTGCTGCAACCCGGCCCAGTGATTGTCCGGTAGATCGCGCTCATCAATCACCGCCACACTGTAGGCACACATTTCCAGCGGTCGCTTTGCCGTGATCGTGGACTTTTTCTGGCGCAGACTGCCCGCCGCCGCATTACGGGGGTTTACGAAGGTTTTTTCCCCCTGATCCGCCAACCGCTTGTTGAGTTTGTCGAATCCGGCCTTGGGCATGTAAACCTCACCCCTGACCTCAACCAGCTCCGGAAAACCTTCGCCCCGGAGTTTCAACGGTACCGATGGAATGGTGCGGATGTTGGCGGTGATATCTTCGCCGGCATAGCCGTCACCCCGGGTCGCGGCCTTGGTCAGCCGGCCCTGCTCATAGTGAAGGCTGACAGCAAGGCCATCGAGCTTGGGCTCGCAGACATACTCGATATCTTCCCCGGCGCCCAAGCGCTCCCGGACACGGCGATCAAAATCCCGTAATTCGTCCTCGCTGAAGGCATTATCCAGCGACAACATGGGAATCCGGTGAACAACCTCTTCGAAACTGGTTTCGGCACTGCTCCCCACCCGGCGCGAGGGCGAATCATCCGAAGCCAACTCGGGATACTCCGCTTCCAGGGCCTGCAGTTCACGGAAGAGCCGATCGTATTCAGCATCCGGGATGCTCGGATCGTCCAGCACGTAGTAATGGTAGTTGTGCTCTTCAATCAAAGACCGGAGTTCTTCGACCCGCTGGATAACCTCGGGCGTGACTTTACTCATGGGGTTGCGCTCTCACTGTCAAAAAAAATGCCCGGAACACTCCGGGCATCATCCGTCATTCTGTCGCCCGGCGTTAAACCGGCTGGGAACGTTGCTTCCGGTCGAATTCCCGGATTCGCTGTCGGCAGTGCTCAATGGTTTGGGGTGTCATGACACTGCGCCGCTCATCTTTTAGATCGCCACCCAGGTTGCGAACCACACATTGCGCCGTTTCCAACATGAACTCAAACGCCTGTAGCGAATTCGAGGGCCCGGGCATGCTCATGAAGAAACTGATTCCCGGAGTGGTCATTGCGGGTATGTCCTTCGGCCTGAAAGTGCCCGGCTCTACCGCATTGGCAACACTGAACTGAACTGGGCTAGTGGTGTCAGTCGACTCATGCCGGTGATAGATGTCCATATCTCCCAATTCTAGGCCGCAGGCCTCGAACAGGTTTTTCAAAGCCGTGCCAGTGAAATCGTCACCGGCACGAGCCAGCACGTTGATTACGATCACCTCCCGGGCTTCGGGACGGTTAGCACCCGCAAGCGGCTGGCCGTGGTTGTGCTCCACCGGGCTCCGACGAGCGGTATCTTCTTCCACTTCTGTGGTGACCGTCGGCGGTACCGAGGCCTCTGCTGGATCGGCTTCCCCAGTCACTGACTCGTGCTCAGGGTCTTTCTCTGCCCAGGGCTCTGTCTGCCTCTGGTCATCGTCAGCCGGGTGATCATCGTTCGCGCCCCAGCCGCCGTCTACCGGAGCATCGGTTTCTTCCCGGGCGGAAAAACCAGACGTCCAGGACGAATCATCGGCTTCGCTGGCCGGGTTTTCCTTGGCCGGAGTACTGGCCGACGCGGTAACCGGGCGTGTCGGCTTGGGTTTTGGCGAGCCAAAACGACCCGAGCGTTCAGGCTTAACGTAGCCGCGCTCCTCGAGGGTGTCCCGGGATATCGTGCGGGCGCCACCGTTCGGCAGCTCCGGATTGAAATGGTCGTCCAATGGCGACTCTTCCAGCTCATCGGCTCCCATGCCGGAGGAAATAGCCAGGGATTCCTTGCGCGCACGCCGAACGCGGCGGATTCCGTCAATAACAATACCAATAATGACGAGGGTACCTATGGCGATTAACCATTCCCTAAGTGACATAGTCCTGCTGTCCTGTTTGCGGATCGGGTAACAGTGTTACTCTAAAAAAAGCCCGTTGCGAATACAACGCGCAGGCGGGCCAGATGGCGTTATTGTCATCCTTGACGGTTTTCTGTCCAGTCACGGCATTCAGGCTTCCGCCAATGCCGCCGCTTCTTCCACATCCACCGAAACCAGTCGCGAACAACCCGGTTCGTGCATGGTTACCCCCATCAACTGATCCCCTAGCTCCATGGCAATCTTGTTGTGGGTAATGTAGATAAACTGCACATGTTTCGACATCTCTTTGACCATATTGGCGTAGCGGCCAACGTTGGCGTCATCCAGGGGTGCGTCGACCTCGTCGAGCATGCAGAACGGCGCCGGATTCAGCTGGAAGATCGAGAACACCAGGGCAATTGCGGTCAGGGCTTTTTCACCACCAGACAGAAGATGGATGGTGCTGTTCTTCTTGCCCGGCGGGCGCGCCATGATGGTAACACCGGTTTCCAGTAAGTCTTCCCCGGTCAACTCCAGATAAGCATTACCGCCGCCGAAGACTTTCGGGAATAGCGCCTGCAACCCGCTGTTGACCTGGTCAAAGGTCTCCTTGAAGCGCTGACGAGTCTCCCGGTCGATTTTACGGATGGCATTATCCAGGGTCTCCAGTGCCTCCATCAGGTCCTCGTTCTGGCTGTCGAGGTAGGTCTTGCGCTCGCTCTGGACTTGGTATTCCTCGATGGCAGCAAGGTTGATGGCACCCAGGCGCTGGATACGATTGCCGATCTTTTCCAGCTCCTCGGCCCAATCTTTCTCGTTGGCTCCTTCAGGCAGCTGCTCCAGAATTTCCTGCAGCTTCACGTCCAGCTCTTTCAGCTGTTCGATGTGGTTACCAGACCGGATTTCCAGGGCCTGGGATTCCATCTTCAGCTTCTCGAGACTCGAGCGGACATCCTGGATCTGATGGTCAACCCGGCTGCGGCCTTGCTCCTTGTCCCGCACTTCGCGATCGATTTCCTCAAGCGCGTCTCGGGCACCGCCAAGCTTTTCCTCTTCCGCCAGACGACGATCCAACAACCCTTCCAGTTGCATCTGCAGATCTTCGATAGGCTCTTCCGCACTTTCCCGAGATTCCCGGAGTATTTCCAGGCGCTCTTCAATGCGCTCCTTCTGCATCTGCATTCGCTCGATGGTCTGCTTCAGACCATCACGCTGACTGTGCAGGGACTGCAGCTGTAATTGCAGCTGGTGGGCATGATCGCGGTCATGGCGGGCATCGTGCCGGAGCCGGTCCAGATTCTCCCGCAGGCTGTCGCGCTGCTCCAGCAGGCGCTCCTTTTCTTCATCACTGTCCTCGCTGGAGGCCAGAGCCTGTTGCCACTCTTCCCGGGCACTCTGCAAACTCTCTTCCTGACCCTCAAGGTTCAGGGACACGTCGGACAGGTCTTCGCGAATGCTCTTCAACCGGGCATCAATCTGCTCTGCCCGGGCCCGCAGGCCACTGATCCGGGACGACAAACCACTCAGTTCGCGTTCGGCATCACTTAAACTGGCCTGAGCGTCATCACGCTCGGCTTCCGCTCGCTCGGCGCGTTCTTGCAGGCTGTCGAGCCGATTGTTGGTCAGTTCCAGAGATTCCTCAGCCTGGGCCAGCTGTTCGGTCAATTCGCTGACCTTTTTCTGACGCTCAATAACGCCTACCTGACCCGCCTCAGAATCCGGCATCAGCAGCCAGTCACGGGATGCCCACACACCTTCAGGCGTGATCGCGCTCTCACCGTCGGCCAGGGACGTTCGAAGCTCGAGGGCGTGATCCAGCGTTTCAACTGTTTTGATGCGGGCCATCAGGGTGGCGACCCCCGGCAGACCGGAAACCTTGGCAGCCAGGCTATCGCCATCAAATTCGCCCATTGGAGTCTGCGCCGAATTCACCAGGGCCAGACCTTTTGGCGCCGACGCCATGGCCGTGGAGAGGGCTTCGATGCGGGGCAGCGCCAGCCCGTGAGTGAATCGGCCGATGACCTGCTCAACCGCAAATTCCCAGCCATTCTCGATACTCAGCTTGCCAGCCACGCGGGGCGAGTCGACAAGGCCATGCTCAGACAACCAGCCCTGCAAGGCATCGTCTTGGCCGCCTAGCTGCTCATCCAGCAAGGCCTGCTGCGATTCCAGAGACGCCCTCAGGCTCTGCACCCTCTGGCGATCCTCGGCAGCGCCCTGCTCGGCCTCACGCTGATTCTGCCGGGCCTCGTAGAGAGTCTCCTGAATCGTCGCGATGCGCTCGGCGGCTTCCTCCCGCTGTAGTTCCAGGGTTTCCTGCTGCTCGTGCAATTCCTCCAGTTCGGCACGATCCATCTGGCCGTCCAGCAGTGCCTGCTCATCTTCCAGCTTGCGGTAACGATTCCGCAGTTGCTCGATGGCATCTTCCAGAGAACGAATACGGGATTGCGAGAGCTCAGCCTGACGACGGGCGTCGGAGGAGCGGCCGCTGAAGTCCTCCCACTGCTGCTGCCACTCGCTCATAGCGTCTTCTGCCATCTGGAGCTTCTCCCCCGACTCTTCGGAGCGCAGCGAGAGCGATTCCTGTTCGGGCTCGATCATATCGAGCTCTTCCTGGATGCCGGCCAGCCGGCTTTCGTCCTGCTCGAGTTCCCGGGCCAGTTCGCGCTGGTTGGCCATGGCCTGGTCCAGCTCCGCTGCCGTCTGGCGGCTGCGCTCGCGCTGGTGCTCAAGGCTCTGCTCAATCCGGGCAATATCGGCGCCGGCCTCGTAGTAACGGGCCTGCGCCTTGTTGAAGTGCTCGGTTCGGTCCAGGTGGTTGTCCCGCAGGGATTCCAGCGAGGTTTCCAGGTTAACCCGCTCGGTGAGCCGTTTTTCCAGCTCGAGTTCTGTGTCACGGATTTTGCCGCGCCAGCTTTGCAAATCGTTATCAAGGGCCTGCCAACGTAAGACCGTGAGTTCGGCTTTTTTCTGACGCTCTTCGTGTTTGTAGGCCTTGTACTTTTCAGCCGCCGCAGCCTGACGCTCCAGGTGCTGCAACTGTCGCCCCAACTCGTCCCGCAGGTCGGTCAGACGCTCAAGGTTTTCCTGGGTGCGGCGGATGCGATTTTCGGTTTCCCGGCGCCGTTCCTTGTATTTGGAGATGCCGGCCGCTTCTTCGATGTAAATCCGGAGCTCCTCCGGTTTGGCCTCGATCAGGCGGGATATCATGCCCTGCTCGATGATGGCGTAGCTACGGGGGCCCAGACCCGTGCCCAGGAACAAATCAGTAATATCCCGGCGCCGGCATTTGGAGCCATTCAGGAAATAATCGGACTGGCCTTCACGGGACACCCGGCGGCGCACGGAAATCTCGTTAAAGCTGACAAACTCGCCCGGGGCCGAGCCGTCGCTGTTATCAAAGACCAGCTCAATGGAGGCCTGACCGACCGGCTTGCGGGCACTGGAGCCGTTGAAGATGACATCGGTCATGGATTCGCCGCGCAGGTACTTGGCGGAGCTTTCACCCATTACCCAGCGAACGGCATCGATGATGTTGGACTTGCCACAGCCGTTCGGACCAACCACCGCGGTCATATTAGATGGAAACGGCACTGTAGTTGGATCAACGAAGGATTTGAAGCCGGCCAGCTTGATCGATTTCAGGCGCATATCAGGTGTTCTCCTCATCCCTGAGAATGGTCAAAACCTGCTTGCGTTGGTGCTCACCAAAGGACTCGATAACCGACTGCAGCTTAACCACGTCATCATTAACTGCGGCATCGGCCAACTGACGGAAAAAGGTCGCGGTTTCACCAATCTCTTCCCGGAAATGTTCCAGAGCAACGAAATAAGTCCGACTGATGGCTGGCCGGAAATTTTCCAGGGTTTCTTCCAGAAACGGGTTTTCAACCAGTTTGTAAGCGTACCGCATGACTCCGAAACCGGCATCGATGACCTTCTCCGCAGCGTCGGAGCCGGTCGAGTTCAGCGCCGCAATCACTGCCTGCAATTCGCTAACCTGGCCCATTACCCCGCCTAGTTCCTTCCCGGACCAGCGTTCCAGAACCTTCCGGCCAAGCATGCACAGGAGATCGATATAGATGTCGTAAAGGCTGTTAACGCTCTCAGGCGTCAGGCTCGAAACCACCGCGCCACGGCGAGGGTAGATGTTGATCAGGTGACGCCGCTGGAGAATCAGGAGGGCCTCGCGCACGGAGCCACGACTGACATTGAGCTCTCCCGCCACCTTCAGTTCCTGAATTCGCTCGCCTGGCTCAAGATCCCTGGTGATGATCCTTTGGCCCAGGTGCTGGGCGATTTGTTCGGACAGACTTTCCGGGGCCTGGAACCTCATAAAAATGGTCGCTCACTTCTGCAGACGTCATAGGTATAAGCGCCGCAGTTTACCACAGGCGTTCACCAGCCCAATGCCCTTACCAGACTTTTCGGGTTCAACCGCTAAACAAGGCGGCAAGCCATTGCCGGCAATTTGACGCCTCGCAATACCGGAAAACGCCAGACCTTATGGTAACTCTCAATTACATCTTCTATCAGCATGTATTTATTGTAATTTTTAACGATGGCACAAGTTCTGCTTTAGCACCCTAAAAGCACGCAAATCCCACTGACCAAGTGAGCACCAGTGAAACAGATACCTTCCATCGAGAGATCCATAGCCCAGCCCCACAAATTGGCAGAGCTGCGGCAGGCCCAGAAGGACTGGAGCACTACCCCTGATGTGCTCACACGGCTGACCCAACGACTGCTCACGACCCTCTCGCTAGAAACCCAATTGGGCATAGTCGCTGACGAATTGGGAGGGATCGTGCCTTTCGATTCCCTGAATTACCGGCATCGGATCGCGCGGCAGGATTTCATTTTCGCCTCTGGCTTGGGCGGTCAGCACAAGTGCGAGTACCGGCTTAACCTGGAGGGAGTATCTTATGGCACCCTCACCCTGTTTCGCCGTCGGAAATTTTCCGACGAGGAGCTGGAGGGCATAGAAACCATCCTCGGCGCCGTCATCTGCCCCCTGCGCAATGCCTGCCATTACCTCACGATAGAGCAGGCCGCACTGACCGATTCCTTGACTGGAATTCCCAATAAACGCGCACTGGACGATACCCTCTTGCGAGCCAGTCAGCTATCGGATCGCCACGATGAATGCTACTCCCTGATTCTCTGTGACCTGGACCACTTCAAATCAGTTAACGACAACCACGGTCACGTAGTTGGCGACCACCTATTGCAGGAAACGGCAGAAGGCATTGAGCGAACCTTACGCACCTCCGATAGCGTCTACAGGTTTGGAGGTGAGGAATTTGCAATTTTACTACCGCACACTTCAGAGCAAGGAGCACGTGATGTGGCGGATAGAATTCGCAAAGCAATTAAAGACATCCTCGTCGATTGCGGGGACGGTAAGCTTTCAGTGACGGCCAGCTGCGGGGTGGCCACTCACCTTGAGAATGAACCCCCCGAGCACTGGCTTGCTCGGGCGGATGACGCCCTGTATCACGCCAAACGCCAGGGCCGTAACTGCACGCGCGTTTTCGCCTCTATCGGCTAATGACTACTTCTTTATTGGCTTATGCTTGGAGCCTGCCGCTTTAGCCGAAGGTTTGGACGGCTTCGAGTCGCTCACTTGCCAGCGACTGCCACCGCGCTTCTGGCTCCGGGCCGGGCTTTTCCGACGCTGACGGTCTTGAGCAGCCTTTTCACTCGGCGTTTTTTGCGGGATGGCGAGTGTCTCCAGACCAACGGTTCGACTCAGCGAATCAACCGCCTTCTGATCCAGCTCTTCCCACTTGCCCAGGGTCAATCGGCTGGGCAGAAAAACCGGCCCATAACGAACCCGCTTCAGGCGACTCACCCTCACGCCCTGGGATTCCCAGAGACGCCGGACTTCGCGGTTTCGCCCTTCGAGCAGGGTCACGTGGAACCAGCGGTTTATGCCACTGCCACCAGCCGGGCTGATGTCGGTAAACTTTGCCATGCCATCATCCAATAACACGCCCTGCATCAGGCGTTCGACCATGGCATCATCCACTTCACCAAAGATACGCACCGCGTATTCACGGTCAATCTGACTGGACGGATGCATCAATCGATTAGCGAGCTCGCCGTCGGTGGTAAACAGCACCAAGCCGGTGGTGTTGATATCCAGGCGACCAATGGAAATCCAGCGGTGATCTTTCAGACGAGGCAATCGGTCGAACACCGTCGGCCGGCCTTCCGGGTCCTTACGGGTGGTCACTTCCCCCTCAGGCTTGTTGTAGATCAGAACCCGACGCACGACTTCACCGGCGCCGGAGACGTCCAGGCGCTTGCCATCAAGCTCAAACCGGTCCGCAACCGTCGCTTTCTGTCCGGGCGAGACCGCATGACCATTCACAGTCAGGCGCCCGGCTTCCATCCAGCCCTCGATTTCACGCCGTGAACCTGCGCCAGCCCGCGCCAGGAGTTTCTGGATGCGCTCGGGACCAGCATCACTGGCTGCGTCGACCGCTGCCTTAGCGGCTTTTCTTGGGCGTTGTGAACCCATGTATCAATCCTTAGTAACTGACCGAAACCGTGGCGGTCTCAGTGAAGTGTCTGCTCGTTCGTGCCGTCGTCTTTTGGCGACTCAAACTCTATTTCCGCCTGCATGTTCTTTTCAATCTCGCGCCCGATCTCTTCAAGGTCCCGCACTTCCGACAACGGTGGCAACTGATCCAGGCCACTGAGATTGAAATAATCGAGGAACTGTTTGGTCGTTGCGTACATTGCAGGCCGCCCTGGAACATCCCGGTGCCCGACGACGCGCACCCACTCTCGCTCAAGCAACGTCCGAATGATATTGCTGCTTACCGTAACGCCCCGGATATCTTCAATTTCGCCCCGGGTAATGGGCTGGCGATAGGCAATCAGCGCCAGGGTTTCCAGCAATGCCCGCGAGTAGCGCTGAGGCCTCTCCTCAAACAGGCGACCCACCCAGGGTGCGAACTCTTCGCGGATCTGGAGGCGGTACCCACTGGCAACCTTCTTCAGCTCAAAGCCGCGATTCTCGCACGCGGCTTCCAGCAGCATCATGACATGTTCCATAACCTGTCGCGCCGGCCGTTCATCCTCAGTGAACAGCTCTCGCAACTGATCCAGCGACAGCGGTTTACCGGCTGCCAGCAGGGCCGCCTCGGCAATCGCCTGGATACGTAACAGATGCTCTTCATTCATAACGGTGACCCGTGCTCCACACGTCTCTCAAATAACAGCCAGCGGGCACCATCAGCTCGCCGCCCTGGCCCGAACATGGATTGGCCCCAGGACCTCGGCCTGAACCACCTCAATCAGCTGCTCTTTTACCAGCTCCAGGGTCGCCAGAAACGATACCACCACGCCCAGCTTGCCCTCTTCCGGGGTAAACAGGCTTTCGAAAGAGACGAAGTGATCATCCTGCAGTACCGACAGTATCGCCGACATGCGCTCCCGTGTGGACAACTTCTCCCGCTCAACATGGTGACTGGTGAACAGATCCGCACGCTGGAGCACGCCCTGCAATGCCAGCAGCATCTCCCGCAAGTCCACGTCCGGGTGCGGCTGACTCGACGGCAACTTAGGAAGTGCTGCCGAGACAGTGAAATTGTCGCGTTCCAGTCGTGGTAGCTCGTCGATATCCTCGGCCGCCTTCTTGAACCGCTCGTATTGCTGCAATCGGCGGATCAGTTCGGCCCGCGGATCAACCTCGTCGTCGTCTTCGCTCTCCTGTCGCGGCAGCAACATGCGCGATTTGATCTCTGCAAGAGTCGCCGCCATCACCAGATACTCGGCCGCAAGCTCGAAGCGCATGGCCTCGACGGCACCGATGTAGTCCATGTACTGACGGGTGATTTCGCTGACATCGACATTCAGAATGTCCATGTTCTGACGGCGGATCAGGTAAAGCAGCAGGTCGAGAGGCCCCTCAAAGGCCTCAAGGAACACCGCAAGGGCATCGGGTGGAATGTACAGGTCCTTGGGCAGATCGACGACAGGCTTACCTGAAACCCGGGCAAGCGGCGACTGCTCGGGCGTCACTTCTTCGTCGGCCACTGGTGTAGCTGCGCTGTCGTCCATCACCACTCTCTCCACTGGAAGGCCATCACTGCCCTGACCATCACATTTGCACAGACCACTTAACGGTAATGCAGACCCATTGCCGCCCGTACTTCCTCGAGTGTATCGCGGGCCGCATCACGTGCGTGCTCCCGGCCTTCCTGAAGGATTGAATGCACCAGGTCCGGGTTGCTTTCGTACTCGCGAGCGCGTTCATGCAGTGGGCGCTGTTCCTCGACAATGGCGTCGATCAGCGGTTTCTTGCAATCCAGGCAGCCAATGCCGGCACTCCGACAGCCGTGCTGAACCCAATCCTGGGTATCCGCGTCGGAATAGATCTTGTGCATCTCCCAGACCGGACACTTTTCCGGATCGCCCGGATCGGTTCTGCGCACCCGCTGGGGATCGGTCTGCATAGTGCGGATCTTCTGGGCTACACTGTCCGGCTCTTCCCGCAGACCGATGTAGTTGTTGTAGGACTTGGACATCTTCTGACCGTCCAGCCCCGGCATCTTCGATTCCGGCGTCAGCAATGGCTGCGGCTCTGGCAGAATGACCTTGCCGCCACCCTCGATGTAGCCGTACAGCCGCTCGCGATCACCCAGGGAGATATTTTGCTGCTCCTTGAGCAAGGCACGGGCAGTTTCCAGTGCCTCCAGATCGCCCTCTTCCTGGTAACGCCGCTTGAGGTTGCGATACAGCTTGGCGTTCTTTTTCCCCATCTTGACGATAGCGCCCTCTGCCTGCTCTTCAAATCCCGGCTCACGACCATAGATGTGGTTGAAACGACGGGCAATTTCCCGGGTAATCTCGACGTGGGAGACCTGATCCGCACCTACTGGAACCTTGCCGGCCCGGTAGACCAGGATGTCGGCACTCTGCAGTAGTGGGTATCCCAGGAACCCGTAGGTCGCGAGATCCTTTTCTCTGAGCTTCTCCTGCTGGTCCTTGAAGGTGGGCACCCGCTCCAGCCAACCCAGCGGCGTGATCATCGACAGCAACAGGTGAAGCTCGGCGTGCTCGGGCACCTGGGACTGGATGAACATCGTTGACGAGCCCGGGTTGACGCCCGCTGCCAGCCAGTCAATAACCATGTCCCAGACACTTTGCTCGATGCCGGCGGGGTTATCGTACTCGGTGGTCAGCGCGTGCCAGTCGGCCACGAAGAAGAAGCACTCGAATTCGTGCTGGAGTTTCACCCAGTTTTTCAGCACACCGTGGTAATGACCGAGGTGAAGCTTGCCGGTCGGACGCATGCCGGACAGAACCCTTTGCTGGGAATCTACAGAACTCAAAGCACGAACTCCTCAATTTGTTTTTGAACCGCCATCTTAAGACAGGCGACCCGGCATTATAAATAAAAAACCCCCGCTCTGCAGGGCAGAAACGGGGGTTTCAGGAAAGAAGACCGACTTACCAGCCAGTTACTTCCTTCAGAGCCTTGCCAATATCGGCCAGGCTACGCACGGTTTTAACGCCTGCGTCGTTCAGGGCGGCAAACTTTTCGTCTGCTGTACCCTTACCACCGGAGATAATCGCACCGGCGTGACCCATACGCTTACCAGGAGGCGCAGTAACACCAGCGATGTAGGAAACCACTGGCTTGGTTACGTTTTCCTTGATAAATGCAGCGGCTTCTTCTTCAGCGGTACCGCCGATCTCGCCGATCATCACGATGGCTTCAGTCTGCGGATCTTCCTGAAGCAGCTTCAGGATGTCGATGAAGTTGGAACCCGGAATCGGGTCACCACCGATACCGATACAGGTCGACTGGCCGTAGCCGAAGTCGGTGGTCTGCTTGACGGCTTCATAAGTCAGGGTGCCTGAACGAGACACGATACCGACTTTGCCCGGCTTGTGGATGCTGCCCGGCATGATACCGATCTTACACTCGCCCGGAGTGATAACACCTGGGCAGTTGGGGCCGATCATGCGAACGCCTTTGCGATCGACGTACTCTTTCGCGTACAGCATGTCGATGGTCGGGATGCCTTCAGTGATGCACACGATCAGCTGGATGCCAGCGTCCGCGGCTTCAATGATGGCGTCCTTGCAGAACGGAGCCGGTACGTAGATAACAGTCGCTTCAGCGCCAGTCTTCTCGACCGCGTCACGAACGGTGTTGAACACCGGCAGACCCAGGTGCTCAGTGCCGCCCTTACCCGGGCTTACGCCACCAACCATCTTGGTGCCGTACTCGATAGCCTGCTCGGAGTGAAAGGTACCCTGTGCGCCGGTAAAGCCCTGGCAGATAACCTTGGTGTCTTTATTGATCAGGATGCTCATTATTTACCCCCTGCGGCTTTAACGACTTGCTCTGCGGCATCCGCCAGGCTGGTGGCGGCGATGATGTTCAGGCCACTTTCGGCGAGTACCTGAGTGCCCTTCTCGGCGTTGTTGCCTTCAAGGCGAACAACCACAGGAACTTTAACGCCAACGTCTTTAACCGCACCGATAATGCCTTCGGCAATCATGTCGCAACGTACGATACCGCCGAAGATGTTAACCAGAACGGCTTGTACGCTGTCGTCAGACAGGATGATCTTGAACGCTTCGGAAACGCGCTCTTTGGTAGCACCGCCGCCAACGTCCAGGAAGTTGGCCGGCTGGCCACCGGACAGCTTGATGATATCCATGGTGCCCATGGCCAGGCCTGCGCCGTTAACCATGCAGCCGATGTTGCCTTCCAGTGCCACGTAGTTGAGTTCCCACTTGGCAGCCTCGGCTTCACGGGAATCTTCCTGGGAAGGATCGTGCATCTCGTGAATTTTCTTTTGACGGTACAGCGCGTTGCCGTCTACGCCAATCTTCGCGTCCAGGCAGTGCAGGTCACCGGCCGGCGTGATAACCAGCGGGTTGATTTCCAGCAGCGCCAGATCGCGGTCTTCAAACAGCTTCGCCAGACCCATAAAGATCTTGGTGAACTGACCGATCTGCTTGCCTTCAAGACCCAGCTTGAAGGCAAGCTCGCGGCCCTGGTACGGCTGTGCGCCGACCAGCGGATCAACTTCGGCTTTCAGGATCTTTTCCGGAGTTTCTTCGGCAACCTGTTCGATCTCAACACCACCTTCGGTGGAGGCCATGAACACGATACGACGGGTACCACGATCCACAACCGCGCCCAGGTACAGCTCCTGGTCGATGTCGGTCAGGGATTCAACCAGAATCTTGCTCACCGGCTGGCCGTTCTCGTCAGTCTGGTAAGTTACCAGGTTCTTGCCCAGCCACTTTTCAGCGAACTCACGGATTTCGTCTTTGCTCTTGACCAGCTTTACGCCGCCGGCCTTACCACGGCCACCAGCGTGAACCTGTGCCTTGACAACCCATGCGTCACCACCAATTTCGGTGGCAGCCGCTACGGCTTCCTGAGGGGTATCGCAGGCAACGCCCTGAGATACTGGCAGGCCATATTCAGCGAAAAGCTGTTTGCCCTGATATTCATGCAAATTCATAGTTAATGTCCCGCTTTTTGATGGAGGATAACCACGTACGGAAATGAACCCGCGCAAGCCCCGCTCCGGGACTGCTGTTGCGAATTCGGTTTGGCGAGCCGGGGATCACCTCAGCTCGCCGTGAGCGCAACCAGAAGCCAGCCGTTTTTATGGCAGTGGGGCGCCGTCATTGGCGCCCCCGCTTCCTGGCTTGCGTTACTTCTTTTTGCGACGGTTGGCGACGTGAATCGCGCCACCGGCGACAGCCAGAGCTGCCTCATGCACAGACTCGGACAGAGTCGGGTGCGCGAAGCAGGTCAGCGCCAGATCTTCCGCGCTGGAACCAAACTCCATGGCAATGACGCCCTGGGCAACGATTTCCGAGGCCTGGGGACCAACAACGTGGAAACCGAGAATCCGGTCTGTTTTCGCATCAGCGATAATCTTGACCAGGCCAGATGCCGAGTTGGCAGCCATGGCACGACCGTTGGCTGCAAACGGGAAGGAACCGACATTGTACTCTTCGCCTTCGGCTTTGAGTTCTTCTTCGGTCTTACCAACCCACGCCACTTCCGGAGCCGTGTAAATCACGTTCGGGATGCAATCGTAGTTGACCTGCGGCTTGTGACCGGCGATCCGCTCGGCAACCATGACACCCTCTTCCGAAGCCTTGTGCGCCAGCATCGGACCACGAACTACGTCGCCGATAGCCCAAACGCCAGGCGCTTCGGTCTTGCAGTTGTCATCAACAAAGATGAAACCGCGCTCGTCCATCTGGACACCCGCGTCTTCAGACAGCAGGTTGTCGGTGTACGGACGACGACCAACCGCGACAATCAGCTTGTCGAACTTGGCTTCGTGCTTACCCTTGGAATCTTCATAGGTAACGTTAACCAGCTTACGCTTAACCTCGGCTCCGGTCATGCGTGCGCCCATAACAATGTTCAGTCCCTGTTTCTGGAACTGTTTCATTGCATCTTTGGCGACCTGCTGGTCGACCGCTGGCAGGAAGGTATCCTGAGCTTCCAGTACGGTTACTTCAGAACCCAGGCGTGCCCATACGCTACCCAGTTCAAGACCGATAACGCCAGCACCGATAACGCCCAGGCGCTTCGGTACTTCAGAGAATTCCAGTGCGCCCTCGGAATCAACGATGTTTTCTTTGTCGAACGGAGCCGGCGGAATCTGAATCGGCTTGGAACCTGAAGCCAGAATTACGTTATCGGCTTCGTAGGTCTTTGCGTTGCCATCCTTATCCGTGACTTCAACCTTGCGGTTGGCAAGCAGCTTGCCGTGCCCGTGAATGGACGTAACGCCATTAGCCTTGAACAGCCCGGCAATACCGCCGGTCAGCTGCTTCACGATGCCACCCTTGCGCTCCATCATCTTGCCGATGTCCATTTTGACATCCTTGGCGATGATGCCCTGCATCTCGTAATCGTGCGTGGTTTCCTCATACTTGTGAGAAATTTCCAGCAGCGCCTTCGAAGGAATGCAGCCGACGTTCAGGCAGGTACCGCCCAACACCTGGCTTTTGCCGTCCGTAGACGTCCAGGACTCTACACAGGCCGTCTTAAGACCCAGCTGGGCAGCCTTGATGGCGGCAACGTAGCCGCCAGGACCTGCACCAATGACAATCACGTCATACTTATCAGACATATTTGATCCCGTTTTCTGATTCGTTAAGTGTCAGCTCAGACGTCCAGCAGAATACGCGCTGGGTCTTCAAGCATTTCCTTAATGGCGACAAGGAATTGTACCGCTTCCTTGCCATCAATCATGCGGTGGTCGTATGACAGCGCCAGATACATCATTGGCTGGATTTCAACCTTGCCGTTGACCGCCATCGGACGCTCCTGGATTTTGTGCATGCCCAGGATAGCTGTCTGCGGCGGGTTCAGGATCGGCGTCGAAATCAGCGAACCAAAGATACCGCCATTGGTGATGGTAAAGGTTCCGCCGGTCATGTCTTCGATGCCCAGCTTGCCATCTTTCGCCTTGGTGCCGTACTCGACAATCTTCTTCTCGATGTCCGCCAGCCCCATCGCGTCGGAGTCGCGCAATACCGGAACAACCAGACCACGGTCGGTGGATACGGCCACGCCGATATCCTGGTAGCCGTGGTACACCATGTCATTGCCATCGATAGAGGCATTCACTGCCGGGAAACGCTTCAGCGCTTCGGTCGCAGCTTTGGTGAAGAACGACATGAAGCCAAGCTTGATACCGTGACGCTTAACAAAGCTGTCCTGGTATTGCTTGCGCATTTCCATGATCGGCCCCATGTTCACCTCGTTAAAGGTGGTGAGCATGGCTGCGCTCTGCTGTGCGTTCACCAGGCGCTTGGCAATGCTGGCCCGCAGACGGGTCATCGGTACGCGCTTCTCAGGACGCTCACCAGAGGCCACATTGACCTCAGGCATAGCCGCAGCCGGTGCAGCTGCAGCAGCGCCGCCGGCTGGTTTGTTATCAATGTGACTCTGTACATCTTCCTTGGTGACCCGACCATCTTTGCCAGTGCCTTTGACGGAATTGGGGTCAACGTTGTTCTCATCAGCCAGCTTGCGAGCAGCCGGACTGAGGATGGCATCGCCAGAGGCAGCGACTTTCTCTTTTGGAGCCTCCTCTTTCGGCGCTTCTTCTTTCTTGCTCTCGGCAGGCTTGGATTCGCCGGCCGCGCCTTCCTTGAATTTGCCGATTACTTCACCGCTTTCCACGGTATCGCCTTCGCCCTTCATCACTTCTTCGATCACACCGTCGGCGGGCGCAACGACTTCCAGGACGACTTTGTCGGTTTCAATATCGACAATCAGCTCGTCTCGTGAACAGGCTTCACCCGGCTGCTTGTGCCAGGTCGCAACGGTACCCTCTGCGACCGACTCCGGGAAAACGGGGGCTTTAATCTCAGTTGACATTACAGATCCTTAGTTCGGTAGCTCGTCAGATTTCAAACGCGTCGTTTACCAGCTTCTTCTGCTCTTCAATGTGCACAGACATGTGCCCACAGGCGGGAGCAGCGGAAGCCTCGCGACCGGCATACTGGAGGTACAGCTTTGGGTTCAGTCGGTGGAGCGCATTTCTCATGTGATGCTGGCTCGGGTACCAGGCACCCTGGTTCATCGGCTCTTCCTGGCACCAGACCACGTTCTTCAACTTGGTATATTTGGCCAGCATAGCGTCCAGATCGTCACCCGGGAACGGGTACAGCTGCTCGATTCGGAAGATCGCGACGTCATCGCGCTCTTCTGCCTTCTTCTTCTCGAGAAGATCGAAGTAAACCTTGCCGCTGCACATGATCAAGCGCGTCACTTTCTTCGGATCAGACGGCTCTTTCTCTGGCAGAACTGTCTGGAAGGTGCCTGAAGTCAGGTCGTCCAGATCGGAGGTAGCTTCTTTATGACGAAGCAGACTCTTCGGCGTAATCGCAACCAGCGGCTTACGCAGCGGACGCTTCACCTGACGACGCAACATGTGGAAGACCTGAGACGGCGTTGTCGGCACGCACACCTGAATATTATGCTCGGCACTCAGCTGCAGGAAACGCTCCAAACGGGCGGAACTGTGCTCTGGGCCCTGGCCCTCATAACCGTGAGGCAACAACAGCGTGAGTCCGCACAGACGGCCCCACTTGTGCTCGCCACTGGTCAGGAATTGGTCGATTACTACCTGTGCACCGTTGGCGAAGTCGCCGAACTGGGCTTCCCAGACAATCAAGCCACTGGGTGCGGTAGTCGCGTAGCCATACTCGAACGCCATGACCGCTTCTTCCGACAGCAGCGAGTCGTAGATTTCGAACAGCGGCTGATCGTCGGATAGCTGTTCCAGAGCAATGTGCGTTGCGCCATCCTTCTGATTATGCAGCACCGCGTGACGGTGGGAGAAGGTTCCCCGACCAACGTCCTGACCGGTAATCCGGATCGGATGCCCTTCGTCGATCAACGTGGCGTAGGCCATCACTTCGCCATAGCCCCAGTTGATGGGCAGCGCGCCGGCGGTCATCTTCTCGCGGTCGCTGACAATCTTGGAAACCTGGCGCTGAACACTGAAGCCTTCCGGCACGGCGGTCAGCTTCTTACCCAGCTTCTGAATCGTCTTCAGAGCAACGCTGGATTTGCACTTGGCTGTCCACTCGTGACCAAGGTACGGCGACCAGTCAACGTAAAGCTCCTTGTTGGGCTCCTTGACCAGGGATTTGACCACGTGCTCACCGTCATCCAGTGCGTCACGGTAGTCATTCTCCATCTGCTTGCCTTCTTCTTCGGTGATGACACCCTCGGCAATCAGTTTTTCGGCGTACAGGTTGCGTGTGGTCTTCAGCTTACGGATCTTCTCGTACATCTGCGGCTGGGTAGCTGCAGGCTCGTCGGCTTCGTTATGCCCACGGCGACGGTAGCAGACCAGATCAATGACCACGTCGTTCTTGAATTCGTTGCGGTAATCCATTGCCATCTGGGTGGCAAACATGACCGCTTCAGGGTCATCCGCATTCACGTGCAGGATCGGCGCCTGAACCATCTTGGCGACATCGGTGCAGTACTCGGTTGAGCGTGCATCTTCCTGCTTGCTGGTGGTGAAGCCCACCTGGTTGTTGATCACGATGTGGATGGTGCCACCCACACCGTAGCCGCGAGTCTGGGACATCTGGAATGTCTCCATGACCACGCCCTGGCCGGCAAACGCTGCGTCACCGTGCATAATAATCGGAACAACCTGGGTTCCGTCGGGATCGTTTCGGCGGGTTTGACGGGCCCGAACCGAGCCTTCAACAACCGGCGATACGATTTCCAGGTGCGACGGGTTAAACGCCATCGCCAGGTGCACTTCGCCACCCGAGGTCATCACATTCGAGGAGAAGCCCTGGTGGTACTTAACGTCGCCTGATCCGGAATCCGCAAGCTTCTTGCCTTCGAACTCATCGAAAAGCTCTTTCGGGTTCTTCCCGAGCGTGTTCACCAGAACGTTCAGGCGGCCACGGTGCGCCATCCCCAGAACGATTTCCTTGGCGCCATAAGAACCAGCGCGCTGGATCAGCTCGTCAAGACACGGAATGAGTGCTTCACCACCTTCAAGACCAAAGCGCTTCACACCCGGGTACCGAGAACCCAGGTATTTTTCAAGGCCTTCGGCGGCTGTCAGGCGCTCGAGAAGATGTTTGCGGGTCTTGGCTTCGTAGTCCGGACGTGACCGGACCGGCTCCATGCGCTGCTGGAACCACCGCTTGATACGGGTATCAACGATGTGCATGTACTCGGCACCGATGCTTTCGCAATAGGTACGGCGCAGACCATCGATGATATCTCCGAGCCTCATGGTCTCGGAGCCAAAATTCAGGGAACCAGTCTGGAACTCCAGGTCGTTGTCGGAGTCTGAAAGCTCGTGAAACCCAGGATCAAGATCCTCTACCTGGCCTCGCTGCCAAACGCCCAGCGGATCCAGCTTCGCTTCCTGGTGACCACGAAAACGGTACGTGTTAATCAACTGGAGAACGCGAATCTGCTTCTTGTCGGCATCGCTGGTGGCACTGGCGGGGACACCTCCACTGGCAAGAAAGCGCTGATTACGGGAGATGTGTTCAAACTGTTCGCGGATTGAAGAATGTGCGACGTCACGGCCATGAGAGCCATCGACGCTGGGAAGCTTGTCAAAATAGCTACGCCACTCTTCGGGAACGGCATTGGGGTCTGTCAGGTAGGTTTCAAAAAGCTGTTCAACGTAGGCCAGATTTCCACCCTGCAAGTGGGAAGTCTGCCATAACTGCTCCATGATGCTTTCGTGCATTTTGAATAGCTCACCTTGGGCTGGTGCGGGGGAGCGCAATATGGTCGGCCAGGGGTAATTCTTAGTCAATACGGGTTTTTACGGGATCGACTTTGGCCACCACACTCGACGTGGATGTTTTCCATTCCCCGGTGGTTTTTATACTCAGCAATCCGTGCATCAACCTTTCAAGCTTCAGTCACGGCCTGCGTAGTGTGCACCCGGGTAAGACTTTTGACTATAAGCCTTTGGTTGAAGGCCCCGCGTCGTTGCGGGGCCTTCAGGGTGCCTAACCTAGTCAGGACAGTATAGCGCCTGGTCCAGATCTTGCTGGTTAGGAAGCTCTCTGCAACAGGAGGTTGCGAATGTGGCCGATAGCCCTCGTGGGGTTCAGGCCCTTCGGGCAGACGCTAACACAGTTCATGATACCCCGGCAGCGGAAGACACTGAACGGGTCATCAAGATCCTCCAGACGCTCGGCCTGTGCGGTATCGCGGCTGTCCGCCAGGAATCGATAGGCCTGGAGCAGACCAGCCGGGCCAATGAACTTGTCCGGATTCCACCAGAACGATGGGCAAGAGGTGGAGCAGCAGGCACAGAGAATACACTCGTACAGGCCATCCAGCTTCTGCCGATCTTCAGGCGACTGCAGCCGCTCAATGGCGGGTGCAGGGTTATCGTTAACCAGGTACGGCATAACCTTCTCATACTGCTTGTAGAAAAGGCTCATGTCGACGACCAGGTCACGAATCACTGGCAGGCCGGGCAACGGGCGCAGAACCAGCTTGTTGTTTTTAACAACCTGGGAGAGCGGCGTAATGCAGGCCAGACCATTCTTGCCGTTCATATTCATACCGTCGGAGCCACAGACCCCTTCACGGCACGAACGGCGGTAGGACATTGACGCATCCCGCTCCTTGATGAGGTTCAACACATCAAGAACCATCAAGTCTTTGCCTTCCGGGATCTCGACTTCCACGTCCTGCATGTAGGGCGCGTTGTCAGCTTCCGGATTGTAACGATAAAGGCTTACTAACATCTTTGGCACTCCCCTTTAGTAAGTCCGAATCTTCGGCTCAAAAGTGTCCACGGTCTTCGGCGCGAAATTCACCGCGCGCTTTCCGACACGCTTGTCAGCCGGAAAGTACATGGAATGCTTCAGCCAGTTTTCGTCGTCACGCTCGGTGAAATCGTTACGGGCGTGAGCGCCGCGACTCTCTTTACGCTCGAAGGCGGAAATCGCGGTCGCCAGTGCAACCTCGTACAGATTGTCCAGCTCCAACGCTTCGATCCGCGCAGTGTTGAACGCGTTACTGGTGTCTGCCAGCTTGGTGTTGCGAACACGCTCACCAATAGCTTCCAGCTTCTTGAGACCTTCTTCCATGCTGCTGCCATCGCGGAATACACCGAAATACAGCTGCATGCAGCTTTGCAGGTCCTTGCGAACGTCCGCTACGCTTTCGCCCTCGGAAGCACCGTCGAGACGTTCAAGGCGCGCCATGGCACGCTTGATGTCTTCTTCGCTGGCGCCGTCGACTTCAAAACCACCGCGCAATTGCTCTTCGATGTGCAGACCGGCAGCCCGGCCGAAGACAACGAGATCAAGTAGCGAGTTGCCACCCAGGCGGTTAGCACCGTGTACCGACACACACGCAGCCTCACCACAGGCAAACAGGCCAGCGATCGGCTTGTCGTTACCGTTTTCATCTTGCGTCAGCGCCTGACCACCAACGTTCGTTGGAATACCGCCCATCATGTAGTGACAGGTCGGAACCACCGGAATGGGCTCTTTGACCGGATCCACGTGGGCAAAGGTGCGCGACAGCTCACAGATACCCGGCAGGCGCAGATTCAGGGTCTCTTCACCCAGATGATCCAGCTTCAGCAGTACGTGATCCTTCTCGGGACCGCAGCCGCGACCTTCCAGAATCTCGATAACCATGGCCCGGGCCACAACGTCACGACCGGCGAGGTCTTTAGCGTTCGGAGCGTAGCGCTCCATGAACCGCTCGCCTTCGGCATTGATCAGATACCCACCCTCACCGCGACAACCCTCGGTAACCAGCGTACCAGCACCGTGGATACCGGTCGGGTGGAACTGCCACATCTCCATGTCCTGCATCGGGAAACCGGCGCGCAGCGCCATGCCAACACCGTCGCCGGTATTGATCAGTGCGTTCGTTGTGGATGAATAGATTCGACCAGCGCCGCCCGTGGCAAGCACGGTAGCCTTGCTCTTGATGTAGGCAACTTCACCGGTTTCGATCTCAATGGCGACTACGCCAACTACTTCGTCTTTGCTGTTCTTGACCAGATCCACCGCGTACCACTCGTTAAGGAACGTGGTGCCACCCTTCAGGTTAGCCTGGTACAGGGTGTGCAACAGTGCGTGACCGGTACGGTCCGCTGCGGCACAGGTACGGGCTGCCTGAGTCGGGTTATCTGGGCCCTTGGACTGACCACCAAACGGGCGCTGATAAATGCGACCCTGCTCAGTACGGGAGAAAGGCAGACCCATGTGCTCCAGTTCAAAAACGGCCTGGGGGCCAACCGAGCACATATACTCAACCGCGTCCTGATCGGCGATGTAGTCAGAGCCTTTCACCGTGTCGTACATGTGCCAGCGCCAATCATCATTGGGGTCAGCGCTTGCGATTGCGCAGGTGATACCACCCTGGGCAGACACAGTGTGCGACCGAGTCGGAAATACTTTGGTGATACACGCGGTGTTTACACCAGACTCCGTGAGTTGCAGCGCGGCCCGCATACCGGAACCGCCGCCGCCAATAACAATCGCATCAAAAGACATGGTCTTTATGTTAGACATCGATTAAAGCCCCCAAATAATCTGAATACCCCAGACCACATAAATAAAAATTACCAGGACGGTAACCGCCTGAAACAGCATGCGCTGACCTGCGGATTTTATGTAGTCGGTCGAAACGGTCCAAAGTCCAACCCATGCGTGACCACCGATGGACAACAATGCCAGCAGAGAGAAGATCCGGAACCACACTTGCTCAAAAAGTGCTGACCAGGACTGATAATCTACGTCGGTGGTGACAAAAAAGCCGAGCAGGAACAAGGTGTACAACGCCAATACGTAGGCAGAGACACGCTGGATGATCCAATCCTGGATACCGTTACGGCCAATGTTCGTTACGCTGTTCATGCCCATACCCAAACTCCTGCCAGAACGATGAGGATGACGGAAACCACAACCGTGATCTTCGAGGCGAGACGCCCGCTTTCCAGCTCTTCACCAATGCCCACGTCCATGAGCAGGTGCTTGATACCGGCAACCAAGTGGTACAGCAGAGCAGACAAAATGCCCCAGGTAATCAGCTTTGCAAGGAAGCTGTCCAGCAGGTCACTTACACGACTGAAGCCCTCTTCCCCGGACAGGGAAAGCTGAAGCCCATAAAGCATGAACGCAACACCAACAAAAATGATGATGCCGCTGATGCGGTGCAGAATGGACGTGATGGCTGGCAGCGGAAAATGAAACTTGCCGAGATCGAGATTTACTGGTCGTTTGCTATTCACAGCGCTCTCACACTCTCTCTTTATTCCACATATCCGGAAACCCGGTTGCGGATGGTTGGTATGTAAGGATCAGCGATCAATACGAGACTGATACGCGATTGGCTCAGGAGGAAGGATCATACTCATGAATCCGGCAGCTACGTTGCGCCAGAGTGAGGCATATCCCCGATTCCGGGCTACGGATTATAAGGAGTACCCCTATTAATTACAAACGCGCAACTCGCCGCACGCCACGGAATTCAGGGGCTTAAGCCAGCTATAAGACCTATTGACAAGGCCGATTTGGCGGCTTTTTCTACTCTGTGGGGGATATCCCTGATTTACAGCAGCGACTAAAAACTGGGTTTTCCGGACTCTTTCATTGACAAAAAAAGCCAACGCCCTATATTTTGCCGCCAGTTTTGCGATAATACGCGCCTTCTAGCGCATCTAAA
>Ga0207908_1000066_pt1 | contig 48628 bp, 44 predicted proteins | sample MalvirmetagMSP81_FD_184224 | JGI IMG/M metagenome (GOLD analysis project Ga0207908, IMG submission 184224) | Marine viral communities from the Deep Pacific Ocean - MSP-81 (SPAdes) | ecosystem: Environmental > Aquatic > Marine > Oceanic | place: Pacific Ocean | collected 2011-04-18
GGGTGAAACGGTGCGGTAAGAGCGCACCGCGTGACTGGCAACAGTTCACGGCGATGGTAAACCCCACCTGGAGCAAGACCAAATAGGAATCCTATGGCGTGGCCCGCGCTGGATTCGGGTAGGTTGCTTGAGGTCTGTGGTGACGCAGACCCTAGATGAATGACTGTCCACGACAGAACCCGGCTTATCGGCGAACTCATTTCTCTTCTCCTTATAACACGCACCACCATTGGTGGTGCGTGTTATAGCCAAAGATTCTCAAACCTAACTTGCCTTCTTCAGACTTTTTTGCAGGTGTTTGATTTTCCTTCTTTTCTTATCCGTAATCTCGCCGTCATCTTAAATCATTCGCTGTAACCTCTTGTCATAAAAGGAACTTTTGCCAGTGCGACGCTGTTCGCGGCGCTTGCATTGTGTATTGCGTGTTTCTATAGTGTGCAGAAGTGGGAAAAAGTGGTTTGTAGTGGTTTTTTGTGGTTTTGAGCCCCCAGAGACGGTGTAGATGAGCAATTTTCTCGGCAGTCATGCCATCAATATGGATGCGAAGGGTCGCCTGGCGATCCCCGCCAAGCTGCGCGAAGAACTCGCGCAGCTCTGTGGTGGGCGCATTGTATTGACGGCCAATGCTGATGAAGAACGGTGTTTGCTGGTTTATCCCGAGCCCGAATGGGAGGCGCTGCGACCCAAGATTGAAGCGCTACCCAACATGAACAAGGCGGCGCGCCGGTTGCAGCGATTGCTGCTTGGTAATGCTGCGCCCATGGAGCTGGACTCCGCGGGGCGTATCCTGATTCCACCGACACTGAGAAGTTACGCTCATCTAGAGAAGAAGCTGATGTTGATTGGTCAGGGTAAAAAACTGGAATTGTGGAGTGAGGAGCGCTGGCTTGCCTGGCTCGATGAATCCTCCGACGACGATGATATGCCCCCTGAGATGGAGGCGCTGTCCCTATGACCTCCGGACGTAAGCAGAAGTCCGGGGCCGCGTTCTCGCATCGCTCGGTACTTCTGGATTCGGCGGTCGACTACCTGGTCCATGATCCCGAGGGCGTCTATGTCGACGCTACCTTTGGTCGTGGTGGTCACAGTCGGCTGGTTTTGGGGCACCTGGGGGAACAGGGGCACCTTCTGGGCATCGATAAAGACCCAGAGGCCATTCGGGTGGCCGAAAAACTGGCGGCTGAAGATGCACGATTTTCCTGGTTTCACGGTTCCTTCGCGGATTTGAGCGTGGCACTTGAGCGTAAGCAGTGGCCGACCGTAAACGGCGTTCTGATGGATCTCGGTGTCTCCTCGCCGCAGTTGGATGATGCTTCGCGAGGCTTCAGCTTCATGCGTGATGGCCCGCTGGATATGCGGATGAATCCGCAGCAGTCCCCGAGCGCGGCGGAATGGCTGGCCGAGGCGGACGAAAAGGACATTGCCGATGTCATCTATCGATACGGCGAGGAGCGTTTCTCCCGCCGTATCGCCCGTTTAGTGGTGGCGCGCCGTCAGGAAGAGGCCATTGAAACCACCCGCCAACTCGCCGAATTGGTGAGCGAGGCAGTACCCAAGAAAGAAAAACACAAGCACCCGGCGACCCGGACCTTTCAAGCCATTCGGATTTTCATCAATCGGGAGCTTGAGGATCTGGAAGTAGGGCTGAAGGTAGCGGCTGATCGGCTTGCGCCCGGTGGCCGGCTGGTTGTGATCAGTTTTCATTCCCTCGAAGACCGGGTGGTGAAGCGGTTTATGCGTGATCTCGCGCGCGGCCCGCAACTGCCAAAAGGCATTCCGGTGACTGCCGATCAGGAAGCTTCGGCGTTTCGCCTGATAGGCAAGGCGGCGAAAGCTGGTGCGGAAGAGGTTGGAGATAATGTCAGGGCTCGGAGCGCCGTCATGCGCGTTCTGGAACGAATTGATTCAGATAATAAGTCGAAGGGGAGCGCCTAACCATGGGTGCGGTAGCAATCGAACAGCCAGTTAAAGCGGTCAAGCTCAACAAGCAGCGGATGCGTGTGGGTGTTGCCACGGCCGTGCGGATTTCTCGGCAGGTTTTTGATGCCACACGGCAGCGCAATGTCATGATTTCAATGGCATTGGTGACATTGCTGGTGGCCTCATCCATTGGCGTCGTGGTCAGCGCCCATGAGAACCGCGAGCTATTCAATACGCTGTCCCAGTTGCAGGGCGAGCGCGACCGCTATCAGCGGGAGTGGAGTCAGTTGTTGCTGGAGCAGAGTGCCTTGAGTGCCCATGGCCGGGTCGAAACGCTTGCAGCGGAGCGTTTCGGGATGGTCGTTCCAGGGCGCCAGGATATCGTTCTGGTACCACTGATGTCGCCGGCGTTGGCACGCTAATAAACGAAAACAACAACCGTCAGGGTGATTGATTTGTCCGGTCAGGGAACGCAGAAAACATGGAGCCAGCGATTGGCGTCCGGCCTCAAGGCCTGGCGCTATGGCTCCGTGCTGGGCGTTTTTCTGCTGGTGGTCGTAGCTCTTGGCTGGCGCTTGGTTGATCTGCATATCGTTGATAACGATTTTCTGCGTCAGCAGGGTGACGTTCGAACCATTCGCGTCGAGTCCATTGACGCCCATCGCGGCGTAGTCTCTGACCGATACGGTGAGCCGCTGGCAGTTAGTACTCCGGTGCAGACTCTTTGGGCTAACCCTTCCGAGATGGATGCAGGTGAGGCCCGCCTGACCAACCTTTCCCGGCTACTCAATATTAGCGAGGCCGGGCTTCGTGAACGCTTGGAAACCTACGCCGATCGTGAGTTCATCTACCTGCGCCGGAAGGTTCAGCCTGGCCTTGCTAAAGAAGTGATGGCGCTGGATATCGACGGTGTTTATTCCCGTCAGGAGTACCGTCGTTATTATCCGGCCGGGGAAGTGACTGCTCACATTGTTGGCTTCACCAATATTGATGAGCGCGGGCAGGAAGGCATGGAGCTGGCGTATAATCAATGGCTGTCCGGGGAATCTGGTCGCAAGCGCGTACTCAAGGACAACCGTGGTCGGGTTATCAAGGACCTGACCCTTATTCGTGATGCCAGCCCCGGCCACAATCTTCAGCTCAGCATTGATCTCCGTCTTCAATATTTGGCCTATCGGGAGCTTAAGGCGGTGGTTCAGGCGCACAGTGCCAGGGGCGGAACCTTGGTGATGCTGGATGTGGATACCGGCGAGGTGCTCGCGATGGCGAACCAGGGCTCCTACAACCCCAATGATCGCAGCCAACTGGCCCCGGAAAATCTCCGAAACAAAGCCATTACCGATCTGTTCGAGCCCGGTTCAACCATGAAGCCGATCTCGATGGCGGCGGCGCTTGAGTCCGGCGATTACTCAGTCAACACCACTATCGACACGTCACCCGGCTATCGCCGGTTTGGTCGATTCACCATTCGTGATCATCGTAATTATGGTGCGATCAACCTCACCGATATCATTGCCAAATCCAGCAACGTCGGCATAAGCATGATTGCCACCGACATTGGTGGTGACACCATCCGAAACCTCTACAGCCGGCTCGGGCTCGGACAGCCAACGGGTATCGGCTTCCCTGGCGAGGCAGTTGGCGTGCTGCCGTCACCGCCAAAATGGCGTCCGGTTGAGGAGGCAACGCTGTCGTACGGCTACGGCATGAGCGTCAACGCTCTGCAGCTAGCCCAGGCCTACATGGTGATTGCCAATGGTGGGGTCCGTTATCCGTTGAGCCTGATCAAGCTGGACGGGGAACCTGTGGGACAGCGGGTACTCTCAGAAAAGGTGACCTACGAAGTCAGGAACATGCTTCGGGAAGTGGTTTCCCGTGGCACCGGTAAGCGCGCCCAGCCGGGCTTTTACTCCGCTGGCGGCAAGACCGGAACGGTTCACCTGGTTGGAAAGCAGGGTTACGAGGACAGCCAATACAAGGCGATCTTTGCTGGTATGGCCCCGATCGATAACCCCCGAATTGTCACGGTTGTAGCGGTGGATGCGCCTCAGTCCGGCGAATATTACGGTGGTGAAGTTGCTGCGCCGGTATTCGCCCGGGTCATGAGTGACGCATTGCGACTGTTGAATGTGAAGCCGGAACTGGAAGTCGGTGGCGCGAATGCGCCGGTGAAGACAGCCGGGGAGCGAGGGTAGGCCTATGTGCATCACATCACTCAGCACGTTGTTACAGGGGATTGTGTCCGTGCCGTCGGTGTTCGACGTGACCATTCACGGGCTCAAAACGGATAGCCGAACGGTAAAGTCCGGGGATGCCTTTGTCGCCCTTGCTGGCGCCAAGACTCCTGCGGATCATTACCTCGAACAGGCCATCGCCGCGGGCGCGACGGTGGTGTTGCTGGAATCGTCCGAACCGGGTGAATGCTCGGAATTTCAGGGTGCCTTGCTGGTTCCGGTGGTGGGCCTGCGTGACTGTCTGGGTGAGATCGCGGACCGGTTCTTTGAACACCCGTCCCAGCGTCTGCGCCTGATTGGTGTTACCGGCACCAACGGCAAAACCTCGGTCAGCCAATACATTGCGGCGCTGCTGAAAGATACCGGAACGCCTTGCGGTATTCTGGGTACGCTCGGTTACGGCATGCCCGGCGCATTGCAACCGGCGACCCACACCACGCCCGACGTGGTGCAGATCAACCGTATGTTGTCCCGCATTCTGGCTCAGGGCGGCCGCGCCGCGGTGATGGAAGTGTCTTCCCATGCCCTGGACCAGGGCCGGGTTGATGGTCTGACCATTGTCGCCGGGGTATTCACCAACCTGACCCGCGACCACCTTGATTACCACGGCTCGATGGAAGCGTACGGCGAAGCCAAGGCGCGCCTGTTTGACCGGGAAGCCGTGCACGTCTCGGTGATCAATTTTGACGACCCGTTTGGGCGGCAGCTGTTTGACCAGCTCGACGGTCAGTGTGACCGGGTTCGCTACAGTCTCCACGAAGCCCAGACCGAACTCTGGCTGAAGTCTTTCCGACCCACGGATGAAGGCTTTGATGCGACTGTCGATGGCCAGTGGGGAGCGTTCGACATCGCCGTGCCCTTGATGGGTAGCTTTAACGCCAGCAATGTCTTGGCCGCTATGGCAACCGTGCTGAGTCTGGGTGTGCCCATTGAGCGGGTGCAGCAGGCGGTGAGTAGCCTGACGCCACCTCCGGGCCGGCTGGAAAAGTTCAGTGGCGCCAATGGTGTCCGGGTTGTGGTGGATTACGCCCACACCCCGGATGCGCTGGCCAACGCTCTGGCGGCCCTACGCCCCCACGTGACCGGACGCCTGATCTGCGTGTTCGGTTGTGGCGGCGATCGGGACAGTGGCAAGCGCCCGGAAATGGCGCGCGAGGCAGAAACGCAGGCCGACATCGTCATCGTTACCGACGACAACCCGCGCAGCGAAGATCCCGTCGTGATTGCCAATGATATCGTGGCCGGCTTTTCCGCCCCGGATCGGGCGTCGGTGATTCACGACCGGGCAGAAGCCATTCAGATGGCGATCCAGATGGCGACGTCGGACGATCTGGTTCTGATTGCAGGAAAAGGCCACGAGGCGTACCAGGAAGTGGCCGGTCAGAAAATTCCGTTCAGTGACGCAGAGCAGGTCCAGCACGGCTTGAACCTGAATGGTGGTGTGGCATGATGCGCGCCTTCTCGCTGGCGGAAGCCCAGCAGTGGACCGGTGCTACCTGCGCCAGACCAGGACTTGAGGGAGTCCAGTTTACTGGCGTTTCCACGGACACCCGGTCAATTGGGCCGGGGCAACTGTTCGTCGCCTTGCGGGGAGATAATTTTGACGGTCACCGCTTCCTGCAGATGGCCCGTGACCGTGGTGCGGTGGCCGCCGTTGTGGATGAGGCGGACGCCACCGTGGACCTTCTGCAACTGGTGGTGTCCGATATCATTAACGCCTTGGCCCAGCTGGCCGGTGGCAATCGCAACGAAAGCACCGCCCGATTGGTGGCCGTGACCGGCAGCAGTGGCAAGACCACCGTTCGGGAAATGACCGCGGCAATCCTCGCGCAACTGGGTCCGACACTGGCCACCAGTGGCAACCTGAACAACCACATTGGCGTACCGCTGACCCTGTTTGGGCTGGTACCGGAACACCGCTATGGCGCCATTGAGTTGGGCGCCAGCGGGCTGGGCGAAATTGCCCACACCGTGGCCATTACCCGGCCCCAGGTTGTGGTGCTGACCAACGCTGGCTCGGCGCATCTGGAAGGATTTGGCAGCTACGAGAACATTGTCCAGGCCAAGGGCGAAATCATCGAAGGTGTCGAAGATGACGGTCTGGTAGTGCTGAACCGCGACGACCCCGCCTTTGACCAATGGCAGGCGCGGGCAGGGCATCGCCGCGTGGTCAGTGTCAGCCGGCAGGGCCGCACCGACGCCGATTACGGCGTGAAAGCGGTTCAATCGCAGGCACTCGGTCAGGCGTTCCAGGTCATCGGGCCAGACGGATGGAGTTGCACCGTAGGCCTGGCACTCGCGGGTGAGCACAACCAGACCAACGCCATGCTGGCCATTGCCGCCGCCCGGGAGCTGGGTGCTGATGATCAGGCCATCGTCGCCGGACTGGCGGCGTTAGCGCCGGTTAAGGGCCGCCTGCAGAATATCGAGCTCGCGCCAGGGTTGACTGTCATTGATGACAGTTACAACGCCAACCCGGCGTCTATGAAGGCAGCGCTCAGTGTCTTGGCCAAGCAGCCGGGCGAACGCATCGCCGTGTTCGGCGCCATGGCCGAACTGGGCCCGCAGGCCAAGGCCCTGCACCGGGAAGTGGGTGAATTCGCCCGTACTGAACAGATTGAACGTTTGCTGACCGTTGGCCCTGGCTGTGAAGGCTATGCCGAGGGCTTTGGTGCAGCGACAGAGGTATATCAGACCCACGAAGACGCCGTTAACGCTGTGATCAGCGCGAAGCAGTCGCCGCTGACGGTGTTGGTGAAGGGGTCCCGCAGTTCTGCCATGGATCGCGTGGTAGAGGGAATTAAAGACAAGGTGAATAACTCATGCTGCTCTGGCTGACAGAGGTTCTATCACAATATTTCTCGGCACTGACCGTGTTTCAGTACCTGACCCTGCGTGGGATCCTGGGTACCCTCACGGCGCTGCTGATCTCACTGATCATCGGACCGGTGATGATTCGCAAGCTGAGCCAGTACCAGATCGGCCAGGCAGTACGCGACGATGGCCCGCAAACCCATCTGAGCAAAGCTGGCACGCCGACCATGGGTGGCGCCCTGATTTTGGTGGCCATCGGTATCAGCACGCTGCTGTGGGCCGATCTCAGTAACCGCTACGTCTGGATCACCCTATCGGTCACGCTGTTGTTCGGGGCCATCGGCTGGGTCGACGACTACCGCAAGGTCGTGGAGCGCAACCCCCGTGGTCTGCCGGGGCGCTGGAAGTACTTCTGGCAGTCGGTCATTGGTGCCGCGGCTGCTATCGCCCTGTTCTTCAGCTCGTCGATGCCCCAGGAAACCTCCCTGTATGTGCCGTTCGTCAAGCAGGTATCACTGACACTTGGCCCGGTCATTTTCATCCTGTTGACTTATTTCGTCATCGTCGGCAGCAGTAATGCGGTGAACCTCACCGACGGCCTGGATGGCCTGGCGATCATGCCTACGGTAATGGTCGCCGGTGCACTGGGGATTTTCGCCTACCTGTCCGGCCACGCCCAGTTCGCCAACTACCTGCTGATTCCTCACCTGCCGGGAACCGGTGAGCTGATTGTTTTCTGCGGTGCGATCGTGGGTGCCGGGCTCGGTTTCCTCTGGTTCAACACCTATCCGGCCCAGGTCTTCATGGGCGATGTCGGCGCGTTGGCTCTCGGCGCCGCGCTGGGTGTGGTTGCAGTGGTGGTCCGCCAGGAGATCGTGCTGTTCATCATGGGTGGCGTGTTCGTCATGGAGACGGTGTCGGTGATCCTGCAGGTGGCCTCGTTCCGCCTCACCGGTCGGCGGATTTTCCGTATGGCGCCGTTGCACCACCATTTTGAATTAAAAGGCTGGCCTGAGCCGCGGGTAATCGTGCGCTTCTGGGTGGTCACCGTGGTTCTGGTCCTGATTGGCCTGGCCAGTCTGAAAATACGCTAAGGGTTGGCATCGTCTATGAGCGTCATTGTTTCGGATCGTCGCACATTGGTAGTAGGGCTCGGTAAAACCGGGCTCTCCTGCGTGCGCTATCTGTCCGAGCAGGGGCGGGATATCGCGGTTGCCGACAGTCGCGAAGCGCCTCCTGGCCTGGACGAGTTGCGCGCAGGCTGGCCAGATGTGCCGGTTCACCTGGGGCCGTTCGATGCGGACCTGTTCTCCGGCTTCAACGAATTGGTTGTTAGCCCGGGTATCGACGTTGCAGAGCCGGCGATCAAACAGGCCGCACAGGCCGGCGCCCGAATTCGGGGCGATATTGACCTGTTCGCCGAAGCTGCGGATGCGCCGATCGTGGCTATCACGGGTTCCAATGGGAAAACTACGGTTACCACCTTGGTCGGTGAGATGGCTCTGGCAGCCGGTCGCAAGGTCGAAGTGGGTGGCAACATCGGCACGCCGGCGTTGGATCTGCTTGGCCGTGGCGCTGACCTCTATGTATTGGAGCTGTCCAGCTTCCAACTGGAAACCACAGAGGGTCTGCATGCACTGGCGGCCACCGTGCTGAATGTCAGTGACGACCACATGGATCGGTACCCGAACAAAATGGCTTATTTCCAGGCCAAGCAACGCATCTTCCAGGGCTGCAAAACCGCCGTGGTGAATCTGGACGATGCCTTGAGCACGCCAATGGCACGGGAAGGGTTGCAGTTCATCTGTTACGGATTCCATCGGGTCAATCCGGAGACCTTCAGTACCCGCGACGATGACAACGGAACCTGGGTGACCTTTGGCTTCGACAATCTGCTGCGAACCAGTGAACTGTCACTCATGGGGCACCACAACGTCAGCAATGTGATGGCGGCCCTCGGCCTTGGCCGCGCAGCCGGACTGCCGATGGATGTGATGCTGGAGGTGGCACGCAAGTTCCGGGGGTTGCCGCATCGCTGCGAATTTATCCGTCAGGTAGCCGGTGTTGACTACATCAACGACTCCAAGGGCACCAACGTTGGCGCCTCGGTGGCGGCGATTGAAAGCCTGGCGCCGGAACAGGGCAAGGTGGTGCTGATTGCCGGCGGTGAGGGCAAGGGTGCGGATTTCGCACCGTTGCAGGCGCCGGCACTGTTGCATTGTCGGGCATTGGTGCTGATTGGCCGCGATGCCGGGCTGATTGCCGACGCTGTGGGTACCGGTGTTGAGTGTCATCAGGTCAAAACGCTGGCGGACGCGGTATCAACCGCCGGTAAGCTGGCCCAGACTGGCGACCGGGTCCTGTTTTCACCGGCCTGCGCCAGCTTCGATATGTTCCGCGACTACCTCGATCGCGGTCAGCAGTTCCGCGCATTAGTGGAGGCGCTCTGATGCAGACCGGAGTCGCCGCACCAAACCGACATCAGTGGCTGGGTGAAATCCAGCCGCTGCCGATGCTGGTGATCAGCTCGGTGGCGCTACTGGTGATGGGGGTGGTGATGATTTCCTCGGCGTCCATGGATATGGCGGCCGAGACCATGGGTAACAGCTACCACTATGTTATCCGCCAGTTGTTGTTTGCCGCGCTGGGTTGCGGCATGGCCCTGGTGGCGGTGAATGTGCCGGTTGCCTGGTGGGAGCGCAGCGGCTGGCTGCTGCTTGGGGTTGGGCTACTGGCCCTGGTGCTGGTGTTGACGCCGCTGGGGCGGACCGTCAACGGCTCCACCCGCTGGATCCCGTTTGGCCTGTTTAACGTGCAGGTCTCGGAAGTTGCCAAGCTGTGCCTGATCGCCTATCTGGCAGGATACGTAGTGCGCCGCCGCGACGAGCTGTTGAACACCTGGCCGGGCTTTCTCAAGCCGTTGGTCGTGCTGGGGGTTGCCTCGGTTTTGCTGGTTATTCAGCCGGATTTCGGTGCCACCGTGGTGCTGGTATCGGCCGCCGCCGGCATGATTTTCCTCAGTGGCGTCCGGCTCAGCCGGTTTGTGCCGCTGATTGTGATTCTGGTGGTGCTGGGCTCACTGCTGGTGCTGACCCAGCCCTATCGATTGAAGCGGGTGGTGAGCTATCTCGACCCCTGGAAGGATCAGTTCGACAGCGGCTATCAGCTGACTCAGTCGCTGATCGCCTTTGGTCGGGGAGACTGGGGTGGTGTCGGGCTCGGCAACTCGATCCAGAAATTGTTTTATCTGCCTGAGGCCCACACGGACTTCGTGTTTGCGATCATCGCCGAGGAATTTGGTCTGTTGGGATCGTTGATCGTTCTGGCTCTGTTCACTCTGCTGGTCGTCAGTGGCTTCGTTATTGCCCGCCGGGCAGAGAAGGCAGATATGCCCTTTGGCGCCTGCTTTTCCTACGGCATTACGTTGCTGATTGGTCTGCAGGCAACCATCAACATTGCAGTCAGTACCGGCATGCTGCCGACCAAGGGCCTGACCCTGCCACTGGTGAGCTATGGCGGTTCCAGTTTGATGATTGTGTGCGTGAGTATTGGCGTTCTGGCTCGAGTCGAGATGGAGCGTCTGGATAAGGTGCGCCTGGCCGGCGAGAAGTCCGGTCGCCGAACCCGGGGAGGGGCTGCCTATGAGTGAGCAGCGTCGGTTCCTGATGATGGCCGGTGGTACCGGTGGCCATGTGTTTCCAGCGCTGGCCACGGCCAGGGCGCTCGAAGCACAGGGCCACCAGGTGTACTGGCTGGGCGCCAGTGGTGGCATGGAACAGCGGCTGATCGGCGATACCGATATCCCGCTGTCGCTGATCCACATATCCGGGCTGCGCGGCAAAGGCAAGCTGGCGTTGCTGAAAGCACCGTTCCGCCTGATGCGAGCCCTGGGTGAGGCGTTCACGATCATGCGCCGGATTCGCCCCCACTGCGTGGTTGGCATGGGTGGCTTCGTCACCGGCCCGGGCGGCGTTGCCGCCTGGCTGACCCGGACACCGCTGGTGATTCATGAGCAGAACGCGGTTGCCGGAATGACCAACCGAATTCTGGTTCGGTTTGCTGAAACCGTGCTGGAGGCTTTCCCAGGCAGTTTCGGTGCCGGTGTGGTTACCCGCTGCACGGGCAATCCGGTGCGCCAGGATCTGGCCCGGCTGCCAACCCCGGAAGACCGCATGACCGAGCACGAAGGCGCGCTGCGGGTACTTATTGTGGGTGGCAGTCTCGGTGCCGAGGTGTTTAACCGGCAAGTGCCGGAAGCGCTGGCGGCAATGGCTGAGGCTGACCGTCCGGTCATCCGTCACCAGTGTGGTGAAAAGAATTTGGAGGCGGCCCGGTCCGCCTATGAACAGCAGGGGCTGGATGTGAATGTCGAGCCCTTCATCAAGGATATGGCCGAGGCGTATGCCTGGGCCGATGTGGTGCTTTGCCGTGCTGGAGCGCTGACGGTGTCTGAGCTGTGCGCGGCTGGGGTTGGAGCGATTCTGGTGCCTTTTCCCCACGCGGTTGATGACCATCAGACCAAGAACGGTCAGCAAATGGTTGCAGCCGGCGCGGCGGTACTGATTCCCCAGACCCGGCTGACCCCGGACAACCTGGCAGAGACCCTGGCTGATTTAGGACGCGACCGGACCCGCGTAATCAACATGGCGAAGGCCGCGCGCACGTTGGCCCGCCCCGATGCAACGGAGAGAGTTGTGAATTATTGTCTGGAGGCCGCCAATGGCTGACCCAACTAATCCGCCGCTGGTTTACCAGGTGCCGGAAATGCGCCGTATCCGCCACATCCATTTCGTGGGTATTGGCGGCGCCGGTATGAGTGGTATCGCAGAAGTGCTCAAGAACCAGGGTTACGACGTTTCAGGTTCCGATCTGAAATCCGGAGCGGTAACCAAGCGCCTGGAAGCCATGGGTGTTGAAGTCCACATTGGCCACCGTGCCGAGAACAGTGGCAAGGCCGATGTGGTGGTCGTGTCCACCGCGGTATCAGCGGACAACCCGGAAGTGGCTGCTGCCCGCAGTCGCCGGGTGCCGATTGTACCGCGGGCCGAGATGCTCGCCGAGATCATGCGCTATCGCCATGGCATTGCAGTGGCAGGCACCCACGGTAAGACCACAACCACCAGCCTGATTGCCTCAGTGCTGGGCGAAGCCGGGCTGGATCCCACCTTTGTTATCGGTGGCAAGCTCAACAGCGCCGGTACCAATGCCCAACTGGGCGGTTCCCGTTATCTGGTGGCGGAGGCCGATGAGAGCGATGCCTCGTTCCTGCACCTGACACCGGTGATTTCGGTGGTGACCAACATCGAAGCCGATCACATGGACACCTACGGCGGTGATGTCGAGAAGCTGAAGCAGACCTTCGTCGATTTCCTGCATAACCTGCCGTTCTATGGGGTCGCCGTGATGTGTGTGGACGACGCCTACGTCCGCGAAATTATTCCGCGCATTTCCCGCGCCATCATCACCTACGGAATCGACAACCCGGAGGCGGATTACCGCGCGGAACAGATTCAATCAGACGGCCTGCGTACCCGCTTTGTGGTGAAGCGCCCCAGTGGCCGGTCCGATCTGTCGGTAGAACTGAAAATGCCGGGTCGCCATAACGTCCTGAATGCGGTGGCGGCGATTGCCGTGGCTACCGACGAGGGTGTGGACGACGCCGCTATCTGTAAGGGCCTGGCAAGTTTTGCCGGCGTCGGGCGCAGGTTTCAGGTTTACGGTGATTACCAGACGCCAAAGGGCAACATCACCCTGGTGGACGATTACGGCCACCATCCCACCGAGGTGGAGGCGGTCATCCGCGCTGCCCACGATGCCTGGCCGGGCCGACGTCTGGTGATGCTCTATCAGCCCCATCGCTACAGCCGTACCCGCGACCTGTACGAGGACTTCGTGCGGGTGCTGTCTGAAGTCGACGGCCTGTTGCTGATGGATGTCTATTCCGCAGGTGAAGCCGCCATTCCCGGTGCTGATGGCCGGGCTCTGTGCCGGAGCATCCGGCAGCGGGGCAAGGTTGAGCCGATGTTTGTGGAAGACAACAACGAAATCGAAAGCCTGCTGGCGAACGTGCTGCAGGACGGTGACCTGCTGATGACTCAGGGCGCCGGAGATATTGGTGGTGTGGCGGCCAGATTGGCCGCAGCAGGAGTAATTGCCAGTGAGTGACATGCAACATCCCGAACCCCAGCCCTATCAGGCACCCCCTGAACTCGTGCGAGCGCTGGGGCGCGTGGCCGTATTCATGGGGGGAGATTCCGCGGAGCGGGACGTGTCCCTGAAAAGCGGAAAGGCCGTGCTTGCGGCCCTGGTTTCCGCCGGCGTTGATGCCTTTGCCGTGGATGTCCGTGGTTGCCTGTTGAAGACCGTGGAAGCTCCGGATTTTGACCGGGTCTTCATCGCCCTGCACGGGCGCGGTGGCGAGGATGGCACGCTCCAGGCGATTCTCGCCCAGGCGGAGATTCCGTACACCGGCAGTGAAGTGCTGGCGTCGGCACTTGCCATGGACAAGTTACGCACCAAGTACGTGTTCGAGGGCTGTGGTCTGCCGACACCGAAGTTCCGCACCATGTCGTCCGCCGATGAAGCAGAGAAAATCGTGGCGGAGCTGCGGGTGCCATTGAGCGTAAAGCCGTCCCGCGAGGGCTCCAGCATCGGCATCCGTAAGGTCAACACCGCCGAGGAGCTGGTAGAGGCCTACGAGGAAGCCGAGGCGCTGGATACCCTGGTATTGGTGGAAGAGTGGATTGAAGGGCCGGAGTTCACCGTCAGCCTGCTTCAGGACCGGGCCCTGCCGGCCATTGGCTTGAGCACTGACCACGTGTTCTACGACTACGACGCCAAGTACCTGGCCGACGACACCCGGTACCGGATTCCCTGTGGCTTGGCGACCGACGACGAGATCCGTCTGCAGCAGCTGGCTCTGGATGCGTTCCGGGTGGTGGGCTGCCGGACCTGGGGACGTGTCGACATCATGCAGGATGACGACGGTCAGTTCTGGTTGCTGGAAGTGAATACGGTGCCGGGTATGACCGACCATAGCCTGGTGCCCATGGCGGCCAAGGCGGCGGGCATCAGCTTTGAGGAGCTGGTGGTCCGGATACTCCGTGACACCCTGGTCTGTAACACCCAGGAGGGTAGCGATGCTTGAGACACTGCTGATCCGGAGTCGGGCGGAACCGTCCGATCCCCCGCGGCGCCGGGGGGCTACGTCCCTCGGTCCGGAGCGGGACCGGTTTGGCGTGTTGAAGGCAGTGCTGGCCACTGTGCCCTGGTTGCAGGTGGGTATGGGGGCGGTGATCGTCTTGCTCGCAGCGCTGGTGCCCTGGGGCACCGGCAAGGTGCTGGGAGCCATGGATCAGCAGATTCTGGCGGTCGACGTGAATGGCGAGTTGGTGGGTGACAGCAAAGTTGCGATCGAACGTGCTGCCGGCAACTGGATTGGTAAGAGCTACTTCGCCACTGACCTGTCGGAGATCAAGGACAGCCTGGAGCGTCGGCCCTGGGTTGAATCAGCGGCTGTGCGCCGGGTCTGGCCGGATCGGCTGGCCATCGACATTCGGGAAAAGAAGCCATTGGCCTATTGGACCGATGGCCGTCTGGTTAGCCGTACCGGCGAGCTGTTTTTGCCGCCCAATCCGGAGGTGGCTGGCCGGCTGCCGAAGCTGGCGGGGCCCGATGAGAGAGTTCGGGATGTCATTCGCATGGCGCAGACCATGAGCGAGCAACTGGTCGGCCATGGCTTGAACTTCGCAGGTTTGTCGCTGGAACAGCGTGGTGCCTGGACCCTGAAACTGGCCAACGGCATCGAAGTGGTGCTGGGCCGGGATCAGGTAGAGCAAAGGTTCGAACGGTTTATCACAGTTTATGAAACCCGACTGGCGTCACGGTCGGACGAAGTCAGTCGGGTTGATGCCCGCTACACCAACGGTGTGGCGGTGCAATGGAAGGCGGCGCAAGCCGCTTCCGGCCCGAAATCATAGCAACGGTTAATTCAGACCACGGTTTGGTGAGATACATGTCATCGGTTGAAACGGAAAACATGATTGTCGGCCTCGATATCGGAACATCCAAGGTGGTTGCGATAGTCGGCAAGCGCAAGATGGACGGCACCATTGAGGTGGTGGGTATTGGTTCCCATCCTTCACGGGGGCTCAAGCGTGGGGTGGTGGTAAACATCGAAACCACCGTCCAGGCCATCCAGCGTGCGGTGGAAGAGGCTGAGCTCATGGCGGGGTGCCGTATTCACTCGGTGTATGCCGGCATTGCCGGTAGTCACATCAAGAGCCTGAACTCCCATGGCATTGTCGCAATCCGCGATCGTGAAGTGACCCAGGCTGATATCGATCGGGTCATTGATGCGGCCCAGGCGGTAGCGATTCCGGCGGACCAGAAAATCCTGCACATCCTGCCGCAGGAGTTCGTGATTGACAGCCAGGAAGGCATCAAGGAGCCGATGGGCATGTCTGGTGTCCGGCTTGAAGCCAAGGTGCACCTGGTGACCTGTGCCGTTAACGCCGCCCAGAACATTGAAAAATGCGTCAAGCGCTGCGGTCTCGAGGTGGATGACATCATCCTGGAGCAACTGGCCTCCAGCCACGCCATTTTGACCGAAGACGAAAAAGAACTGGGTGTCTGTGTCGTCGACATTGGTGGCGGAACCACTGACATCGCGGTCTTCACCGGCGGTGCCATTCGCCACACCGCGGTCATCCCCATTGCCGGCGACCAGGTCACCAATGACATCGCCATGGCGCTGCGCACACCCACGCAGAACGCCGAGGAAATCAAGATCAAGTATGCCTGTGCCCTGACACAGCTGGCCGGGGCCGATGAAACCATCAAGGTTCCGAGCGTTGGCGATCGTGCGCCTAGAGACCTGTCCCGTCAGGCCCTGGCGGAAGTGGTCGAACCGCGCTACGAGGAGCTGTTCACGCTGGTCCAGTCCGAGCTGCGCCGGTCAGGGTTCGAGGACATGATCCCGGCAGGCATCGTTATCACGGGCGGTTCCTCCACCATGGAAGGCGTGGTGGAACTGGCCGAGGAAATCTTCCACATGCCGGTAAGGCTGGCCTGTCCGCAGGCGGTCTCGGGCATGACGGAAGTGGTCAACAACCCGATTTACGCCACGGGCGTCGGGTTGCTGATCCATGGCTTCCGCCAGATGGATCTTGGGCGGGCGCCGGTGCTCAAGGGTGAAGAAGCACCCTCGCTGTTTGAGCGCATGAAAGCCTGGTTTACGGGGCAGTTCTGACCGAGCCAGGGATGCAGAAAACGAAGGTATCTCGAATAAACATTCTCGAAAAAACAGCCTGGAAAGGCTGAACTAACAGCACGAAGGAGTAGGGGAAATGTTTGAACTCGTCGATAATGTCCAGCAAAACGCTGTCATTAAAGTCGTCGGTGTAGGCGGAGGCGGCGGCAACGCCGTGCGTCACATGCTTAACAGCGACATCGAAGGTGTGGAGTTTATCTGCGCCAACACAGATGCCCAGGCATTGACCGATATGGATGCGCGCCAGATCATTCAGCTTGGTGGCAACATCACCAAGGGGCTTGGTGCCGGCGCGAATCCAGAAGTCGGGCGCCAGTCGGCCCTGGAAGATCGCGACCGTATTGCAGAATCCCTGCAAGGCGCGGACATGGTCTTCATCACCGCAGGCATGGGTGGCGGTACCGGTACCGGCGCTGCTCCGGTGGTGGCCGAAGTGGCTCGCGAACTTGGCATCCTGACCGTGGCTGTGGTTACCAAGCCATTCACCTTTGAAGGTGGCAAGCGCATGAGCGTCGCCGAGGCCGGCCTGAAGGAGCTGGAAGAGTGCGTCGACTCGCTAATCACCATCCCGAACGAAAAGCTGCTGGCGGTCATGGGCAAGAAGACCAGCCTGCTGGACGCCTTTGCCTCGGCCAACGATGTGCTGTTGGGAGCGGTTCAGGGTATCGCTGATCTGATTACCCGCAACGGCATGATCAACGTCGACTTTGCCGACGTGAGGACGGTGATGTCTGAAATGGGCATGGCGATGATGGGCACCGCTCGCGCCACCGGCGAAAACCGAGCCCGCGAAGCAGCCGAAGCCGCTGTGCGCAGCCCGCTTCTGGAAGATATCAACCTGCAGGGTGCCAAGGGTATTCTGGTCAACATCACCGCCGGCATGGATCTCAACCTGGGCGAATTCTCCGAGGTTGGCGACATTGTGCGTGAGTTTGCCTCCGATTCCGCCACCGTTGTTGTGGGCACTGTGATTGATCCGGAAATGACCGATGAACTGAAGGTCACTGTAGTAGCTACTGGCCTCGGTGGAGACCGGGAAAAGCCCACCAAGGTGGTGGACAACTCCCGCACACTCGATGGCACAACCGATTACAACCAGTTAGATCGTCCGGCGGTTCTGCGTCGTCGCGCTGTGTCTCACGGCAACGTTGCGATTGACCAGAGCAAGGAAAGTGAAGAGCAGGGAGTCGACTATCTCGATATTCCCGCATTCCTGCGACGTCAGGCTGATTGATAGTCTGTTGCAAGTGTGATCCGGGTATAGTTGTTGCCGGTCCAGATTCGAGAGCTGGAGCAGCAAAAAGGAACCATTAATCCGGATAAACGTGCGCTGATTACCAAGCGTTGGCTTATTGTAAATTTGACGCAAAGCCGCGTTGGTTAAATGGTACTCAGTCTTACTTTCTGATATTCTCCGGGCAGATTTTTGCTCAGAATATCGACATTTTGTGACGGAATAATGAACCGATGATCAGACAACGGACACTTAAAAACACTATCCGTGCTACCGGTGTAGGGCTGCACTCCGGGGAGAAGGTTTACCTTACCCTGAAGCCCGCCCCGGTAGACTCAGGCATTATCTTCCGGAGGACCGATCTGGACCCGATGGTCGAGATTCGTGCCTGCGCGGAAAATGTGGGTGAGACCATGCTGTCTACGACGCTGGTAAAAGACGGTGTTCGTGTGGCGACAGTAGAGCATTTGCTGTCGGCAATGGCTGGTCTCGGTATCGATAACTGCTTCGTGGAACTCAGCGCTGCTGAAGTGCCGATCATGGATGGTTCCGCTGGGCCGTTCGTGTTTCTGCTTCAGTCTGCCGGCATTGCCGAGCAGGAAGCGGCTAAGCGTTTCATCCGCATCAAGCGGGAAGTGACTCTTGAAGAAGGCGACAAGAAGGCGACCTTCCTGCCGTTTGAAGGCTTCAAGGTCAGCTTCGGCATCGACTTTGACCACCCGGTGTTCAAGGGTCGTGCCCAGACCGCAACCGTCGACTTCTCCAGCACCTCGTTTGTAAAAGAGGTGAGCCGCGCTCGGACCTTCGGTTTCATGCGCGACATTGAGAAGCTGCGGGCGATGAACCTGGCCCTCGGTGGCAGTGTGGATAACGCCATTGTGGTTGACGACTACAAGATTCTTAACGAAGACGGTCTTCGTTACGATGACGAGTTTGTTAAGCACAAGGTGCTGGACGCCATCGGTGACCTGTACCTGCTGGGTAATAGCCTGATTGGTGAGTTTCGTGGCATCAAATCCGGTCACGATCTGAATAATAAGCTACTGCGCAAGCTCAGGGCGGAAGAGGACGCGTGGGAAGTGGTTACCTTCGATGACGAAGCGACCGCGCCCATCTCCTACATGAAGCCTGTGCTGGCGGCCCCGGCTTAAGGCAGGACGCCTAATCCCGGACGTGGCTTGCGAGTTTTTCGAGAACCTCGCGTAGTTTTTTATCCTTCGTGTGCCCGGCTTCCTCTTTGAGGAGCTGGGCATTTTCTTTGCTCAGGGGTGCTTTTGTGAACCTGGGGGCGTCCCGGAATCTTGGCGGGACGACCTTAACCTTGAGTTTCCAGACGAACTGGAACAGCTCGTTTTCCCGCACACTCTGCATGATCTCGTGCTGGCGGAAGCGAATCTGGCTGGCCTTGCCAGCGTTCTCTGCGGACAGAATCAGTTCACCTTCCTGACAGCTGACAAACCGTGTGCCCTCGGCAAGCGAGCCGGGTAGCGCGGACAGTACCTGCTCCTCAGCCTGGCGATGAAGTTCCGCTTTGGTCATGAGCTCTTTCAGGACCGGGGTGCCACCGAGCTTGTCAAAGCTTGCTTTCTGTTCGCTTTTTCGCTTCATGGGCGGGTTTTCACTCGACGAGTTTGTTTACGATTGGTTACACTTCGGCACGGTTTATGCGTAGTGCCCGTACTAGACTCGTTTTACATTGTCTTCACGAAGTATGTCTACCCGGGCGCTACGACTTCTCAGTACGTAGTTGTTGTCATGGATGGCAAGCCCATATGGAAATTTCCGGGGCGCAACACTACAGGACACAGGTTGCGACTCAAGATGAAATCAGAAAATGATATGAATATTATCCTCGTTGGCAGGCATCACGGGCAATCCCGCGTGGTGGCACTGAATGCGCCGGTGGCCGTGGGCGTGCTTTGCCTGTTACTGGCTGTGCTTGGTATGGCGGGCTGGGCAGGTTATCAGGTTGCGGTCAGCAAGGCCGAGGCCGCAAAACCGACACCGTCTGCCCTGGTGGCTCATTGGCAGGCGCGACTGGACGAGCAGAAGTCGGAATTGTCGATGGTACAACAGGAAGTGCAGCAGCAGATTGATGCACTCACCCTCCGCCTGGGCCAGATACAAGGTCGCCTACTGCGGCTGGATGCGTTGGGACAGCGTTTTGTCGAGTCCGGGCTGGTTGCGAGCGAAGAGTTCAATTTTGATGAGCCGGCCGCGGTTGGTGGTCCGGAAGGCAGCGGCGAGCGCGAATCGTTTAGCGCACCGGCACTGACCCGAATGATTGAGCGCCTGGAAGAACAGCTGGACGACCGGGAGCAGCAATTGCGGCTGCTGGACAAGTTGGCATCGCGGCAGAAGCTCGAAGAGGAAATGTTTGTTGAAGGCCGGCCGATAACCTGGGGTTGGCTCTCCTCCAAGTACGGTTACCGTTCGGATCCCTTTAATGGCAAGCGCACCTGGCATGACGGCGTCGACCTGGCTGGCAAGGAAGGCAGTGATATTATTTCGGTCGCTGGTGGCGTCGTAACCTGGGCCGGCGAGCGATATGGCTACGGAAACCTGGTTGAAATCGACCATGGTGATGGCCTGGTCACCCGCTACGGCCACTGCAAGACCATTGAGGTCAGCGTCGGTGACGTTGTGCAGAAAGGGCAGGTAGTGGCCCTGATGGGCAGCACCGGCCGATCCACCGGCCCCCACGTGCACTTTGAAGTGCTGCACAATGGTCGTTCCAAGGATCCGGTGAAGTATATTGCCCGGTCCAGCAACTGAAGTTCCTTTCCGCTCCACGTAAGGGTTCCTTCCCTTACGTTCTGCTGTCCTGGCGTCCTCAACGTCGTCTTGACCGGCAGTTGGAACATCAACAAGTTATCCCAATCTGTACTGCCGTGAGCGCTACCTTTTTTCCGGTCGCGAAATAAGGTTAGAATGCCGGCTTCCTCCGATTAATCAAAGAAGCAGTGGTCTATGTTCACAAAGCTTGCAACCAAGATGTTCGGCAGTAAAAATGCCAGAGAAATCAAGCGTATGCGTAAGTCAGTAATGCGCATTAACGAACTTGAGGAACAGTTTGGCAATTTTTCCGACTCCGAACTGCAAGGCAAGACTGCTGAGTTCAGACGTCGAATTGAAGAAGGCGAGAGCCTGGACGCGTTGCTGCCGGAAGTATTTGCCACGGTTCGCGAAGCCAGCCGCCGGGTCATGGGTATGCGTCACTACGACGTCCAGCTGATTGGTGGTATCACCCTGCACGAAGGCCACATCGCGGAAATGAAAACCGGTGAGGGCAAGACCCTGGTGGCAACCGCATCGGTGTACCTGAATGCTCTGCCGGGTAAAGGCGTTCACGTAGTGACTGTGAACGATTACCTGGCACGTCGTGATGCCGAGTGGATGGGCAAGCTGTACCGGTTCCTGGGACTTCAGGTTGGCGTAGTTGTCGCCGGCCAGCCGCAGGAAGAGAAGCGTGCCGCCTACCAGGCCGACATCACCTACGGCACCAACAACGAATTTGGTTTCGATTACCTGCGTGACAACATGGCGTTCAGCACTGAGGACAAGGTGCAGCGTGGCCTGAATTACGCCATCGTGGATGAGGTCGACTCGATCCTGATCGACGAGGCGCGGACTCCGCTGATCATCTCCGGTGCTGCAGAGGACAGTTCCAAGCTCTACAAGGCGGTTAACGAACTGATCCCGAATCTGGAGCAGGGCGAAGTGCCGGAAGAGGGCGAGCCCACCGGCGATTTCACCATCGATGAAAAGTCCCGCCAGGTCGAGCTGACCGAATCCGGTCACGAGCGCGTTGAAGAACTGCTGCTGGACAAGGGCCTGCTGGCCGAAGGCGAGAGCCTGTACTCGGCGTCTAACCTGAGCCTGCTGCATCACGTCCATTCGGCCCTGCGTGCCCACCACTTGTTCCAGAAGGACGTCGATTACATCGTCCAGGGTGGTCAGGTGGTCATCGTTGACGAACACACCGGTCGGACCATGCCGGGTCGTCGCTGGAGCGAGGGTCTGCACCAGGCCGTTGAGGCAAAGGAAGGTGTGAACATCCAGGCGGAGAGCCAGACCCTGGCCTCCACCACCTTCCAGAACTATTTCCGTCTTTATGACAAGCTCGCGGGGATGACCGGTACTGCTGACACCGAAGCGTTTGAATTCCGCCAGATCTATGGCCTGGACGTGGTGGTAATTCCACCCAACAAGCCAATCCAGCGTATCGATTACAACGATTTGGTTTACCTGACCCAGGAAGAGAAATTCCACGCCATCATTGATGAGATCAAGGATGTCACCACTGAGGGGCGTCCGATCCTGGTGGGTACTGCGTCCATTGAAGCCTCCGAGCTGTTGTCGATGCTGCTGAAGAAGGGTCGCATCGATCACAAGATCCTGAACGCCAAGCAGCACGATTCCGAAGCCCTGATCATAGCCCAGGCCGGTCGCCCCGGCGCGGTCACCATTGCCACCAACATGGCTGGTCGAGGTACCGACATCGTGCTGGGTGGTAACTGGGAGTTTGAAGTCGCGGACATGGACAATCCGTCCGAGGAAGACGTTGCCAAGATCAAGGCCGAGTGGACCGAGCGCCACAATCACGTGCTGGATGCCGGCGGCCTGCACATCATCGGTACCGAGCGGCACGAATCCCGCCGCATCGACAACCAGCTGCGCGGTCGTGCCGGTCGCCAGGGCGATCCGGGTTCCTCTCGCTTCTTCCTGTCGCTGGAAGACAACCTCATGCGGATCTTTGCGCCGGATCGGGTCAAGAGCCTGATGCAGGCCATGGGCATGAAGAAGGGCGAGGCCATAGAGCACCGGATGGTGACCAATGCCATCGAGAAGTCCCAGCGTAAGGTTGAAGGCCGCAACTTCGACATGCGTAAGACGCTGCTGGAATACGACGACGTCGCCAACGACCAGCGTACGGTGATCTACGAGCAGCGCAACGAAGTGATGTCCTCGGAAGACATCTCTGAGATGGTTGATACCATCCGTGCCGACGTGGTCGACACCATGGTCAGCGAATACATTCCGCCCCAGAGCATGCCGGAACAGTGGGATGTGGCCGGGCTGGAATCCCAGCTGCAGTCCGAGATGTCTATCGAGCTACCAGTGCAGAAGTGGCTGGACGAAGACAGCAACCTGCACGAAGAGAGCCTGCGTCAGAAGATCCTCGACGAAATCGTCACTGCGTATAAGGGCAAGGAAGAGATTGCCGGCGCCGAGGCCATGCGCAAGTTCGAAAAGCAGGTCTTCCTGCAGGTGCTGGATACGCTGTGGAAAGAGCACCTGTCGAACATGGATCACCTGCGTCGTGGTATCCACCTGCGCGGTTATGCCCAGAAGAACCCGAAGCAGGAATACAAGCGCGAAGCGTTTAACCTGTTCGAGGACATGCTCGAAACCATGAAGCGCGATGTCACTCGGGTACTGTGTCACGTCCGGGTCCAGAGCCGGGAAGAGATGGAAGAAGTCGAGCGCCGCCGCAAGCAGGAGCTGGAGCAGGAACTGGCCCGCGCCCGTCTGCGTCACGACGAGACCAGCGCCACCGCCGAGAGTGCCGCCGAAGGCGCCGGCCAGGGCGGGCAGCAGGCTGGCGCTACGCCGGAGACCTTTGTCCGTCAGGAGCGCAAGGTGGGGCGCAACGAACCCTGTCCGTGCGGATCCGGCAAGAAGTACAAGCAATGCCATGGTAAGGTCAGTTAATCGTCGAGACTGAACCAAGGTTCAAGACCCGCAACCTGACATCCTCAGGCTGCGGGTTTTTACGTTATGAATTGCCTGTTTCAGGCATTGTCAGAGGAGATGCAGGATGGCAGTAGGTCCCGGAACCTTGCCCGAATTTTTCCCGGTGGCCGGCGTCAAGCTGGGCATTGCCAGCGCCGGTATCAAGAAGCCCGGCCGAAAGGACATTGTGGTGTTCGAACTGGCGCCGGATAGCCGGGTCGCCGGTATCTTTACCCGTAACCAGTTCTGCGCCGCACCGGTCACCCTGAGCCGACAGCACCTGGCCGCAAAGGCACCGCGTTACCTGCTGATAAATACCGGCAATGCCAACGCTGGGACTGGTGAGCGCGGCATGACCGATGCCGTGGCTTGCTGCACTGCACTGGCACAGCAGGCCGGTGTCAGCGCCACTGAGGTGCTGCCATTCTCGACCGGTGTGATCGGTGAGCCGCTGCCGGTAGCGAAAATTGTCGATGCCCTGCCGGCTGCACTCGCCAGTACCGACGAAGGGCGCTGGGCCGAAGCGGCCAGCGGCATCATGACCACCGACACCCGGCCCAAGGGTGCGTCCTGCCGGCTGGATCTTGGCGGCCACACCGTAACCATTTCCGGGATCAGCAAGGGCGCGGGCATGATTCGCCCGAACATGGCCACCATGCTGGGCTTCATCGCCACCGACGCCCGCATCGAGTCGCAACTGCTGCAGACCCTGGCCTATGAGCTGGGCGAGAAGTCGTTCAACCGCATTACCATTGATGGCGATACCTCCACCAACGACTGCTGCATGTTGATGGCCAGCGGCCAGTACACGGGGCCCGAGATTACCGCCGACAGCCCTGAGCTGCCCAAGTTGCGTGAAGCCCTGCGCCAGGTCTACCTGGACCTGGCACACGCCATCGTGCGCGACGGAGAGGGTGCCACCAAATTTGTCACTATTGACGTCAGCGGCGCTGCGACTCAGCATGAGGCGCTGGATGTGGCCTACACCGTGGCGCACTCGCCCCTGGTGAAAACCGCGCTCTTTGCTTCCGACCCGAACTGGGGCCGGATTCTGGCCGCGGTTGGCCGCGCCGGTGTTCCGGATCTCGATCTCAATGCCCTGGAGATCTTCCTGGGCGAGGTCTGCCTGGTTCGTAACGGCGGCCGTGCCGACGATTACTCGGAAGCCCGTGGGCAGGCGGTCATGGATCGAGAGGACATCACTATCGCCATTGATCTCAAACGCGGCACAGTGAACGAAATTGTCTGGACCTGTGATTTTTCCCATGACTACGTGACCATTAACGCCGAGTACCGGACCTGAGCATGACAGAGGTTGCAACGCCGATCCGTGAGATCCACGTTGCCGTCGCGGTGATCATCCGTGACGGTCGGGTGCTGATTGCCCGGCGTCCAGACCACACCCACCAGGGTGGACTGCTGGAGTTTCCCGGCGGCAAGGTTGAGCCGGGTGAAACCGTCCAGCAGGCACTGGTGCGTGAGATCGCCGAGGAAACCGCTCTGGCGGTACCGGATGCGTCCCTTGAGCCGGTTATCGGCATTCGCCATGACTATGGTGACAAGCGGGTATTCCTGGACGTGTGGCGCACCTCAGAGGCCGTCGGTGAGGCCGTAGGCTGTGAAGGTCAGCCCATCGCCTGGCTGGCGCCGGAAGAGCTGCAGGATGATCAGTTCCCGGCCGCCAATCGCCCCATCATCCGAGCCCTGCGGTTACCCTCGGCGCTGGCCATCACCGGCACCATCACCACCGTTGACGGTGGCGTGGCGAGCCTGCAGGCTGCGCTTGCGGATCTAGTACAAGAACGGCCTTTAATAGTACTTCGAGCTCAGGAATTGGCGTCAGCCGCTTACCGAGAGTTAGCACAGCAGGCTCTGGCAGTGTGCCGGCGTGCCGACACCGGATTGATCGTCCATGGGGCTCCGGCAAGGTTCGCCGACACCCCGGGTGCGGCGGGGCTGCACCTGCCGTGGCGCGAGGCGGCCAGCCTTGTTTCCCGACCGGTGCCGTCGCAGGCCTGGCTTGGTGTGTCCTGCCACAGCGCCGATCAGCTTGCCCGCGCGGTCGAGATTGGGGCGGACTACGCCACCCTGGGGCCGGTGCGGGCCACGGCCACCCATCCCGGGGCAGAGGGCATCGGATGGGACGCGTTTCGGGCGATGGCGGCTACGGCAACAATTCCTGTGTTCGGGCTGGGCGGCCTGAACCCTGAAGACATTGCTCGTGCCCGCAACGAGGGTGGTCAGGGCGTTGCTGGCATCCGGTTTTGGTGGCCGCAGCACTGACGGTTATCCGGGGTTGTGACGCCCATCTCTGGTATGCTTTTAATCCTGCCGATCGAATTCCTCATTCAAGACAGTTTTGGAGACGCCGTGAGTAAGTTAACGCACCTGGATGACAATGGCGAAGCCCGCATGGTCGATGTCACTGACAAGGCTGTGACCGAGCGCGAAGCCAGGGCCGAGGCCACCATTCGCATGACCCCGAAAACCCTGAACATGATCGTTGCGGGCGATCACCCTAAGGGGGATGTGCTTGCGGTGGCGCGCATTGCCGGCATCATGGCCGCGAAAAAGACCCACGAGCTGATTCCGCTTTGCCACTCGCTCAATCTGACCTCGGTCAAGGTTGAGCTGGCTCCCGGCGAGGACGGCGCCTCGGTGCATATTCAGACCCGATGCAAACTCTCGGGGCAGACGGGTGTCGAAATGGAAGCCCTGACCGCGGCCAGCGTTGCGGCGCTGACTCTGTACGATATGTGCAAGGCGGTAGATCGCGGGATGGAAATTGGTGCGGTCCGCTTGCTGGAAAAGAAGGGCGGGCGCAGCGGGCACTGGGTATCACCGACAGCCGCGTGCTAGAATGCGCGGCCAGATTGACTGAACCACGAGGAACCACTGTGGCTGTTCGTTACATCCAGACCTGCCGCTTGCCGACTCCGTTCGGTGTTTTTGACATGCACGGCTTTGAGGAACCGGACACGGGTAAAGAGCACGTGGCCCTGACCCTGGGTGAACTGGACATTAAGGAGCCCATGCTGGCCCGTACTCACTCCGAATGCCTCACCGGCGATGCGCTGTACAGCATGCGCTGTGACTGCGGCTACCAACTGGAAGAAGCCTTGCGCAGTATCGCCCGGGAAGGCCGGGGCATCCTCATGTACCTGCGTCAGGAAGGCCGTGGCATTGGCCTGCTGAACAAAATTCGTGCTTACAACCTGCAAGATCAGGGCGCCGATACGGTTGAGGCCAACGAGCAGCTTGGTTTCGCCGCCGACCTTCGTGACTACAGCATGTGTAAGGACATGCTGGAGCATCTCGGGATCAAGAGTCTGAGGCTGATGACGAACAATCCGAGGAAGGTTAAAGCCCTGGAGTCGTACGGCATCGATATCACCGAGCGGGTACCGCTGCATGTGGGCCGGAACCCGCACAACGAGCACTACCTGGACACCAAGCAGAGCAAACTTGGGCACTGGCTGGAAACCCATCAGGACGACGATCTCACCGATTGAGGTCGGGGGTCTTTTCCGGTTGAATGAAAAAGCCCGTCAAATGGCGGGCTTTTTTGTGGCTGCGGTTCAGGGTGATTTAAGTGTTCGGGACTGTCTACCGGTTCAAGACTGTCTACCAGTTCAAGACTGTTTCACCGCCTTCAGGCTCTGACGCTGCAGGCGCTCCATGCGCCCTTCGATGGCGATGCGGATGCCGTCGGCATCGAGGCCGCAGTCATGCAGCAGTTCGCCGTGCTTGCCGTGATCAATAAAGGTGTCCGGCAGGCCCAGCTGCAGCACCGGCATCTGTACCTCGCGATGGTTCAGGAACTCGGTCACCGCGCTGCCGGCACCTCCGGCAATGGCGTTCTCTTCAAGTGTCACCAGTAACTCGTGCTGCTCGGCCAGGGCGAGGATCAGATCCTCGTCCAGCGGCTTCACAAAGCGCATGTCCGCCACTGTCGCACCCAGGGCTTCGGCCGCCTCCAGGGCAGGCGTCAGAAGCGTACCGAAGTTGAGGATGGCAATGCCGCTGCCGTCACGAACGCGCCGACCCTTGCCGATGGGCAGTCCGTCGAGGGACGGCTGGATCTCTGCGCCAGGGCCAGTGCCACGGGGATATCGAACTGCAGCCGGGCCGCTGAACATCAGGCCGGTTTGCAGCAGCTGACGGGTTTCATTTTCATCCGACGGCGTCATCACCAGCATGTTCGGGATGCAGCGAAGGTAGCTGATATCGAAGGCGCCGGCGTGGGTCGGGCCGTCTTCGCCCACAAGCCCGGCCCGGTCGATCGCAAACAGCACGTCCAGGTTTTGGATCGCAACGTCGTGGATCAGCTGGTCGTAACCCCGTTGCAGAAAGGTAGAGTAGATCGCCAGTACCGGTTTGGCGCCATCACAGGCCAGTCCAGCAGCCAGAGTTACCGAATGCTGCTCGGCAATGGCGACATCGAAATACCGCTCAGGATAGCGTTCGGCAAACGCCAGCAGATCCGAGCCCTCGCACATGGCGGGGGTAATACCAACCACCCGTTCGTCCTGCGCTGCGGTGTCGCACAGCCACTGGCCAAAGACGTTGGCGTACTTGGGCTTGGCCGGCTTGGGGGTGACCGGTTCGGGTTTGTGGGCCGGCACTGGCTCGATCTTGTTGATGGCGTGATAGCCAATTGGGTCGGCTTCGGCCGGCGCGAACCCTTTGCCCTTGGTGGTTACCACGTGCAGGAACTGGGGTCCTTCCAGTTCCCGGATGTTTTCCAGAGTCTCGACCAGCAACGGCAAGTCATGGCCATCAATGGGGCCGATGTAATTGAAGCCCAGTTCCTCGAACAGGGTGCCGGGGGCAATCATGCCCTTGAAATGCTCTTCGGTTTTCTTGGCCAGGGCCATCAGGTGCGGCGCGCCCTGAAGCACCTTCTTGCTGCTGTCGCGAACCTGATTGTAGGTCCGGCTGGCCAGCAGTTTGGCGAAGTAATTGGAGAGTCCACCGACATTGCGGGAGATCGACATGTCGTTGTCGTTCAGGATCACCAGCATGTCGGAGTGGAGGTGGCCGGCATGGTTCAGGGCCTCGAAAGCCATGCCCGCGGTCATCGCACCGTCGCCGATGACCGCAATACTCTTGCGACCGGTATTCTGCATACGGGCGGCGATGGCCATGCCCAGGGCGGCACTGATGGAGGTACTGGAATGACCCACACCAAAGGTGTCGTACTCGCTCTCGGCCCGCTTCGGGAAGCCGGCCAGGCCGTCCTTGCGGCGAATGGTGCCCATCTGTTCCCGTCGGCCCGTGAGGATCTTATGGGGGTAGGCCTGGTGACCTACGTCCCAGACCAGCCGGTCTTCCGGAGTATTGAAGACATAGTGCAAGGCCACGGTCAGCTCAAGTACGCCAAGACCGGCGCCAAAATGACCCCCGGTCTGGCCCACAGACCACAGCAGAAACGCGCGCAGTTCCCGGGCCAGCTGGGTGAGCTGCTCAGCCGGCAGCTCTCGCAGCTGAGCCGGTGCATCGATCCGGTCCAGCAGCGGGGTGTTCGGCCGCTGTGACGGAATTTCCTTGAATGTGTAAGTGTCCTGCATCTGCTCGGGTCTTTTCCGGAATGTTCGGCAACTGCCTGGCATTATAGGGGAACAGGGCTGCCTGTTTCACACCTATCGGGCCAGTTGTTACGCATTGATTAAAGTCAGTGTGCGCCCTTCGGGGGCTGGGGTTCAATGGGTTCGTGCCACCACGTAATCCGCCATTGCCCGCAAGGGGTCTGCCTCGGGGCCGAAGGTCCGGAGACTCTCGAGCGCACTGGAAAGTAATGCGCCCAGGTGCTCCCGGGCACCTGACACGCCCAGCAGGGCCGGATATGTCGGCTTGGCTCGGGCGGCGTCTGAGCCCTGGGGTTTGCCGATCACCTCGGTGTCACCCTCGATATCCAGGAGATCGTCCTGAACCTGGAAGGCCAGGCCAAGGGCACGGGCATAGGCAGTCAGGTCCGTCAAAGTCGCTTCTGACACCGCCGGCGCAGTCAAGGCTCCGAGTCGTACGCTGGCCTCAATCAGGGCGCCGGTCTTATGCCGATGCATGGTTTCGAGCTGGCTCAGGGACAGGGTCTTGCCTACCGACTCGAGATCGATGGCCTGACCGCCAACCATGCCCAGATGGCCGCTGGCGCGAGCCAGCTCCTGGATCATCGCCAGTCGTGCCTCGGCACTGCCTTCGGTGTTGTTGGCCAGCAAGCCATAGGCCAGGGTCTGCAGGGCATCGCCGGCCAGAATGGCCGTCGCCTCGTCAAACGCAATGTGCGTGGTGGGACGACCCCGGCGCAGCTCGTCATCGTCCATGGCGGGCAGGTCGTCGTGGATCAGGGAATAGGCGTGGATTAATTCCACCGAGCAGGCCGGTGCCAGGGCCTGGTCGCCGGCTTGTCCAACCGCCTTGGCTGCGGCGAGGCACAGCGCTGGACGGATGCGCTTGCCGCCGCCGAGGACGCTGTAGCGCATGGCTTCCTGGAGCCGCTCGGAGGCTGCACTCCGCTCGATGCGGCGATCCAGTTCGGCGTCCACCCGGACACGGCAGGTCTCAAGAAAGTCCATGGCCAGTTTGTGCTGATCAGTCATCAGTTGGCATCGTCCGGCTTGAATGGTCGGGTTTCCAGGGTGCCGTCGCTGTTCTGGACCAACTGCTCGACCCGCTGCTCGGCACTCTTCAGGGCCTGTTGGCATTCCCGGGTCAGTTTGACGCCCCGTTCGAATGCGGTCAGCGACTGCTCGAGAGAAAGTTCGCCCTGCTCGAGGTCCCGAACCAGCTTCTCCAGTTCATCGAGGGATTTTTCGAAGTCTGCAATGGATGTGGCGCCTTGTTCACTGGCCATCAGGGCCCTCCGATCGGGTGTCAGAATTTGGCGGATTATACCAGAGCTTGCAGGCTATCGCTGCCACTGGAAACGGCGATATTCAAGCGCTTGCGCATTGGAGCCCCAGCTCTGTTCACTGACCGTGATCTGGCCATGGCGAGACACGCTGACAATGGTGGTGGCACGGGTTCCGTAGGCGTCGCCGACAATAAACGGTGACGACAGGAAGCGCTCGGTGTCCAGGCCAACGCCGGTGTCGGGTAACAGGTCATCCGGTGCCGGGGTGGTGTCCTGGAGCAGAGGGATCAACGCCTGGTGCAGTTGGTCAGCGTCGCCACCGGACGACGCCACCACGTCGGCGACGTTCTGGCGGAGCCGCAGCAACTTTGGCCAGGGCGTTTGCAGCAGATGGTTGCTGAGCCCGTAGGCGCCGCGATGCACCCGTCGCCCCGGATGGGCGTCCCGGTTGCTGTAGTACCATCCGGACGCTTCGTTCAGGTATACCAGGTTAAAACCGGCGTATTGTTCGGTCCGGCTCGATAGCGAGCCGGCCAGAGCCGAAATGGGCTCCGCCAGAGCCCGAATCGGAAGTTCGCCGCGGCTGGTCTGGTCGGTTTCGGGGGAGCCTTCGCGGACATTGGTCACGGCACTGACGCGGCCGTCCCGAGCCACCGCAAGCCAGGTTCCACCCGACTGCAGATCGCGGCCAGCCAGAATTTCGGTGCTCTGTTCGGTGGTCCACCAGTCCATGGGCGCCGTTGGCCGGCGGAAAAATTCGTCCCGGTTGGCGGCCACCACCAGTGGAAAGTCAGGATGCTGGCCAAGGGTGAAAGCAATCAGGCACATGGCTTACGTGGCGCTCCGGGAGTTAATGAAGTTGCAAGTTGTGGTGTGTATCATACCAGCCTTGTTTTGCTGGGGGTGTGAGCCAGGTGATAACCCTGATTTACGTGTTTGCGTCCTATCTCGCGCTGGGCGCAGTAGCCGGGACTCTGGCTGGTCTTTTCGGTATCGGTGGCGGGCTCATTATTGTACCGGTGCTGATCTTCAGTTTTGGGCTGCAAGGGGTCAGCCCCGACGTGGCGGCGCATCTGGCGGTTGGCACCTCACTGGCGACCATCGTGTTTACCTCCCTGAGTTCGATTCGCTCGCATGACAAGCGCGGTGCCGTGCGCTGGGAAATTTTCCGGCCCATGGCCGTGGGTATCGTCATTGGCGCGGTCCTGGGAGCCTGGTCGGCGGCGCTATTGAGTGGGCCCACCCTGGAACTTGTCATCGGTGTGTTTGTCATTGCGGTGGCGATTAAAATGCTGGCCGGTGCCAACCCGAAACCTGGCCGGGATGTGCCCGGCCGCCCCGGGCTGGCGGCCTCCGGCGGAATCGTTGGCTGGGCGTCGGCGATCTTTGGCATTGGAGGTGGCACCCTGACAGTGCCGTACCTGAACTGGTGCAACGTGCGCATGCAGCAGGCGATTGGAACATCGGCAGCCTGCGGACTGCCTATTGCCGTTGCCGGTGCTTTGGGCAACGTCTGGACCGGCTGGCATCACCCCAGTCTGCCTGAGTACAGCGTGGGCTTTCTGTATTTGCCGGCAGTGCTCGGCATTGCGCTGACTAGCGTATTTTTCGCCCGCTTTGGTGCGGCGCTGGCGCATCACTTGGATGGTGTTGTGCTAAAACGAATTTTTGCCTTGGTCCTGCTTGTGATGGGACTCCGTTTTCTTCTGAGTTAAGAGGTAGTCGATGCTGCAACATCCCCAGATAGACCCAGTGGCCATCGCTATTGGTCCTCTCAAGATTCACTGGTATGGCCTGACTTATTTGGTTGGTTTTGTGGCGGGTTGGTGGCTGGGGCGGCTGCGCACCCGCAAGCCTTGGTCGCCAATCAATGAAGAACAGATGGGGGACCTGCTGTTCTATCTGGCACTGGGCGTGATTTTGGGTGGTCGTTTTGGCTACGTGATCTTCTACAACTTTGACGTCTTCCTGGCCGACCCGCTCTGGCTGTTGCGAGTCTGGGAGGGCGGCATGTCCTTCCACGGTGGCTTGCTGGGCGTGATGTTTGCGATATGGTGGTATGGCCGCAAGGTTGGCGCCGGTTTCTGGAAAATGGCCGATTTCGTGGCCCCGCTGGTGCCGGTCGGCCTCGGTGCCGGGCGCATTGGCAACTTCATCAACGGCGAACTCTGGGGCAAGCCGACCGACGTGTCCTGGGGCATGGTATTCCGCACCGCGCCGGACGCGCTGGCCCGACACCCCTCCCAGCTGTACCAGTTTGCCCTCGAAGGTGTGGCGCTGTTTGTTGTTCTTTGGTGGTTCTCCGCGAACCCCCGGCCGAGAATGGCGGTATCCGGCATGTTCCTGATCTTCTACGGTATCTTCCGGTTTATGGTGGAATTCGTGCGCGAGCCGGACCCACAGTTGGGTTACCTGGCCTTTGACTGGCTGACCATGGGGCAGGTGTTGTCGACCCCGATGATTTTGGCCGGTGCTGTACTCATGTTTATTGCTTATCGGAGAACTGCAGAATGAAAGCCTATCTCGACCTGATGCAGGACGTCGTGGATAACGGATTCAACAAAGGTGACCGAACCGGCGTCGGCACCCGATCCGTATTTGGCCGTCAGCTGCGCTTCAATCTGCAGGATGGTTTCCCCCTGGTGACCACCAAGAAGGTTCACCTGCGCAGCATCATTTACGAGCTGCTCTGGTTCCTGAACGGCTCCACCGACAATAACTGGCTGAAAGAGCGCAAGGTCTCGATCTGGAACGAGTGGGCGCTGGAAGACGGCGATCTCGGGCCGATCTACGGCAAGCAATGGCGCAGCTGGCAGTGCCCGGACGGCCGGGTAGTGGATCAGATCAGCGAGGTCATCGAGCAGATCAAAACCAAGCCCAATTCCCGCCGCCTGATTGTCTCGGCCTGGAACCCGGCCGAGCTGCCGGACGAATCCGTCGGCCCTCAGGACAACGTGCGCGAAGGCCGCATGGCACTGGCCCCATGCCACTGCCTGTTCCAGTTCTACGTGGCCGACGGCAAGCTCTCCTGCCAGCTGTACCAGCGCAGTGCCGACCTGTTCCTCGGTGTGCCGTTCAATATCGCCTCCTACGCCTTGCTGACCCACATGATTGCCCAGCAATGCGATCTGGACGTGGGTGAGTTCGTGCACACCTTCGGCGATTGCCACCTGTACCAGAACCATCTGACCGACGACATCGTATTTGAGCAGCTCAAGCGCGAACCGCGTGAGTTGCCAAAGCTGGTCATCAAGCGCAAGCCGGCTTCGATCTTTGAGTACGAGCTGGAAGATTTCGAGTTTGAAGGTTACGAGCCATATCCGGTGATCAAGGCGCCGATCGCGATCTAAGTTGCGGTAGGCTGTCTCATAGTTTGATTGCGAGGGGTGGGGCGAGCTGTTCAAAACTGTGCGGAGCCATGGATGGCGGAGCTCAAGCGTCACATGGACGTGCTTGAGCGGGTTTTGAGCAGCTCGGCCCAGCCCTTGCTAACTCCAATACAAGAGGACCCGAAATGAGGAAAGCCCTCATCGTAGCCATGTCCCGCAACCGGGTCATCGGCCGCAACAACAATCTTCCCTGGTACCTGCCCGGTGACCTGCGCTACTTCAAGCAGGCAACCATGGGCAAGCCTATCATCATGGGCCGTAAGACCTGGGATTCCATTGGTCGCCCCTTGCCGGGCCGAATGAACGTGGTGATCTCCCGCAACCCGGACTGGGAAGCCCCTGCTGGAACAGTGGCGTCAACGTCGCTACAAGATGCCCTGGTCAAAGCTGAGGCTCAGGCAGAACTGGAAGGTGGTGAGGAAGTGATGATCATCGGCGGTGGCCAGATCTATACCGAGGCGCTGCCGATAGTGGATCGAATGTACGTTACCCAAGTGCACGCAGAGGTGGAAGGGGACGCATTCTTTCCGGAAGTGAACTGGGATATGTGGGAAGAAATCGGACGGGAGGATTTCTCCGCGTCCGATAACAACCCTTACGACTACAGCTTCGTAGTCTATCAGCGCCAGGCTTAAGCCTGGCGAGGTGGGCGCTTGCCTGCGGGCTTGCCGCCCTTTCCGGGAGGCTTGCCACGACCGCCGGGGCCGCCAGGACCACCGCGGCCTTTCGGGCCACCCTTCTTGAAGCCGCCTTTCGGGCCATTCTTGAAGCCACCCGGACGACCACCCTTGCGGTCACGACGGGGCGGAGTGGCGGAGACTACCGGCAGGGCTTCTGGTTGCTCCAGGGGCAGTGACCCCGGCTGAGCGGCTTCCATCCAGCATGCCAGTGCACCAGCCACCATGGCCATATCCATCTCGTTGCGCTCGGCAATCTCATCCAGCAAGGACATCGCCTTGGCCAGCTTCTTGTCTTCGGCAAAGCCCAGCAACTGACTCTCGAACTGCTGCTCGCGCATCTTTTTGAGATCGGTCGGCGAGGGCAGCTCGTAGGCTTCCATCGGTGAATTGGTGGCGCGTTCCAGCGTCTTCAGCCAGCTGCGCTCGCGCGGAGTGACCAGCAGGATCGCTTTACCGGTACGACCGGCACGACCAGTACGGCCAACCCGGTGGATGTACGCTTCGGTATCGTAGGGTACATCGTAGTTGATGACGTGGGTGATTCGGGATACGTCCAGACCACGGGCTGCCACATCGGTGGCAATGATGATGTCTTTCTTGCCGCGCTTGAGGTCCTCAACGGTTTGTTCACGCTGACGCTGGTTCAGGTCGCCACTCAGGGGTGCCACGGCATGGCCCCGCGCTGACAGCTTCTCTGCCAGCATGGTGGTTTCAGCCTTGGTACGCACAAAGATGATGGCGGCATCGATCGGCTCAACTTCCAGGATGCGGGTCAGGGCATCCAGCTTACGCTCGGCGTAGACCGGCAGAACGAACTGGGAAATACGCTCGACAGTGCGGGTTTCGCTCTCGATCTTCACTTCTGTCGCGTTGCGCAGGTATGTCTGGGCAACCTTTTTGATCTGTGGCGGCATGGTGGCCGAGAACAGAGCGCGCTGGCAGTTGTCCGGCGTTTTGGCCAGGATCGCCTCAACGTCGTCAATGAAGCCCATGCGCAGCATTTCGTCGGCTTCGTCCAGAACCAGGGCCTTCAGGCTGTCCAGTTTCAGGGTGCCCTTACGCAGGTGGTCCAGCATACGGCCGGGAGTGCCGACAATGACCTGGGCTCCGCGACGCAGGCCTTTGATCTGGGGGTAAAAGTCCTGGCCACCGTAAATCGGCAGAACGTGGAACTGGCGGAACTTGCTGGCGTAGGTGGTGAAAGCTTCGGCCACCTGAATGGCCAGCTCCCGCGTTGGCGCCAGCACCAGGATCTGCGGCTCGGTAACGGACGCGTCGATTCGACTCAGCAGCGGCAGGGCAAAAGCCGCGGTTTTACCAGTACCAGTCTGGGCAACACCCAGTAGATGGTTTCCGGCGAGTAGGGCGGGGATGGACTGCGCCTGAATGGGCGACGGTTTTTCATAGCCAACGGCGGTCACGGCTTCAAGTACGGCCGGGTCCAGACCCAGTTCGGCAAAGGACAATTCTGACATTGATTCACTCGGAATTCGGGAGGTAAGGCATTGCAGGCAATGCATGATGTGATCGCATTATAGCCGCTTTGGCGCTTCTTTAATACGCATATTCCTTTGAAGCCTGTAGGTAGTTGCCCGTGCGCCGTTATTGCGTTGGCAGTGTAACTACGGCAGTCTCACTTTTCCCGATAGGTTGCTAACAGGAATTCAGAATGACCTTTGATCAGCTTTTGTCTGCGGTACGAGCCGATGAGGAACTCGTTATTCCTCCCAGTTGGGGGCAGGGCCGGGCAAGCTTTGGTGGCCTGGTGGCGGCGCTCATGTTTGATCGTATGGAGCATCTGGTCAGTGCCGGCCGGCCGATGCGGTCGTTACAGGTGTCGTTTGTTGGGCCAGTAGAGCCGGGTGTTGCGGCCACCTTTGAAGCCGAGATTCTGCGCGAGGGCAAGGCGGTAAGCCAGGTGCAGGGGCGTATTCTGCAGGGTGGTGAGCCGCGCCTGGTTTGCCTCGCCAGCTTTGGTGGCGACCGCCAATCCGCAGTGCAGGTAGATGCACTGCCAGCCCCCGGGTGCGAACCGGTCGAGCAGTGCCAGGCATTGCCCTACATTCCGGGCGTGACTCCGGATTTTACCCAGCACATCGAGATGCGGTGGGCGTTTGGTCACATGCCCTTCAGCGGCAAAGGTGGCCGTGAGATGGGTGGTTGGATGCAGTTCCGGGAAACTCCCGAGAGCTTTTCCGATGCTCACATAGTTGCCTTGATTGACGCGTGGCCGCCGGCGGTCCTGCCGCACCTGAGGGGCCCGGCACCGGCCAGCTCCCTGAGCTGGGCCCTGGACATTGTGCACCCGCGTCCAGCCCTGGAGCCCGGTGACTGGCTGCTTTACAAGGCCAGTATCGATCAAGCCGGTGCGGGTTATGGCCACACCCAGGCTGGCATCTGGACTGCTGGTGGTGAGCTGGTTGCACTGAGCCGTCAGACCGTGACTGTCTTCGGTTAATGGGCTTGGAGAAAGCTCTAGAGCGTTCCAGAAGACAATAGAGAGTTGTGGGAGATGGCGGCTCAGGCCGCCATCTCCGACTTCATTGCGTCAATAACAACGCGCGCGAAATCTTCCGGCGAATCTTCCTGCAGGAAATGACCGCCCCGCAGCGTGATGTGGGGCTGACCGTGGGCACCGGGAATCCTGCGTTGCATGTCGCGATCGCCGCCACGGGTAATCGGGTCACCGCTACTGAAACAGGTGATGAAGGGTTTGCGCCATTTCTCCAGCACCCGCCAGGCATCTTTGTTTGCCGCTCCGGAAGGATCGTCGCCGGATAGCGGAACCAGTCCGGGGAAGGCGCGGGCACCGGCCTTGTAGTCCGCAGACGGGAAGGGCGCCTCGTAGGCGGCCAGCTCGGCCTTGGTGAGCGTACGCTCGGTTCCCAGTTGAACAATGCGGCTGATCGGAAACCAGGGGCTGTGGCCGGCAAATACTTTCCAAATAGAAAACACTGTCGGCATCGGGTCGTCGCCAGTGGGTAGCATGCCGTTGCCAACGATGATCCGGCTGAACCGATGCGAGTGCTCGGCAGCCAATCTCAAGCCCAGTAGCGAGCCCCAGTTTTGACACACCAGAGTGACGTTGCGAAGGTCGAGTTCCTCCAGCCAGGCGCTAAGCCATGCCAAATGGCGGTCGTAGCTGTAGTCTCCAACCTCGGATGGCTTGTCCGACTTGCCGAAGCCGACAAGGTCGGGTGCAAGGACTCTATGACCGGCGCTGGCAACCAGCGGAATCATATGCCGGTAAAGGTAAGACCAGGACGGCTCTCCATGCAGCATCAACACCGGTGAAGCCGTCTTCCGCCCCTCGTCCACATAGTGCATCCTGAGGCTGGGCGCTACTTCCAGGTAATGCGGAGCGAACGGGTAATCCGGAAGACCTGCGAAGCGGGCTTCATCGGTTCTCAGAATACGCATGCCATCGACTGTCCTGACTGATGGAAGGTGATTGCCAGAAACTGCCGGTCCCGAAAGGCGGGACGACTTAAGCAATCGTCAACGAACAGGATAAATCAGATGGAAATTTTGTGTGTTTGAGTTGCGTAACAGAGCGTTGCCGGTTTGAATCAGGACGCGATGCCGAACAGCTGTTCCGGGTTGTCAATTCGCGCCATGGCGGCGTCGCAGCAGTTCACCGCACCGCAATCGTCGGCGGAGCAGAGGCCTATGGTCTGGCATTCGGTCTCCCGTTGATTGTCGCCTTCGTTCCGGAAGATCCGGGCCCGGGAAAGAATCGAACGGCAGTGGCCGCAGAGTAAGGTGGGCACGGTGCTGCCTTCGGCCAGGTAGGCGGTGTAAATTTGTTGATCATGCATGCTCATAGTTATCCTCCTGATACATCCAACCTATGGATGAAGTGTGACAATTTAAAGTTGAGGTCCCGTTTTAAGTTAAGCCTCAGTGTTACGCCTCAATTGTCCGGATCGACCACCGGTCGACGGTTGGAGCGCTTGTCTTCCCAATCAAGCGCTTTCGGATCGTACCAGCCGATGGCCCGGAGAACCTTTTCCCGGGTTGTCGGCGACAGGGTTGGCCAGAGTTCGTGAAAATCGTCCAGGCCAAGTTCCCGCTGCCGCTGCTGTTTGCTTTGCAGCCGGTTGATGGTGCGTGGCAGTTGCAAGGCCTCGCCCAGTTGGCCTGGCACCAGCACTTCCTGCCCCATCACTTTGCGGCGATGGGTTCGGGCGGCCAGAACCCGGCGCAGTTCGACGGCGGCTTCCAGAGCAGTTTCCGGCGTAAACGTTTCAAATTCCAACAGTACAACCTGTCTCATATTAGCTGATCAATAACCGACCACTATACCCCTAAGAAGGCTACAGTGGCCACGTTGCCGTGATAGGCTAAGGCGGTCACGCGGTTGATAACACCGTAGGCCCGTCTTCGCTTCTTGGTCAGGAACAATCAGAACTATGTACGCAAAACTCGAAACACGGACTTTTCTCGCAATGCTGGTGGGCGTGTCCCTGGCTTTTGTGTTGCTGATGAAGCCGTTTTTTGGTCCTATTTTCTGGGCGGTGGCAATTGCTCTGATTTTCCATCCCGTCCAGCAACTTCTGGTGCGCAAGCTGGGGGAGCGCCCGAACCTGAACGCCCTGATCACCCTGATCATCTGCATGGTTATTGTGGTGATACCAGTCCTGGTGCTGGTCACGTCCCTGATCGCCGAGGGCGTTGGTCTATACCAGCGAATCCAGAGTGGCGAAATACGGCCGGGCGAATACATTGACCAGGTTAACCAGTCGTTCCCGGCCATCGAAGCGTTTCTGGCGCCCTTTGATGTCAGTTTTGACGAGCTTCGTGATCGGGTGGTCAGTCTGTTTGTCGGTGGTAGCCAGTTCCTGGCGAAGCAGGCGCTCGGCGTCGGACAGAATACCTTCCAGTTCTTTCTCGGCCTGGCGTTGATGGTGTACCTGGCGTTTTTCCTGCTGCGGGACGGCAGCAAGCTGGTGGAGCTGCTGATCAAGGCTCTGCCGCTAGGGGACGAGCGTGAGCGTCTGCTGTTCGCCAAGTTTGCGGAAGTCACCCGCGCCACGGTTAAGGGCAACTTGTTAATTGCGATCATTCAGGGTGCCCTGGGTGGCCTGATCTTCTGGATTCTGGGCATCAAGGGTGCGCTGCTGTGGGGCGTAGTCATGGCCATCGTTTCATTGTTGCCCGCGGTGGGCGCGGCATTGGTCTGGGTGCCGGCCGCTATCTACCTGGCCGCCATCGGAGACATGGTGGAGGCGACCATTCTGACCATTTTCGGTGTGGTGGTGATTGGGCTGGCGGATAACCTGCTGCGCCCGGTGCTGGTGGGCCGGGACACCAAGCTGCCGGATTACATTGTGCTGCTGTCTACGCTGGGTGGCATCGTCATGTTCGGGGTCAATGGATTTGTCATGGGGCCGCTGGTGGCGGCGCTGTTTATGGCTTTCTGGGGCATCTTCATCCGGGAGTTTGGCGAAGAATCCCATCGCCAAACGTCAGTTGCGGTACCGAATCGTCAGGACGAGGAATCAGTTTGACGCTCACTGCATCGCGCGGGGTGTTCAAAGATGAAAATGTGGTAAGGTTTTAGCGTTCGCCCGAAAACGTGGAGATGGGCACCTCAACATAAAAAGACCAGTGTATCGATGTGATCGGGAGTAGTGCAGGTGAGTAATACAAAAAAAATGACCAATAATCTGGGCCGTCTGGCCATCGCCGCCGGTACCGTAATGATGCTCGGGCTGGCCCCCACGGTTTCTGCCAACAACACTGTAGCCGTCAAAAATGCCCTATATGGGGCTGGGTATGAAATCCAGAATGTTAGTGCCCAAATGGACGACTCCACCCGCGCGGCCCTGACCCAATTCCAGAAGGACAATGGCCTGCAGGCCACCGGTATGCTTGATGACGAGACCAAAAAAGCTCTGGGCATGATCTCTGTTAAAGTTGCTGCGGCATCGACAGGTTCCAGCGAGTCTGCGAGCAGCGATGATGCTTCGAGTTCCTCTGCGTCAGCCAAGGCTGATAGCAAGACCGAAGGCGCCATCGAAGAAGACGACGAAGGCGGCTGGTCGCTCTGGTAATCCAGCACGAACAAAAAAAGCCCGCCAGGTGTGCCTGAGCGGGCTTTTTTGTGGGCCAGTGAAAACTCAGTCGAGTTTACTGAGATCCCGGACCGCGCCCTTATCCGCGCTGGTAGCCAGCAGGGCGTAGGCTTTCAAGGCTGCAGAGACCTTTCGATCCCGCGCCAGCTCGGGTTTCCAGCCCTTGGCATCGCGGGCTTCACGACGACGGTCCAGCTCGTGCTGGTCCAGCTCCACGTTGATCGTGCGGTTCGGAATGTCGATGCGGATGCGATCACCATTCTCGATCAACCCGATGGCGCCGCCTGCGGCCGCTTCGGGCGAAGCGTGTCCGATGGACAGGCCGGAAGTGCCGCCGGAGAAACGGCCGTCGGTCAGCAGCGCGCAGTCCTTGCCCAGGCCTTTGGATTTCAAGTAGCTGGTGGGGTAGAGCATTTCCTGCATGCCCGGTCCGCCCTTGGGACCTTCATAGCGAATAATCACCACCTCACCGGGCAGAACCTCATCACTGAGGATGCCGGCCACGGCAGAATCCTGACTCTCGAATACCCGCGCCGTGCCCTCGAATACGAAGATGCTCTCGTCCACGCCCGCGGTCTTCACCACGCAGCCGTCCAGCGCGATGTTGCCGTACAGCACTGCCAGGCCTCCCTCGGAGGAGTAGGCGTGTTCCACAGCCCGGATGCATCCGGTTTCACGATCGCCGTCCAGGGTTGGCCACCGGGTGTTCTGGCTGAATGCGGTCTGGGTGGGAATGCCCGCCGGGCCGGCCTTGTAGAACTCGACTACGTCGGCCGGTGGTGACCGCATGATGTCCCAGGTCTGCAGGGCTTCCTTCATGGTCTTGCTGTGCACGGTGGGCAGGTCGGTGTTGATCAGACCACCGCGCTCCAGTTCGCCGAGGATGCCCATGATGCCGCCGGCACGGTGGACATCTTCCATGTGGTATTTCGGGGAGTTGGGAGCCACCTTGCACAGCTGCGGCACCTTGCGGGACAGCTGGTCAATCTCGTTCAGGGTAAATGGCACGCCGCCTTCCTGGGCTGCTGCCAGCAGGTGCAGGATGGTGTTGGTGGAGCCACCCATGGCGACGTCCATCACCATGGCGTTTTCGAAGGCCGCCATGGAGGCGATGCTCAATGGCAGTACCGAAGCGTCATCTTCCTCGTAATAGCGGCGCGCATTCTCCACAATCTGACGACCGGCCTGCAGGAACAGGCGCTCACGATCGGCGTGGGTGGCCAGCATGGAACCGTTACCGGGCAACGCCAGCCCGATGGCCTCGGTCAGGCAGTTCATGGAGTTGGCGGTGAACATGCCAGAACAGGAGCCGCAGGTAGGGCAGGCGCTACGCTCGTACTCGGCTACGGTTTCGTCGTCGGCGTTCGGGTCGGCGGCGATCACCATGGCATCGACGAGGTCAAGTTTGTGTTCAGAGAGCTTGGTTTTGCCGGCTTCCATCGGGCCGCCCGACACAAAAATGGTCGGTATATTCAGGCGCATGGCGGCCATCAGCATGCCCGGCGTGATCTTGTCGCAGTTGGAAATACACACCAGAGCGTCGGCACAGTGGGCGTTGACCATGTACTCGACGGAGTCGGCGATAATTTCCCGGGAAGGCAGAGAGTACAGCATGCCGTCGTGGCCCATGGCGATGCCGTCGTCCACGGCGATGGTGTTGAATTCCTTGGCGACACCACCGGCCCGTTCAATTTCGCGGCAGACCAGTTGCCCCAGATCTTTCAGGTGAACGTGGCCGGGTACGAACTGGGTAAAGGAGTTGGCAACCGCAATGATGGGCTTGCCAAAATCTCCATCTTTCATACCAGTGGCGCGCCAGAGGGCGCGGGCACCGGCCATGTTGCGACCGGCGGTGGAAGTCCGCGAACGATACTGAGGCATGATGTTCTGATCTCTCTGTGTTTACCGGGTGGTGATTGTTGGTTGGCTTTGTGCAGCGTCAAAGGATACCAGATTAGACACCTATCGCATGGTTGTTTTGGCAGACGGCGCTTACAATGACTAACAGGGATCAATCATCGTCATTGGATCGGGATGATATAAGGAGCTTGCCCATGGCCGGGGAGGACAGTCTGCCTTTTCGTCGTCTGAGAGAGTTTCGACCGTTGAATCGGCTTTCCGACGCGCAACTGGTGTTGCTTGCCAGTCGTGGTGAACGCCGCACCTATGGCTCGGGTCAGAGAGTCCTGGAGAAGGGCGTTCGGGACGGTCTCGATTTTTTTCTGATCTCCGGCAAGATTGAGCTGGAATCGGTGGACGGGCGGAAAACGTTGATTGAGGCTGAATCGGATGCCGCACTCAATCCCATCGCTCGACTGCAGCCACGGATGTACGATGTGATTGCGGTCAAGCTTTGCGAATTTCTGATTGTCGAGCAGGATATCCTGAACCAGATGTTGCGCTCTGCGCCGGTGGAACAGGAGGAGATGGACTCGAACGAAACCCCGGCGGCCGAGGCCAGTGAGACGAATGATGAGAGTGAGCTGTTGATGGAGTTCTACTCCGATCTGCGCTCCAACCAGATCCAGCTGCCCAGTGTGCCGGATGTGGCCTGGAAGGTTCGTCGGGCGGTTGATCGGGACGACTCCAGCGCAGAACTGGTGGCCAATGCGGTCTCGGCGGATCCCTCCATCGCCGTCAAGCTGGTGCGGGCCTGTAATAGCCCGCTCTATCGAGGCTTCAGTGATGTTCGAACCGTGCGCGAGGCAGTTGTTCGCCTGGGCATGCACACCACCCGTCAGCTGGTGACGGTGTTCTCCATGCGGGAGGTGTTCAAAACGCGCCAGCCTGCGTTGCAGCAGGAAATGGAGCGTCTATGGCGGCATTCGAGGGAGGTGGCGGCGTTGTGCTGGGTACTGGCGGATCATGCCACCCGGTTAAACCCGGAAGAGGCCCTGCTGGCGGGTTTGCTGCACGACATCGGCGTGGTGCCGGTACTGGTTCAGGCGGAGCACCATACTGGCCTGTTTGCCAACCCGGACAACCTGCGCCATGCAATCAGCGAGCTCCGTGCCGACGTTGGCACGGCGGTGCTGGAGAACTGGGGCTTCCCGGCAACGTTTATTGAGGCTGTGCGCCACGCGGAGAGTTGGGACTACCAGTGCCGGTCGGCCGAACCCCAGCTCACGGACGTGGTGATTGTAGCGCAGTTGCATTCGATGATTGGTTCCCGGCAAAACGCCGGGCTGCCGTGTTTTGATGAGATACCAGCCTATCGTCGGCTGGGTGAGTTGGAACTGAATGCGTCGAGGAGTCTGCAGCTTCTCACGGAAGCCCGTGCCCGGGTGGATGAAGTGCAGCAGTTGCTGTCAATTCGATGACCTCATTGGGTCTTTTAACTCTGGAGTCCACCTCTCGGTGACCTGCACTGATATGAATGTTCCACTTTTTCCGCTGAATTCCATTGTCCTCCCCCGGGGCCGGATACCTCTGCAGCTCTTTGAGCCGCGATACATCGACATGCTGACCCGGTGCCTGAAAGAAGACCGGGGCTTTGTCGTCGTGCTGCTGCGCGACGGTGCGGAGGTCGGACCCACGGCGTCGTTCTATGACATTGGTACTTACGTTCGCATCATTGATTTTCAGCAGTTGGAGAACGGTCTGTTGGGCATCACGGTGGAGGGAACGGCAAAGGTCACTGTGGTCAGGAGCTGGCGGCAGGAGGATGGTCTCAATGTGGGCGATGTCGAGGTTTTACTCGATGAGGCCGACAGTGAGGTGCCGGATCGTTTTAACGAGCTGCCGTCAGTGCTCCGGGCGCTGTTTCGGCATCCAGTCGTGCGGGATCTGGATATGGATGTGGATTATGGCGATGCCCGGCACGTTGGCTGGCGCCTGACAGAGTTGTTGCCTCTCGACAAGCAGGAAAAGCAGCGCCTGGTTGAATTGCAGGATCCGCTGGAGCGGCTGAGCCGCTTGCAGGAATTGCTGGAGGCCCTGGAAGAGGGCTGAAACCATGTGTTAGGCAGGGCGCAGGTTTACCTGCGCCTCCGGCCAGGCCAGGACAACATAACCGACGGCAAACGCCAGCCATGCGCCTGCAGCCAGGGCCATCGACAGATCCGGGGCCAGGTGCACCCGGTCGTACCGACTGTAACTCGCCCGCACTCCACCAGTAATCGCCAGCCCCAGCAATATGCCGCCAATCACATCGGTAAACCAGTGTACTCCCAGATACAGCCGGCTGAGGGCTATCGGCACCAGCGGCAACGAAAACAGGACATAGAACTGCCAGCGCTGGCGTTTGCGGCTTTCGCCCGCAACGAAACTGGCCAGAAGGGTGACAAACACGGTGATGCCGGCGCTGTGGCCGCTTGGAAAGGCGCCGGACGACGGCGGACGGAACACCGCGTCGGGCCGGTCGACACCGAGGGTAAGTTTTAGCAGCCAGACCAGGACGATAGTGAGTGCGGCGGCCATGACAATATGAATGGCCGCGGCGTAGTAGCCCCGGAATGCCAGTGTCAGACATGCCAGTACTGCTGCGGCTGCCAGCACCGGCGGATCCCCCAGCAGGGTGGCGATAATCACCGGGCCGTCGAGTAGCGGTTGCCGGAGCTGATCAAACCAGATCAGCGCCAGTTGATTGAAAGGCTCGAGGCTGTGCGTCTGGGTGGCTAGCTGGCCCCAGATCAGGAACAGGCCGGAAGCGCCCAGCGCCAGCATGATGGAGGCGAGGGGAAACTCGCCTCCCCGGTCCGGACGGTGGTTGGTGTACAGGCGCCAGAAACGATGGGTAGCGTCGTATCTGGCCATGCGCCGTTCCAGCCAGTGATAAAGTCGCCCACCCTTGCCCAGGCCCAGTTGAAACTGGACCAGCACCAGATACACCACCATCAGGGTGGCCAGGCTGATCCCCACCACCGGATAAAAGTACGCTGGCGGCTGAATGTCGCTGGCCAGCGCGCTGCCTACCAGAAAGCCCGGCAGTATGTACACCGGCGCCCAGCCCACCGCTGAAACAATATTAAACGCCAGGAATCGTTGCCAGGGCATCCACAGGGCACCGGCAATCAGTGGAATGATCGGGCGTATGGGCCCGACAAAGCGTCCGATGACCACGCTCTTACCGCCGTGCTGGCGAAAGAAGGCCTGGCCTTTCGCCATAAGAATGGGGTAGTGGCTGAGTGGCCACACTACGTTGAGCCGGCCCTGGAGTTTGCGTCCGAGGGCAAAACTGGCGGTGTCGCCAGCGATGGCGCCCAGACCCGCCCAGATCAGGGCTTCGGTCAGTGGCATGCCGGTTTGTCCGGCCAGTGCAGCGATGGCGAAAAGAATCGCCACCCCAGGCACGATGATGCCCGCAATCGCCAGGGACTCGACAAAGGCGGTACTGAATAAAGCCGTGGCCAGCCATCCCGGGTGTAGGCTTAACCAGGCCGATAGCTCCCTGAGCCAATCACCGCTCATGCTGCGATAGTCTCTCCGGCACTGAACCAGACCGAATCGGCACCGCGTCGGCGGGCCTCTTCCATGGCGGCATGAGCCCGTTGGCGCAGGCCATCGGTGCGGGTGTCGCCGGTACCACGGGTCGTGCAGCCGATGCTGACCGTGGCCTTGCCGACAACGGCCCACTGGTGTTCGGCGATGGTCCGGCGGATCCGTTCGGCAATCACCCGCACGCCTTCTTCAGGGGTGTAAGGCAGGATCAGGAAGAATTCCGACTCGTTCAGGGTGTACAGGGTGTCGCCGGCCCGTATGACATCAAACAAATGCTCGGTCATGTCGCGAAACAGCGTTTGCACACCAGCCTTGCCGTGTAGGTCTGCCGCTTCGTCAGCGTAGTCGATGCTGAGATCAATGACCGACAGCTGATGTCCGGTGGCGATGGCCCGGCTAATTTCTTTCTGCAGGGTTTCATCCAGGAAGCGGGCGTTGTGGGCTCCAGTTACCGGATCAGTAATGGCCAAATCTTCGGCAGACTGGGCCATGTGGTCGTAGTGCCAGATATACAGCGACGCCGCGGCGAACAGAATCACCAAGCCGGTAATGGTGATGACGGCATCGGTGGTGGGTTGTTGGAACAGCACCGCCCCTGCCGTTGGCAGTAGCAGCAGGAACGACAGCGCCATGCCCTGGCGCAGCGGCAGGATCAGCAGGTTCAGGATCAGCAGTGGCATGGCCCAGTGGGTGATGCCAGGGCTGTCGAGTGTCAGCACGGCGGCCAGGAGGCCACTGTTCAGGCCCGACAGGATGATCAGGTGTCCGGGCGCCGACAACTGGTGACGGCGGCACACCGCGGTATAGGCAACCCCCGCCAGGGTCAGGGTCGCCATGCCGGTGGCGAGGTAGAATAGCTCGTAAAAACCATAACGAAGATTCTGCATCGCCAGCGCCAGAATAAAGAGCGTAGCCAGAACATAGCCGGTTCCATGCGTCCAGGTTCTCAGGCGGGTCTCGGTCATGAAGTGGGTCCTTGCGCGCGCGGAGGGGTCTTGTTCCCGGTCTGGTTCCAGGCGCTGTAGGCCTGGGTCCGGTTGCCGCCTTGCTGCTGGGCTCGGCGTAGGGCATTGGCGGCACTCTGCTGCAGGCTGTCGGCGTCATCACCAATGTTCAGGCCGGCAACGCCGGTACTAACCGTGAGCGCCATGTGGTGGGATTCCAGAAGTTTGCCCAGGCCGTTGCGCATGATCTCCGAACGCTTGATGGCGTTGTGCGTGGAAATGCCGGGTAGAATGACCAGAAACTGCAGGTCCGCGACCCGGTAGTAGGTGTCGAAATCCCGAATCTGGGAATGCAGGTAGCGCCCGATGCGGGGCAGGATAGAGCGAATATCCTGGTCCGGATTGCGGTCACTCAGGTGGGTGTCCAGGCCAATCATGATAATGGACATGTCGGTACCTTCACGCTCGCTGCGCTGGATTTCCTTGTGCAGGTCTGCGGACAGGTATTCCCGGCTGGCGGCCTGGGTCAGCTCATCGGTGCGGCGCAGTGGTGCCAGTTGGCGGTTTTTGTACTCGCGCAGGAACACCAGCAGGCCCGAGAGCAGGGTGGTCAACATGAACGCGCTGACCATCTGGTGTCGGTCGGCCAGGCCGGTGGCCAGGGGGATGGCAAGGCCGGCAAGCAGTATCATCGCCAGGGTGATGCCCACTGCCAGCCGCAGGGGCAGCAGCGCAAAGGCGAGCAGGGGCAGGGCGTAGAACCAGTGGCTGAGCGCCCAGGGTCCGGTCCAGAAACTGGTCAGCATGAGTAATAGAAGCGCGACGAAAAACAACCGCTGGATGCTCGGCCAGGGGTGTTGCTGACGATTGCTGTGAAAGGTTTGTGCGCAAATCACGATGCCAGCCGCGGCGGCGGCAGCGGCGGCCGTCAGGGGCTCGCCCAGTATTGCGCTGAGCGCCGAAATGGCAATCAGGACCACGAATCCGGCCCGCGACAGTCTGCTCAACAAAAAGTTTTCGGCCAACTGGGCCATGGTGTCCGTCCTTTTCAGAAACTCCCTAAGTATGTGGCATATCGCAAGGTTATAATATCTGTTTGGGGTGCGTACTTGAAACGGGAAAGGTAAAGTTAGACTCGAATAATGAATTCTGTTGATTAACACGAAGGTAAACGGATGGATATTGCAGCTTATATGGCTGAGGTCGGGGAGCAGGCTCGTGCAGCCGCGACGCTCGTGGCGCGCTCCACAACGGCGGTGCGCAACCAGGCCCTGCTGGCCACAGCCCGGGCCCTGGATTCGGCACGCATTGAGCTGGCCGAGGCCAACGCCAGGGACCTGGAAAGCGGCCGGAGTAATGGTCTCGACGGCGCCATGCTCGACCGACTGGAGCTGACTGCGGAGCGGATCGATACCATGATCGAGGGGCTTCGCCAGGTCGCGTCCTTGCCCGATCCAATCGGTGAAATCACCGACATGACCTATCGTCCGTCGGGAATCCAGGTGGGCAAGATGCGAGTGCCCTTGGGGGTGATTGGCATTATCTACGAATCCCGTCCCAATGTGACTGTGGAGGCGGCCAGCCTGTGTCTGAAATCGGGTAACGCGACCATTCTTCGGGGCGGCTCCGAGGCCATTCATTCCAACCAGGCTATTGCACGGTGTCTGAGCCAGGGTCTGGCCGAGGCCGGTTTGCCGGAGACCGCTGTGCAGGTGGTCAAAACCACCGACCGCGCCGCGGTGGGCGAGCTGATCACCATGCCCCGATACGTTGATGTTATTGTCCCGCGCGGTGGCAAAGGCCTGATCGAGCGGATCAGTCGTGACGCCCGTGTGCCGGTAATCAAACACCTGGACGGCGTCTGCCACGTCTACATTGACAGTCACGCCGATCCGGAAAAAGCCCTGAACGTTGCGGTGAATGCCAAAACTCAGCGCTACGGCACCTGCAATACCATGGAAACCCTGCTGATCGATGGCGAAATAGCCGATGATATCCTGCCGTTGCTGGCCACGGCGTTTGCAGAAAAGGAAGTAG
>Ga0207908_1000067_pt1 | contig 48624 bp, 44 predicted proteins | sample MalvirmetagMSP81_FD_184224 | JGI IMG/M metagenome (GOLD analysis project Ga0207908, IMG submission 184224) | Marine viral communities from the Deep Pacific Ocean - MSP-81 (SPAdes) | ecosystem: Environmental > Aquatic > Marine > Oceanic | place: Pacific Ocean | collected 2011-04-18
ACCTCAGCAATAGTGTGCACGTGTCCACCCGATTTCTACGTGGACACGATGCTCCTTGTCGGCAAAGACAGATTCAAGGTGAGGTCGGCAGACGGTTACATTGGATCTCTGCAATGGCCTCCTCCTGAAGCGCCTCGATGCCAACGCCCACCTCTTTCGCAGCAACGTATCGATCAAAGGTTTTGGTCTGTGACCGTAGGTATAAGTCGAGGGCGTCGTCCCGCCTCAAGTGCAGATTGGTGGTCCCATAAGAGACCAGCAAATCACGGAACTCCGGTCTGCCATACTCGGCCCACGGCGCCTGCAAAGAGGGCGCCACGGGTGCTTCGGGCGTGCTGGCGCAGCCGCCAAGTATGAGGATGAAAGCAGCTGAAATAAACGTGCGAATCATCATGCAGTGGCACCCTCGTCGATGTTTGCTTTGGTGCCCGGCGTTGCGGTCAAGCGAAGAAAGCGCTGGCCCCCATCTTCAAAGTCATCGGGGCCGAGCCCGCCAGCCTGAGCGGTCCACGCGAAGACGCGCAGGACGTGTTCGAGCAGTTCATTTTGAAGACCGAAAAGCGCGGCGCTGGCCGTGACACGCCGTTCGCTCCCCGCTACGCAACTGGCGAGGATGTCTCTGAGCTGGTCGGCGCACTCATCGTCGGCCTCGATGTGATCCAGCAAGGCCAATACCGACGCATATGCCGCCCGGCCAGGCGGCAGCTTCGCCTCGAAAAGTCTGGGTGGAGAGCCCCAGACCGGCCCAAGCGAGTGAAAGGCCCGCTCGTTGTCCTGGAGCAGCTCAGCAATGTGGTCAAACCCGGATTTTCGGTCGGTCATCGTTAGGTCTCCATCTAGGAATGTTAGTTCTACAGTGTAGATTTATACGCGACAATGACAAGACTTGGCGAGATGCAACGAAAGCATCCGTCGATCGAGTTCATTGGCCAGACCGTCCGCCAGCGGCGCCTGGCGATGGGGCTGTCTCAGGAGGACATGGCGGACCGCGTGGGCGTCCACCGGACCTACTACAGCTCACTGGAGCGAGGGGCCTACAACTTCACCGTCACCGTGCTCTTTAGGCTCGCCGTGGGTCTGGAGTGCGAGCCTGGCGACCTTCTGCCGCCAAGGTCGATGCTTGCCAATTTGCCGCCGGTTGCGCCGCGGCGTGGGCGGCCGAGGCTTGTGTAGTGGGGGTCGAAGGCGACTTGGCATACAGACTCCGCACCAGTAACCGCGAATGCGGCCGTGGCTGGAACGCCCTGTCGGACAACAGATGGGGACTTTCGCATGCGAAAGTCTGGTTCCCGCTGGCCGCTTCGTGCCAAGTCCGGCCATTGGCAGCCGGCAGCTTCCGGAAAGTGTGTACCCAGGTGAGAAGCAGCCCATGGCGCCCGGGCATTGCCGCACACGAGGTCACTCATTTGCTGCTCTTGCAGTAGCCCCTCATCGGAGTATGGTTCGCAGTTGATGGGAGGTGCTCACTACGAGTTCCGATAGGGCACGTATATGTAATCCACGAGTGGAGAAATCAATATGGGCAACACTCGGAAGCTCTGGGCCAGCCTTGCTGTACTGCTGATCGTCTCATTCGCAGTGCTTCTATGGGCCGGCGGGGAGATTTTCCGGGCCGCTCCGCCCATGCCGGAGCGCGTCGTCGACGCCCAGGATAGCGAAGTCTTCACGCGCAGCGACATCGAGCGTGGTCGACAGGTCTGGCAGTCCTTCGGCGGCATGCAGCTCGGCTCGATCTGGGGGCACGGTGCTTACGTGGCGCCCGACTGGAGCGCGGACTGGCTGAACCGGGAGGCGCGCGCCGTACTCGACATCTGGGCGTCTCGCATTCACGACTCGAGCTATGCGCAATTAGCCGGCGACGAGCAGGCCGCGCTGCGAGGACGGCTCCAGGAGATGATGCGGCGCAATACCTATGATGCGTCGACGCAGACCATCACTCTGACCGCGGACCGCGTCGCTGCCATCGGCATCGTGCAGGCACACTACGAAAGCCTGTTCGGATCGGATCCCGACACCGCCGAACTGCGCGAACACTATGCGATGCGCAACGACACCGTGGGCACGGCCGAGAACCGCCGCGCGCTGACGGCGTTCTTCTGGTGGACGGCATGGGCAGCGACGACGGAGCGCCAGCAGGCCGTTGAACTGGTCCCGACGCAAAGCGGCGTCACCCCCAAGAAGGTCACCTACACCAACAACTGGCCATCGGAACCGCTGGTAGGCAACACCCCGCCGCCGCCGCTGTGGGTCTGGTCGGCTTTCAGCGTGCTGTTCCTGTTGGCCGGCATCGCGCTACTGGGCTGGCATTACGCAGTCACGCATGGCCCGGCAACGGAATCGTCGCCGAAGCCCGCTTCCGATCCGTTCGCGTTGTTGCGTATCACACCCTCGATGCGAGCGACCGCCAAGTACTTCTGGATCGTGCTGGCCCTGTTCCTCGTGCAGATCCTGTTTGGCGCGGTCACCGCACATTTCCAGGTGGAAGGACAGGACGCGTACGGATTCCCGCTGTCGGAGTACCTTCCCTACTCACTGGCGCGAACCTGGCACACACAACTCGCCGTGCTCTGGATCGCGACCGCCTGGCTTGGCACGGGGCTCTATATCGCACCGGCGCTATCGGGGCACGAGCCCAGGTTCCAGCGATTCGGTGTCAACTTCTTGTTCGTCTCTCTGCTGATCATCGTCGTCGGCTCGTTCGCGGGTCAGTGGATGGCGGTGATGCAGAAGCTAGGGCTCGAACGGAACTTCTGGTTCGGTCATCAGGGCTGGGAATACGCCGACATGGGCCGGTTCTGGCAGTGGTATCTGTTCATCGGACTGCTGCTGTGGCTGGTGCTGGTCGCGCGTGCACTCTGGCCGGTGCTCCGCAACCCGGCCGCGGAAACGCGTTCCATCACCGCGCTACTGTTCCTGTCGACGGTCGCGATCGGCCTGTTCTTCGGCGCGGCGTTGATGTGGGGCGAGCACACGCATATCTCCGAGGTCGAATACTGGCGATGGTGGCTGGTGCATCTGTGGGTGGAAGGCTTCTTCGAGGTCTTCGCCGCCGCGGTGATGGCGCTGATCTTCACGCGGCTCGGCCTTGTGCGCGTCGATACTGCAACCGTCGCAGTCTTGTTCGCGACGATCATCTTCATGGCGGGCGGCGTGCTCGGCACGTTGCACCATCTCTACTTCGTCGGGACACCGATTGGGGTCGTGGCGCTCGGTGCCAGCTTCAGCGCCCTGGAAGTCGTGCCGCTGGCCTACATCGGCTTTGAGGCCTACCAGACCTACAAGTACGGCGAGGCGGCGCCGTGGATGGTCCGCTACCGCTGGCCGGTGATGTTCTTCCTTGCCGTTTCGTTCTGGAACCTGGTCGGGGCTGGGCTGTTCGGTTTTCTGATCAATCCGCCGCTTTCGCTGTACTACATGCAGGGTCTGAACCTGACGCCGCTTCATGGCCATACGGCACTGTTCGGCGTCTACGGCATGCTCGGCATTGCGCTCGTTCTGTTCTGCCTGCGCGGACTGCGCGGGCAGATGCACTGGAACACCAAGCTGCTGGGCATAGCCTTCTGGGCGCTCAACATCGGTCTGGCGCTGATGGCGCTGCTGACCCTGCTGCCGCTGGGCACGCTGCAGTTACTCGCCGCGATCGAACACGGCTATGCCTACGCGCGCTCTGCCGAGTTCATGGGCAAGCCGATCGTCGAACTGCTCGTGTGGCTGCGCGTACCCGGCGATGTGGTGTTCAGCATCGGCGCCGTCGCACTGGCCTGGTTCGTGGTTCGCCTGTGGATCGCGCCCAAGCCGGAAGCGGTGGAAGACGCAGAAGCCGGCAAGTCGGTATTGTAGGCCGGAGACGATGAGCGACAAGGAGCGGGACTCCGTCTCCTTGCAGCAACTCGGTGCTGCGCCGCATCGACTGTTGTTTTTTGTCGGTGCAAGCAATGTTCTGCTCGCGATGGTGTGGTGGACGGCGTGGCTTGCGTCGCAGACCTTCGGCTGGGCCCTGCCGCAACCGGGCGTCTATGCAGGTTGGCTGCACGCGTTCGTCATGCAGTACCAGATGCTGCCGAGTTTCATCTTCGGTTTCTTGCTGACGGTCTTCCCTCGCTGGATGCAGCTTCCAGAGCTGCCCCGCACGCGCTATCTGCCGGTTGGCATCGGCCTGTTCGGCGGGCAACTGCTGACGCTCGTGGGCGCACTCGGATGGCAATCCGGCATCGCCGCCGGCTGGGCGCTGACATGCCTGGGCTGGCTGTCCGGACTCCACGCGCTGATTCCGCATCTGTGGCGCGAGCCCGGCACGACCTTGCACGCGCGCTCCTGCGCTCTGGCGCTGTGCTTCGGCGTCGCCGGACTTGCCGCGTTCGGCGGCTTCCTCGGCGGAGCTCCGCCCATCTGGATGCAGGCGAGCGCCCAGATCGGCACCTTCGGGTTGCTGACACCGATCTACCTCACCGTCGCGCACCGCATGTTTCCGTTCTTCGCCGGCAATGTGGTCGCCGGATACATGCCCTGGCGCCCGTTCTGGGTGCTCGGGGCGATGTGGGTGTTGTGCCTTGGTCACCTGGCCATCGCGCTGATATCCGGGTACCGATGGCTCTGGCTCGTCGACATCCCCTTGCTTGGACTCACGGCGCTGCTTGTGTGGCGCTGGTGGCCGCGCGCGAAGGACGGCGCACAGGTTCCGGCGCTACTGCGCGTGCTGTTCATCGGCTTGTTGTGGCTGCCGGTGACTTTCACGCTCTACGCCATTCAGAGCGTCGGCTACTACATGGATGGCGTGGTTCTGCTTGGACGGGCCCCGGCGCACGCGCTGTTCGTCGGTTTCTTCAGCAGTGTGCTGGTTGCGATGGTCACCCGTGTCACCCAAGGGCATTCCGGGCGGCCTCTGGTGCTGCCCCGCATTGCTACCTTCGCCTTCGTGTCGATACAAGGCGTCGCGCTGCTTCGCATCGCCGCCGAGTTTCATGCCGGCTACGCGATGCAGGCCCTCGCGGGCCTCGGCTGGGTATTAGCACTGGCCCCGTGGGCTGTCTGGGCGGGACACACCTATCTCGCGCCGCGAGCCGACGGAAAACCTGGCTGAATGATCGAGTTCTACGCGCAGATCAAGTTGGTCCACATCGGCGCGGTGCTGATCAGCGGCAGCCTGTTCCTGATCCGCGGCGGGCTGGTCATGGCCGACAGGCAGGAGTGGGCGCTTGCCGCGCCGATGCGCTATAGCAGTTATGCAATCGACACGATCCTGCTGACGGCCGCCCTGATGCTGGTGTCCATCCTGCCGAGCGCCATGTTCGCCAACGGATGGCTCGCGATGAAACTTGCGTTGCTGGTGCCTTACGTGCTCGCCGGCACCATTGCGCTGCGCCGCGGCCGGACCCCGAAGGTTCGCTGGATTTCTTATACGCTCGCCCTGGCTTCGTTCGCGATGATGTACTCCGTCGCGCGAAGTCACGATCCGTGGGGAGCCCTCCGGATACTTCTGTAACACTGAGCGTCCGCTTTTGACCCGCCAATGCCTCAAGCTCGATGACCACTTCGGGCTGCTCTCCGACGATCGCTGTTTCCCAGTTGTTGTCGCTCTCGACTAGGCAAAGTGTTCGTAGCCATGGCTTGACGGAGGCAGCTCCATGGAAACATCTACTCGCGCAGTAGCTTTAAATATAATAGTGAGCCCAATCGATTCATAAAAAATATCGAAGCTGCGACCTTATCGTCCAGCACACCTTAGCTTGGAGAGCATTGCGTACGCGGCGTTAACCCGGCCGGCCTCCACTAGCACTTGCGCACGCTTTTCTTCTTGTTGGTTTTGCAATTTCTTGGGGTGACTGGCATGAATCAGTAGCCGTCGCGTCTGCTCGATAGACTCCCACGTGGCGTCGGGCGTCGCCTTGAGCAGCCTGTACGCATCGTCTAGCGTCAAGTCGGCTACTGGCTGCCTCGGTGCCCTTCCAGTGATTGCAGAGTCTTTCGGCGGAGCTAGAACCGGTTCTGGCGACCGCGAAATGTTCGGCTCAGGTGGTGGACGACTCGTCGGTCGCGGAGCAGCATCCCACAGACTTTTCTGCGATGGAGTTGCAACAGTTGGGGCGGGAGCCGGGTCTGAGCTGTGTATAGCTGCCTGTACCTTGGCCAAGAGAGCTACCGCTCTAGGCATTTGCCTGTTTTGAAGCTCGTGCTCAAGCTGTTTCAACACGCTCTGGTCCGCACTTGACTTTACGAACAGCTCTTCGAGCTGTCCGACGCCCTTGTTTATCAGTGGCCGCACCATGGTTAGACAACCTCCGTGTCTGATTCCACACCATACGGGTCAACTTCCTTGTAGTGGACCCACACCGTGCTGTCGACGGTCTCGGATCCAAGGGGCTCGATGCGGAGCCGCGCAAGAGTCTGCAAGAGGTCATCGACCACGGCCTGTCGGCGCCGCACGAAGCTCGACGCAAAGCAGCGCCAAAACGTCCAACCGGCGCGTTCTAGGACTCGCTGTCGAACCATATCGTCTTGCCACTGCCCTGGGCCATGGAATCGGTCGCCATCGCATTCGATCGCTAACCGGCGGCCTTCGTTTCCTTCGACGACGAAGTCGATGCGGTATCCACCGCACGGGACCTGCGGCTCGACGCGGAAGCCGCGCTTAACCAGCTCATCAAAAACCTCCAGCTCAAAGCCCGACTCACACCGCTCCCTCAACGCTGCGACAAGTCGCACGTTTTGGCGAAACGGGGCCTTGAAGTGGCTGATGACCTTTCCATTAAGCGAGTCTTCGCGAAACTCTGTCTCGGTAACTGAGCGGAAGAGATACATGCGGTCTCGGGCACGCGATAGCGCCACGTTGAATCGCTGAAGCATGTCCGCCCGAGTCGCTGCGGCGCGGTCACCCGGGCCGGAGACCATCGACACCAGCATGATGTCCCGTTCGCGCCCTTGAAAAACAGGCGCTGGACCTATGGAAATCTTCCGAGCAACTATATCGACTGGCGAGACGCGCTCACTGACCATTTGGTGGATGAGCGCCGCCTGGGCTGTGCCTAAAAGCGTCACCACTCCGATGCTGCGACCCTCGAACTGCGGGTCCGCGATGATGTGTTCAATCTCGTCGACAACTGCCTTGGCCTCTGGATCATTGACATCGCCATTGCGAAAACCGCCCTTGACGAATACGTCAACCAGAGGTGGGTCGATCCGCTCATCGGCCTTCGGGAGCCTAAGCGGCCGGATGTCACCTCCGTAGAACTCCCGATTCGAGAACTCGATGATTGCTGGCACACATCGGAAATGCTCCTTGAGCATTATGGAGTTGTTTGCGAACACCACTCTAGCGAGGTCATACACCGACTTGTCCGGCGTCATGTCCGCACGGTGTGGCTGGTTTGCCAGGAAGCGGGCGTCGAGCTCCTTGATTTTCTGCTCCGGAATTCCGACAGCGGAAGGAGAAACCTGTTTGTGGTCTCCGACGACTAGCACCTTCTTGCCGCGCAGAAGTGCAGGCAGGGCGAAGATGTCCGACTGCGATGCCTCGTCTATGACGACGAGGTCGAAAAGACCGATCTCCGCAGGAATCGTTTCCGAGACTCGCCACTGCGGCAGCACCCAGCAAGGCACCGCCTTATATGCTCCTACCATCGCTTCCCGGGAAGTTTTCCGGTGGCGAACCGCTCGGACGCCGGTTCCAGTCCCCATGGCTTGTACCGCGCTGAGGTATCGCTGCAGCGCTTGCCGAACGACGGCTGGAGAGTTGTTGAAGACGCCCAGCCAGGTCTTCTCTGCAACCAGCTCTTGATAGGTGCGCGCAAGCGCAGTGGTCAGCGTTTTGCGCTCTTCGAACAGCGCCCGCATCTTGTGGTGTCCGTCAATGCGGTCGAGGAACATCACGGCCTTGCGCCAGTTCCACGCCTCGATCCACCTGATGGGCGTGAAGGGGTCGTGGTCGCCAGAGGCAGGTTGGGTCATCACCCTGGCGCCCCACTTGACTGCGCCAGCGTTCTGGATTGCCGCGCCAACTCGGGCAATCTCCTCAAGGTCCGGCCGCAGCTCGTTCAGCCGAGTGAGTTCGGCCAGCAGAGTACCCCAGGTCGTTTGCAGCACAGACTCATCAGCGTCAACTCTGCCGAGCCACTCTGCGAGGAACGGCCGCATCTGATTGACAATGTCGCCAGAGTGCCCGTCGAGTTTGCGCAGGACTTCCTGTACGCGCTTTAAGGCGTAGGCAAGTCGGCCCTTGTCGATATGAGCTTGCAGGCTGGAGGCCGCCATCGCCACAAAAGTCTCGCCGCCGTCCCACATCCGGTCCGCTGTCGCTTTTCCGAACACTTCAGCCAGACGCACATGCAGCTTCGCATCGAAATCTACACTAAGCCGTCGAACGTCTTCGACGGCCCCTTGCCAGACGGCAATCTTCTTGAAGTCAACGTCTAAGTTGCCGTCAGCGGCTTCGAATCCAAACTCCCCGCTCAGTGAAGACCACTTGGCCAAGACCTTTCGAGCCTCAGCGCGCCAGGTGAGCAACTCTTTGACTGTCTTCCAATCCTCCAACGATTCGGGTGCAGAACCCGACACTTGGACAGCGGCCACAATCTTGCGCGCCTCGCCCTTGCCGAACGGCAAGGGGAAAGCGCTCTTGCCGGAAATGAGCCGTTCGAGGGCCTCTAGGAAGTCTTCGTTACGCTCGGCGCCAGCCGGCACGTCGACAGCCTTGACCACCAGTTCTCGGCGATCAGCTTCGAGTCGACGCACTGCTGCGCAGACGTCAAAAAGCCCCATCAACACGGAGTCAGCATGCACCATGTCCGAGATGCGCTTGCCAAGCGTATACATCCACGGCTGTCGCGTTCCCTCTAGCTTTGCCTTGAGCGCAAGACGATCGTCGAGGAACCTGGCCAGCGCCTGAGCCTTCTCGAATGTCTCTAGCCTTGCGTCGACCAGAGCCAGCACGCTGCCCTGCGTAACGCTGTTGTCGATTGACTTTGCACGCACCAGGTCGCGGTGCAAGCCAAGTAGGTCCGCCCACACAGGAAAATCTTCTGGCGCCGGAAGAGAGCAGCCAACGTAGACGATGTCTCCGCGTACGCGCATGCGAGAGCGACGCAGTGAGTTGATGTCCTCGTCGTTGAATGGCAAGCCGGTGGCTGGCGTGTCTGGTGGCTCGTCATCGAACCACTTATGTTGGTCGGCCTGCTCCAGCACCACCTTCGCCATCTCCTCAGGCGACATGTCCTTACCCTGGAAGGAGTAGTGGCTCATGTGCTTACTCGCATATACGGCGACTGTTCGGTCGACGTGCGAAATCTTCGCGTGTAGCTGGTTCAGCTTTTCTTCGGCTGCAGCGATGCCGGCTGCTGCTCTGGTCGGATTAATGGAAGCTACGCTCGATGCGATGGTCTGGATTGAGTATTCGAATTGCTTCATGCCATTACGCTCGTCCGACAGGAGCGCGACGCTGAGCGGACGAATGCGCTCAGGTAGTTTCTCCTGCAACACAGCTAGAGCGGACTCACTTTTGGCGGTAACAAGAACACGTTTCCCCTGCGCTAGGTAGTGCGAAATAACGTTGGCAATCGTGTGGGTCTTGCCGGTTCCCGGCGGCCCTTGAACCACCACACCATCGTTGGCATGCAGCTTCTGAACGATCGATACCTGCTCGTCGTTGTAGGCCATAGGAAAGTACAACTCCATGGCGCCAGCACCGTTATCACTTGTCGACAGGCCACGGAACGGCTGCTCAGGGCGTACTCGTACTTCGTCATCGCCCTGCTCAACGAACGCACGAATGACGCTCGGCAGGGCCTTGGCCTCTTCGACCTTCTTCTTCAGGCGCTGGATATCTTCCAAGAAAATATCCCCCGAACGCTTTCTCCCGAAGATTACCCATGTATTCGTAATGAGGAGCCTGTCGCTGGGCGGCGGCGGCGTCACATCCTCCTTGCGTACCTCGTAGGCGCCGGATGGGTCCAGATGGCCCACCGCAGCCTTAAGGGTGCCTTCGTAGGTTGAAGGCTCGAAAGGATTGACTCGGTTTGCCCCGGAGGCGAGGGCACTGCGCCAGTACGCTTCAAGTTGCTTGACGCCAGGTAACTCCATCTCTGTGTAGCAGTCGGCATCGAGCTTCGGCTCCACGTCACGAGGACGGACCTCAAGGTCGAAGGTCCTCTCGTTGAGCGTAACCTCACAGATCTGGACCAGTAGCGGGTACCGCAGCGGGGTGCCGAACCCGTCCTTCTTCCAGACGGCGTAGCCGACGCCCCATGCCAGTTCGAGCGGCGTTTCAGCGCCTTCCGAGGAAATGGCCTGCTGAAGTGAGAACAACTGGTTGTAAAGCGCGATGGTCTTGCGGCGAGGCCGCTCTGCTACCGCCCAAGGCTGCCACATGTACTCGATGTACCAGGCGAACAGCTCGCGAACCTCGGGATGATTGTCGATGTGCTCCTTTCCGACCTCTTGTCGTCCTTCGAAGGTGACAACCTCAGCCTTTAGTTCGGGCGTCTTATCAGGACTTCTGGCGAGCGTGACCCATTGCCGTAATTGGTCGTCCGGTTCCGGAGGCGCAATCTCCTGCAACCGGGGTAGCCGCAGCCAGAGGTCATCGCCATCGACCTGCAGGTTGTATTGCAGCCCAGGCAGCCCCTTAAGCTCGTCCTGATAAGCGACGAAGAATTCGCGCGGAACCGTGAAGTTAGGCTTTTTCTTGAGCTTCTCCGTTTGCTCGATGTAGTTCAGCAGCTCAAGCACGAGCGGCGCGCTTTGCGCTAGCCCTTCAGCCATGTTTTCCTCCCTGCGCGTTGATTTCCTTGGCCGAAAGCTCCTTTATGCCTCTCTTCTCGCAGTGGGCAAACACCAGCGTTTCCAGCATGTTCGTGAGACTGCGATTCTCGTGCGTAGCAGCGGCTTCAAGGAGCGCCTTGAATCGAGGCGAGACCCGGAAGCTGACGGAGACTGTCTTCTCTGCGGCCACGAATATACCTCGTTGTATAGTGGTTCACGATACAACAACACAGGGTCTGTCTGAGAAGGGCCGGTCCAATCGTCAAAGGCGTGGAGCTGCCCCTAGCGTGGGGGCTTGGTACTCCAAAGGTACGGCTCTTCCGTTAATAGGGTCGGCAGGGGTGTCTGCTTTTCCCAAACGAATTCTTGGTGGGGTACGTCACCTAAGGGCTGAATGCGGATGCTCGGTCGCCCCGATATGCGTGCCTCTTCATCCTGCGTGAGCGGGGTGATTTGTTTCAGGCATAGCTGGGGTTCAGCTCCAGCCTCTTTGCCCTCGCAGCATCCACATCCTTCACCAAATTGGCGCCGAACAGGTTGATGTAGACCATCGCCATCTTGAGGTCCTTGTGTCCTAGGACCTCGGCAATTTTGCGTGCGTCCATTCCGCCCTCTGCGAGCCGTGAGCCGGCCTCGTGCCGCAGGTCATGGAACCGATAGTTGCTAATGCCTGCGCGAGCCCGCGCCTCTTGCCAGACCTTGTTGAACTCGTAGCGGCGCCGCACGCCGTCCTTCCCGGGTTCGCCGAAGAAGACCAGATCGGAGTCTATGGGGCGGACTGGATTCGCGAGCGCCTCACGCAGAATCTCGACTGCCTTCTTGCTCAGGGGAACGTCACGCGGCTGCTTGTTCTTCGTCGTTTGCAGGCGAACGATGCGGCGTGGCAGGTCGATCTGGTGTCGGCGGAGGTTCTGGATTTCTGAGGCACGCATGCCCGTCTCCAGCGCAAGCGAAGCGATCCAGTAGAGCATCGGATTGGAGTGCTTGCGCAGCTCCCGGAAGAGGGCCTTCTCTTCATCTGGTGGCAGTCGGCGCCACCGATGCTCGCCGACCTTGGGCTTGCGAACGTAGCGCACCGGGTTCTGAATGAAACCGATGCCCCACTCGCGAATGGCGACCTCGTACAGGTGCCCAAGCAGCGCGAGTTCGAGTCTGACCGTGTTCCCCGCACGGGGACCCGCTTTCGGATTTCTGCCAACTGAGATTTCGCCGGATTTGCGGGCATCCCGGTACTGAGCGACGAGGTGAGGGGAGAGCGCCGCCATCGAGTACTGCCCGAGGTGGCGTTTCAGTATTTGGGCACGGCGCGTCTCGCTGACCTGGGTTGAAGCCGCTTTCTCGGTGGTGACTTCACGAACGTAGCGGTCCAAGGCATCAGAGACTAGCAGTCGCTCCGAGGGGGCTCGGTCAACATAGGTGCCAGCCATCATCTCGTGCTCGACCTTGATGGCCCACTTCTCGGCTTCTTTCTTCGTACGCTGGGTCTTGATGGCCGTTGGCCAGCCGCGCCTACGCACAATGGCCTTCCAGGTGCCAGACGGTGTTTGGATGATGGTCGCCATCGCTGCCCTCGCTCACTCAGGCGGCGCAGTGTTCCGAAAATGTACCGCGCCGGGAATCTCTTGGTGCGATGGTGGGCCCACCAGGACTTGAACCTGGAACCAACGAATTATGAGTTCGCTGCTCTAACCAATTGAGCTATAGGCCCTTTTTCTGAATCGCACCGCATCGAATGTGTTCGAGCACGATGGTTGCACTAGCGTGCGCTCGGGTCAACCACCCACGGATTATGAGTCCTCTGCTCTAACCAATTGAGCTAAAGGCCCAGCACGGGCGAGATGGTACACAGTCGCCGTGCGTTGGTGCGGTCTGGCTCGGCGGCCAATGTCGGGAGGCGGGCTTGGCTTACAGTGCGGGGCTTCGGGGCCTGCGGGCCGTTCAATTGGGGGGCGGATGAAATCTTTTCAGAACAAGGTGGCGGCGATTACGGGTGCCGGTTCGGGCATCGGGCAGGCACTGGCGCTGCGGTTGGCGAACGCGGGCTGTGCGCTGGCGTTGTCAGACATCAACGACACCGGGCTGCAGAACACGGCCGAGCAGGCGCGCGCCACGGGTGTGAGGGTGACCACGCAGGTGCTGGACGTGGCCAAGCGGGATGCGGTGTATGCCTGGGCCGGGCAGGTTGCCGACGAGCACAGCCAGGTCAATCTGATTTTCAACAATGCCGGCGTTGCGCTGGGCGCGCCGGTGGACGGCATGTCTGAAGCCGATCTGAAATGGATCATGGACATCAACTTCTGGGGCGTGGTCTATGGCACCCAGGCGTTTCTGCCACTGCTGAAAGCCTCGGGTGACGGCCACATCATCAATATTTCGAGCATTTTCGGCATTGCCGGCATTCCGTCGCAATCGGCCTATAACGCGTCGAAGTTTGCGGTGCGCGGCTTTACCGAGGCCCTGCGGCAAGAGCTGGAAATTGCCGGTGAACCGGTCTCGGCCACCACGGTGCATCCCGGTGGGATCAAGACCAACATCGCCCAGTCGGCACGGTTCTCGTCGAACATGAAGGCGCTGATGGGCATTGACGAAAAAGACGGCAAGAAGAATTTCGAGAAGATGTTCATCACCACGTCCGACTCGGCGGCCAAGGTCATTCTTGACGCGGTGCGTGCCAACCGGCGGCGGGTGTTGATCGGGCCCGATGCCAAGGCAATTGACCTAATGGTGCGGCTGATGCCCGAGGGCTACCAGCGGCTGATCAGTTTTGGTGCCAAGTGGCAGCGCCGCAAGGCCGGCCAAAGCGGGTAGGCGGCGCTTACGGCCGGACGCGCGGCTTGCGTTTGGGGGCGGGTTGCGGGTCTTTCTGCCGTGCCAACTCGTCCAGCACGTGCGCCAGACGATTGCCGAGGTGACGCGTGGCGGCAATTTCCATGGCGCGTGACACTTCGGCCTGCACAGCCATGTCGACCAAGGGCCGCAGCCGCCAGATGATTTCGCCCAGTTCTGCGGCCTGGTCGCGCGGGGGCAGCGGCGTGCCGAAGCGGTCGAACACGTGGCGCTCGACCAGATGGACCATTTCTTCGGCGGCGTGCTCGACGTTGGCGCGCAGGTGTTTGACCACGTCGAGCATTTCATCGAGCGGGATGCCGGCCTTCACCAGCTCGGCGCCGGCCTGAATCATGCGCGGGCTGGGGGCGATAAAGCCCATGCCATGGGGTTTGAGTACGCCCAGCTCATGCGCCTTGACCAGCCAGCGCGGGTCAAATTGCCCGCCGTACAGGCGGGCCAGCTCGACAAAGCTGTACTGCTTGGGCGTTTCGTTGGTCCAGGGGCTGGATACGGCGGCCTCCAGGCCCAGCAAGGCGCTGATGTCCTGCCCGGCTTCCCAGGCGGCGAGCAGCTCGCCAATGCTGGCCAGGGTGAAGCCGCGCGTCAGCATCTGGTGGATGATGCGCAGCCGCGAGAGGTGTTCGGCCCCGTAAACGCCGGTGCGGCCGCGCCGCTCCGGGGGCGGGATGAGGCCGCGGTCTTGATAGGCGCGAATGTTGCGCGCGGTGCAGCGTGAGGCCTTGGCCAGTTGTTCGATGGTGAGTTCGACCCGTGCCGGTGCGGCGGCCTCGGCGGCCTCGGCCGACGCGGTCTTTCTGTCGTTACGGCGCCCTGATGTGCCCGGTTTCATGGTGTCTGATCCATCGATGAGCGACGCGGATCGCCGCGACGGCAGGCGCCGCAGGTCGCAATGGCGCGGAATAAGTCGGGCCAGATTAATCGAAGGGTGAGCCGATGGGCAGCGACGGGCCGCAAGTGGCCGCGAGGTGCCCGCCGGCAGGCGCGTCAGTTTCGCCGGACGGTCCATGCGGGGCGGCGCCGCCGGCCGCCCCGCATCAGGCGCGCTGCGCGGTTACGGCGCGAACGATTGGGTGCTGTACAGCGCGACCGGCAACTTGCTGATCACTGGCAGACCGGCGTCGTTTTGCGGCAGGCCGTCGATCCAGGTCTGGAACACGTCGGCGTCGAGCACGCCGATGTCCAGCCGCCGCTCGGCGGGCACGTCGCGCAGGGTGATGTATCCGTCGCCCCCGTTGGCATTGAAGCTCAGCACGAACAACGTGTAGGTGCGCGGCGATTCCAGCGGCATCCACAACCCGGTCTGGGCGTCGAAGACCTCAAGGCCAGAGGCGCGGTTGCCGGGGGCTGCCGCGCTGTTGACGTCGAAGCGCAGCCCGCCGGTGTAGGGGTATGGGCCGGTGGAGCCGCCCTCGCCGAAGGTCGCCTGGAGCCCGTCTTAGATCATGGCCTTGATCTCGTCGCCGGTGATGTCGGCACCGCCGTATTGCGCCTTGAGAGCGTCGACCTGCGCCTTGAACGGGACCAGCACGGCCAGCGCCTCGGGATCGGGTTCGGCGACGCGCAGGAAGCCGCCGGCGGCCACGTCGGCCTCAAACGCGGCCAGGTCCTTGGCAGTGAGGGCGGTCGTGTTGCGTCTCGATGAAATCAGCGGCAAGGGCGGGCGCCGGGGGGTGATCAGCCCTTGGGCAGCAGACGCATCAGGGCGGCGCCTTCCTGGCGCAGCCAGGCCCGATGCGCGCTGTAGGACGGGCAGTGGGCGGCCACCAGCGTCCAGAACCGCGGGCCGTGATTGCGGTGGCGCAGATGGCACAGCTCGTGGATCACCACATAGCGCATCACCTCGGGCGGCGCGCAGACCAGCCGCCAGCACAGTTGCACCACGCCCCTGGCCGAGCAGCTGCCCCACTGCGCGCGGGTGTCACTGACGCGCAGCCCCGTGGGGTGCAGCCCGGTTTCGGCGCGGGCGGCGTGCAGCAGGTGTTCGGCGGTGCGGCATGCCTCGGCGATCAGCGCCCTGCGGGCCAGTGGCGTGAGTGCGGCGTGATCGGGTGGCTGATCCGGATGGCTCAGCAACACCCACTGGCCGTCCTGCAGCCGCAGGGCGGGGCGCCTGTACCGGTGTGCCGCATGAGTGACCGGCAACCATTCACCCCGCAACGGCAACGGGCTGTGACCGTCCCAGGGCGCGGCCGCCGCTGCGGGCACCGCCGGCCGCGCCTGCAGACGTTGGCGCTGGCGCTCGATCCACGCCTGATGCTGTGCCAGGAACGCCTGCGCCTGGGCCATGGAGCAGCGCCGCGGCAGGACCAGCGTCACCGTGTCGGCACTGCGCACCTCGATGCGCAGCCGCCGTGCTCTGGCGCTGATGCGGGTCTCCAGCCGGTAAGCAGGCGCCGGCTCGGGGGGCTCGGGAGGCGCGCTCACGTGTGACGCTTGGGTGACGATCTGGTTACAAAATCACCAGCACCGGGGCAGGGCCCGTCGAGCCGGGAGGTCGGTGCCTCAGGTCGCAGGTTATCCACAGGCTTTTCCCGAGCCGGCGGGGATAACTCCGGGAGCCGCTCAGCGTTCATTCGCGAGGCCCAGTTTGACCAGCACGCCGTCCAGGGCGTCCAGCGAATGAAAGCCGATGGTCAGCGTGCCGCGTCCCTGTGGATCGGCCTTGAGCGACACCGACGCACCCACTGCGTCGGCGATCTCGCGCTCCAGGCGCACCCAGTCGGCCGACTTGGCGGGCGGCGGCGGCGGCGGCCCGTCCACCGCGTGGGTGACTTCGCCGCGCTGCTGCAGCTGCTTTTCAAGGGCGCGCACCGACCAGTCGGCCTGTTGCAGGCGGGTCAGCCATCCGGGCTGTTCGCCCAGCGGCAGGCCGGCCAGCACCTTGGCGTGGCCCATGGAGACCTGGCCGGCGTCCACCGCCTCCTGCACCTGTGCATGCAGGTTGAGCAGACGCAAAAAATGGGTGACATAGGCGCGTGATTTGCCGATGCGCTGACCCAGCGCGCCGTGGGTCAGCCCGTGCAGTTCGGCCAGCCGCTTCAGGCCCAGGGCGGTGTCGATGGGCGACAGCGACTCGCGCTGCAGGTTTTCGATCAGCCCGACAACGAAGGCTTCTTCATCACTCAGGTCGTCTCGCACCAGGGCCGGAATCCGCGCCAGGCCGGCACGCTGCGCCGCCCGCCAGCGGCGTTCCCCGGCCAGCAGCTCGTAGCGGTCGCCGCGGCTGCGCACCACCACCGGCTGGATGACCCCCGACTCGCCAATGCTGCGTGCCAGTTCGTTCAGCGCTTCGTCGTTGAAGCGCCGCCGCGCCTGATGTGCGCCGGGGCGGATCAGCTCGATGGGAATGGCGCGCGCAAGGTGCGCCTCAGGGGTGGCGGCAGACGGTGCAGGCAAGTGTGAAACAATAGCCACGTCCGGCTTTTCACCTGTGAATTCAATGGAAGACCAGTTTAGAGCGATCCTCAGCGCGATAGGTGAGGATCCATTGCGTGAAGGCCTGCTCAACACGCCGCAGCGGGCGGCGAAGGCGATGACGTTTCTTACCAAGGGGTATCAGGAATCGCTTGAAGAAATCGTCAATGGCGCCATTTTCGAGACCGATAACCAAGAGATGGTGATCGTTCGCGACATCGAGTTCTACTCGATGTGCGAGCACCACATCCTGCCGTTCTTCGGCCGGGCCCATGTGGCGTACCTGCCGGCGGGCAAGGTCATCGGATTGTCGAAAATTCCGCGTATCGTCGATATGTTCGGTCGGCGGCTGCAGATTCAGGAGCAGCTGACCCAGCAGATTGGCGAATGCATACAGGGGGCCACCGAGGCGCGCGGCGTGGCGGTGGTGATCGAGGCCAAGCACCTGTGCGCCATGATGCGCGGCGTCGAAAAGCAACACAGCCAGATGATCACGTCGATGATGCTGGGGGCGTTTCGCGATGATCCCCGCACCCGCGCGGAATTTTTAGGGCTGATTCGCAACTAAAAGTGAACGGCCCGCGCATCGTGCTGACCCGACCTTGCGTAATGAGAGATGTTTACGATGCTTCGTACGGAGAAATTCAACCATGACAGGAGCAGCCCCGAGTCTTCGTTTTGGCACTGCCGAGCAACTGGCAGTGCTGGTCGACATGGAAGACGCAGTGCGTGCCGAGATTGCGCTGCATCTGGAGCGCCGCAAGCTTTGGTTCCCCAATGATCTGTTGCCCGCCGACGCCACGCTGGACGCGGCCGCCGACGCCGAAATCAAGGCCATGCGGGAAGCCGCTCGCGGCATCCCCGACGTCGCCCGCGTGGGGCTGGCGCTCAATCTGCTGACCGAAGAGGGCCTGCCCCACTTTCACCGGCTGATCGCCGTGCATTTTGGCGCCGAAAGCCCATGGCGCGACTGGAACTACATGTGGACGGCCGAAGAAGACCGCCACGGCTGTGCCCTGCGTGACTACGTTCGCGATGCCCGGCTGTTCGACATGCGCGCGCTCGAAGCCGCCCAGTATCGTTACATCGAAGCGGGCTTCGATCCCGAGTGGCAGCAGGACCCTTACCGCCTGCTGGCGTACACGTCGCTGCAGGAAAGGGCCACGCAGATCAGCCACGCCAACACCGGCCGGCTTTGCGCAGGCATCGAACCTGCGGCGCAGCGGGTGTTGGCGCACCTGGCGCGGGACGAATCGCGGCACTACGAGTTCTACCGGGCCAGTTTTCACGAGATTCTCAAGCGCGACCCCAACCGGGGCCTGCAGTCGCTGCTCAGCGTGACCCTCAACTTCGTCATGCCGGGCCACGCCATGCCGGGCTTCGGCGAAATGAGCGAAGTCGTCGAGCGGGCCGGCATCTTCGGCGGCCGCGAGTACAGCCACATCGTCGATGAGCTGCTGGCGTTCTGGGACATCGGCAAGATGGAAGGCCTTTCGGCCGAAGGCCGCGCCGCGCAGGACAAGCTGATGGCCGTGCCCGCGCGGATTGCCAAGGTTGCCGACTACGCCGATGGCAAGCGCAAGCCCCGCGACTATCGCTTCGACTTTCTCGCCGGCCGCGAGATCAGGCTCTGAGTTTGCCCCCCACACCGGCCCCAATCCGGGTCGTCATTACCGGCGCCGGGAGCGGGCTGGGGCGCGCCCTTGCGCGGGCGTTTGCGGCGCAAGGCGCGAAGATCGCCATCACCGATCGCGACCTCGACGCCGCTGCGGCGACCCTGCAGGCGGTGGACGCCGCGGGCGGCGGGGGCTTCGTCCAGCCGCTGGATGTGACCCGCGAAGCCGATTTCGCCGCCCTCTCCGAGCGTCTGGCGGCAGACTGGGGCGGCCTTGACGTGCTCATCAACAACGCCGGCGTTGCCACCGCCGGCACCGTGGCCGACGCCGGTCTCGCCCAATGGCAGCAGGTGCTCGACATCAACCTGCTGGGCTGCGTGCGCGGGGTTCAGGCCCTGGCGCCGATGATGGTGGCGCAAGGGCGCGGCCACATCGTCAACGTCGCGTCCTTCGCCGGCATTGCCAACCCGCCGGGCATGGCCAGTTACAACGCCGCCAAGGCGGCGGTGATCTCGTTGTCCGAGACCCTGCGGTTCGAGATGGCGCCGCGTGGCGTCGGCGTGACGGTCGCCTGCCCGTCGTTCTTCAAGACCCGGCTGCTGGAAACCTCGCGTGAGCAGGCCGTCGATGGCCTGCCGTCGTCGCCAATGGAGGGCATCGTCGGGCGTTTGATGGACAAGGCTACCGTCACGGCCGACGACGTGGCGCGCGACATCGTCGACGCCGTGGCCCGACGGCGCTTCATGGTCATCACCCATGCCGACGCGCGGCGCCTGCATCAGCTCAAGCGGCTGAGTCCAAGCCTGTACTTCAAGTTGGCCCGAAAGGCCACCGCAGGGTTCTTGCACAATGGATGACAAGCGCAGCCTGAACGCGGCATCCGGCAGGTTGTCCTGGCGCCAGCGGGTGCGCCAGTTGTTGTGGCGCGGTGTGCGTGACCCTGCGCCGCAGGGCGATGATCCGTTCGACGAGCAGCGCATCACTCTGGAAATCCCCGGTCCCGATGGCACGCCGCTGTTCAAGCTGGAGTTGCACTCTGAGCTCGCGCCCGAAGCCGACGGCGAGCACCTGCACCTGCGCACCCGCATGCAGACCAATTTCGCCAGCGTGTTGCGCCCCATGCTGGCTGCGACCGACAGCGGACGGACGGCGCTGCCGCATCGCCCGGCCGGCGACGGCGGGCGGGCACTGCGGATTGCCGACCGCGTCTCGGCCGGGGTGCAGACTGTCGCGCACCGCGCCCTGCAGGTGCCGCTGCTGCGCAACGTGGCCGAGTCGGTGATGGCGCACGACGTCAATACCTACATCGACCTTGAAGCCACCACCGCGTCGCTGATCGACAGCAGCCGTGCGCTGGCGCACCAGGCCGCGCGGCCTGCCTTGCAGCGGCTGGGCATCGTGCCCGACGAATCGCCTGACGCGCCGCCGCTGCAGAGTTGGGCCGGCGAGGTCGGTGACGGCTTTGCCCAGGTGTCGCTGCTGCGTCTGGACGAGCGCCACATCAGCCCCGCGCTGCAGCAGGCGCTGGGCGGGCGCCCCTTGAAGATCACCGCGACGGTGGTCAACACCGTCGAGCGTCCTCCACCGCCGTCGCGCAAGCGCATGTGACCGCGATCGCCGCTCGGATGCTCGCGCTGCTCACCGCAGCCCTGCTCGCCGGCTGCAGCCTCACCCACTTTGTCTACCACCGGGCCGACCATGTCGTCATGCGCGAAGTCGGCGAGTAGCCGAGCCTGACCGAAACGCAGGAGGACGCGCTGCGCCGGGCGGTTATCGACTGGCCGGCGTGGGCTGCGGCAGTGCCTGCGCCAGGCTGGCCAACGGCGGCAAGGCCATCAGCCCGGCGGCGGTGAAAGTCCTCGGGCGGCCGGCGGTCGATCAAGCGGGGCGCGTCATGGTCACGCCTCGTGCAGGATAATCGGTGAATCATGCCCACCCCGCCCGCCACCGCCCGTGACGCAAATGGTCCACTGCGCGTCTACCCGCGCGGGCGCGCCAGATGACGCCCGAGCGGCGCCGCGACATCCTGCAGATCAGCCTGCCCATCGTGGCCGGCATGACGTCGCAGAACCTGCTGAATCTGGTTGACGCTTGGATGGTGGGCGCCCTAGGCGCCACGGCGCTGGCGGCGGTGGGGCTGGCCAGCTTCGTCAATTTCATGGCGGTGTCGTTTCTGACCGGCTTTTCCCCCGCGGTGCAGACCCTGGCGGCGCGCCGCGTCGGGCAGGGGCGCATGACCGAAGTGGCCGTGCCGCTCAACGGGGGGTTGCGCCTGTCGTTGTGGATCGGCGTGCCGCTGGCGGTGCTCGGTTGGTGGGGCGCCGAAGCCTTGATGACGCTGCTGACGCCCGACGCGGCGGTCATCGTAGAAGGCGAAGGTTATCTGCAATGGCGCCTGCTCTCGGTGGCGGCGGTGGGGATGAACTTTTGTTACCGCGGCTACTGGAGCGCCATCAAGCGCACGCAGGTCTACATGGTGACGCTGTTCGTGATGAACGCGCTCAACGTGCCGATCAGTTTCGGCCTGATCCACGGGCTTTGGGGTCTGCCGCAGATGGGCACGGCGGGCGCCGGGCTGGGCACGTCGATCTCGGTGCTCATCGGCACGGCGTTCTATGTGATCTACGCCTTTCGGCACGCGCGGCCGCACGGCTATTTGCGGGCGGTGCCAAGCGCAGACGAGAACCGCGCGCTGCTGCGGCTGGGCGTGCCCAACGCGGTCCAGCAGCTGATGTTTTCGGGCGGCTTCACGGTGTTGTTCTGGATGATTGCCCGCATCGGCACCGCCGAGCTGGCGGTGTCGCACATTCTGATCACGCTGATGCTCACCCTGATCCTGCCCAGCGTCGGCTTTGGCATTGCCGCGGCAACCCTGGCCAGCCAGGCGCTGGGGCGCGGCGACGTGGACGATGCCGCGCAGGCCGCCTGGGACACCTATCGGATCGCGCTCTGGGTGTACCTCGCCGCCGGGCTGCCCATGGTGCTGGCGCCGGAGTGGCTGCTGGGCTGGTTCCTCCACGAGCCGGCCACGCTGGCACTGGGTGTGGTGCCCCTGCAGTTGCTGGGGCTGATGATGGCGGGGGATGGCCTGGGCATCATTCTCATGCAGGCGCTGTTGGGCGCTGGTGCCAGCCGCTACGTCATGTGGGTGGCCACGGGCCTGCAGTGGGGCCTGTTCCTGCCGCTGGTCGGCTGGCTTGGCCCGGTGTCGGGCCTGGGGCTGACGGTGGTGTGGCTGGCCATGGCAGCGTATCGTCTGCTGCAGGCAGGGTTTTTCGTCGTGGCCTGGCGTCGCCGCCACTGGGCACGAATCCAACTTTGAGACGCCTTTAGCGACGGTTCAGAGCGGGCTCATATTTGGGGACTACGCTGCCACCATCATTTTCAGGGGAGATTTTCATCATGTTGAAGAACTGGATTGCATTGATGTCGGTGACCGGGCTGGTCGTGACCATGAGCGCCTGTGCGCCCGCACTGGACGACGACGCTGCGGCAGAGGCTGAAGAAGCCGCCGAGGCCGCGACGCCCGCGCCCGCCAAGCCGGCGCCTGTTGCGGCCGCACCGAAACCCGCACCGAAACCGGTCTGCAGCAACTGCGGCACCGTGAGCAATATCGAAGCGGTCACCGAGAAAGGTCAGGGCAGCGGGATTGGTGCGATTGCCGGCGCCGTGGCGGGCGGTGTGATCGGCCATCAGTTTGGCAGTGGCAGCGGCAACAAGGCGGCCACCGCAGCCGGTGCCATTGGCGGCGGTATTGCCGGCAATGAAATCGAGAAGCGTCGCAACTCCGTCAGGTACTACCGCGTGACCGTGCGCATGGATGAAGGCGGGTCGCAGGTGGTGACGGTTGATTCCACTGCGGGCATCGGCGTGGGCACGCCGGTTCGCGTGGTGGGCAACAACCTCGAATTGCGATAGCCGATCAGGCGCGGAACACAGCCCTCGCAGTGCGAGGGCTTTTTCATGGCGGCGAGCCCCTCAGCCCTGTGATTCCGGCGTTACCCTCAGGCGCAGCAGCGACCGCGTCCGGCGGCCGATCAGACCGGTGATGCCCAGCGTCATCGCCCCGCCGAACAGCACCGAGGGCACGGCCCCCAGCAGCTTTGCCGCCAGTCCAGACTCGAAGGCGCCGATCTCGTTCGAGGTGCTGATGAAGACGCTGTTCACCGACTGCACCCGGCCGCGCAGGGTGTCGGGCGTGTAGATCTGCAGCAGCGTTTGGCGGATCACGACGCTGACCGAGTCGAACGCGCCGGTGGCGAACAGCGCGGCCACCGACAGCCAGAAGTGGGTGGAGACGGCGAACACCAGGGTCGCCGCGCCGAATCCCGCGCACGCCAGCAGCAGGTTGCGCCAGGCATGGTAAGTGGGTGTGTGGCGCGTGCAGATGAGGATGGTGATGATGGCCCCGACCGCCGGCGCGGCGCGCAGCAGGCCGAGTGCATCGGGGCCGATCAGCAGAATCTCTTCGGCGAACATCGGCAGAATGGCAATCACCCCGCCGAACAGCACCACCAGCAGGTCCAGCGCCAGCGCATACAGAATCACCGGCGTGCGGCGCACGAACTGCAGTCCCTCGGCGATGTTCTGCATCACCGACTGCCCCTGCGCGCGGTGGCTGAGCGGCGGGCGCGGCCTGAGCCAGAGCGACAGCGCAATGGCCGCCACCAGCAACGCGGCGCAGCCCCACAAGGTGGTCGTGAGGCCATAGGCGGCGTACGACAGTCCGCCCAACAGCGGCCCCAGCACCATGCCGCTTTGCATGGCAGTGCTCGACCACGCTGCGGCGTTGGGGTACAGCGCGCGAGGCACCACGAAAGCCCGCAGCGCCGTTGCCGAGGGCGAGAACAAGCCCCGCGCCAGGCCCATGAGCATCAGGCTGCCGTAGACCAGCCCCAGCCACTGCCATGGCCCCATGGCGTTGCGCACCGGCGTCTGCATGACCGCGATCAGCAGGCCCGAGGCCGCCACCATCAAGGTGAGTGCGATACGCATCAAGGTGCGCTTGTCGCGATGGTCCGCCAGATAGCCGCCAAACAGCGCCAAGCTGATGAACGGCACCGCTTCGGCCAGCCCCACCAGCCCCAACACCAGCGGATCGCGGGTGATCTGGTACAGCGCCCAGGCGATGGCCACCGACTGCGCCTGCACGGCGATCATCACCAGCAGCCCCAATGCAGACAGCGCCCTGAACTCGCCGATGCGCAGGGCGGCCAAGGCATCGGTGCGCCCGCGACCGGGTCGGCTCAAGCGCTGAAGCTCTGCTCTTTGGTGTCGGAAAAGCGCACGTCAGGGAAGCGCTCGCGGGTCATGCCGAGGTTGACCGACGACGACGCCAAATACACCAGCGCCCCGTGGTGGTCCATGGCCAGACGCTGCTCTTTCTTGTCCTTGAAATCGGCCCACTTCTTCGCATCGGTGCAGTCCACCCAGCGGGCGCTGTGCACCTGCACCGGCTCGAAGATGCATTCCACGTTGTACTCGTCCTTGAGCCGGTACTGCACCACCTCGAACTGCAGCACGCCGACCGCGCCAAGGATGATGTCGTTGTTGCTCAGCGGCCGGTAGACCTGCGTGGCGCCCTCTTCGCAGAGCTGGTCCAGTCCCTTGTTCAGCGCCTTGGCCTTGAGCGGATCCTTGAGGATCACGCGGCGGAACAGATCGGGCGCAAAGTTGGGAATGCCGGTGAACTGGATCTGCTCGCCTTCCGAAAACGAATCGCCAATCGAGATGGTGCCGTGGTTGTGCAGGCCGATGATGTCGCCGGGATAAGCGGTTTGCACCGCCTCGCGATCGGAGGCCATGAAGGTGAGCGCCTGCGAGATGCGGACCGGCCCCTTGAGGCGCACCGAGTGCAGGGTCATGCCCTCGCGATAGGTGCCCGAGCACACCCGCAGAAAGGCCACGCGGTCGCGGTGCTTGGGGTCCATGTTCGCCTGAATCTTGAACACAAAGCCTGAAAACACCGGCTCATCGGCCGCCACGGCACGGGGCACCGCCTCGCGGCCCTGGGGCGGCGGCGCCCAGTCGGTGAAGCCGTTGAGCAGCTCGCGCACGCCGAAGTTGTTGATGCCCGAGCCGAAGAACACCGGCGTCAGTTCGCCGCGCCGGTAAGCCTCCAGGTCGAAGCCGTCGCCGGCCATCTGCACCAGTTCGATCTCTTCCAGCATCTGCTCGTAGGGGCGGCCAAAACGCTCGGCCAAGCCCGGCGTGTGCAGCCCTTCAACGGTTTCGATGTCGGAAATCCGGTGCTTGTCGCCGGTGTAGAGATAGAAGCGGTCTTCCAGCAGGTGATAAACCCCCTTGAACTCGCGCCCCATGCCAATCGGCCAGGTGACCGGCGTACAGCGGATGTTGAGCACCTTCTCCACTTCATCCAGCAATTCCAGCGGCGGGCGGCCCTCCCTATCCAGCTTGTTGACGAAGGTGATGATCGGCGTGGTGCGCAGGCGGCACACCTCCATCAGCTTGATGGTGCGCGCCTCCACGCCCTTAGCGGCGTCGATCACCATCAGCGCCGAGTCCACGGCCGTCAGCGTGCGGTAGGTGTCTTCCGAGAAATCTTCGTGGCCCGGCGTGTCGAGCAGATTCACGATCTTGCCGTTGTACGGGAACTGCATCACCGAGGTGGTGATCGAGATGCCGCGCTGCTGCTCCAGCGCCATCCAGTCGGACGTGGCGTGGCGGTCAGCCTTGCGCCCCTTGACCGAGCCGGCCAGGCGGATCGCGCCGCCGAACAGCAGCAGCTTTTCGGTGAGGGTGGTCTTGCCCGCATCGGGGTGGGAAATGATGGCAAACGTGCGCCGCAGCGCCGCAGCTCGTGCGACTTCAGACATGGAAACAGCCAAAAACGGAAGGCGCGGATTGTAGCGCCTGCACCGCCGGCCCGAGCCGCGCAGGCCGCTCGGCCCGGCTGCGGCCTGTCGTGGCAGTCTGCAGGTTCGACGTGCTTCGGCCTGCGGTGCCGGGCGCTCTGCGGCACCGGCACGCTGTTCATCGAACCTTCATCTGCATGCAATCTGCGCTGGGCAAACTGGCGTGTCCATGGCCACTGCACCGACCACCACCGAGGCGCCCATCGCGCCCGACATTGCCGCCTTGCGGCTTGATGTCGCTCCGACGCTGGCCGGGACGCGGGTCAATGATGCCGCCGACCTTTTTCTGCTGCCCGCCTACGCCAAGCTCTTGTGCCTGCCGGTGGTGGCCGACGGCCGGGTGCTGGGCACGCTGAGCCGGCACGCGCTCAACAACGTGTTTCTGCGCCGCTTCGGGCGGGAGTTGATCGGCGGCAAGCCAGTCACCGCCATCTTCAACGACCGGCCGTTGATCGTGCGCATCGACACGCCGCTGGAGGTTGCGGTGGCCTACGTGAGCCAGCACATCGGCACGCCGCTGACCGAAGACTTCGTCATCGTCGATCAGAACGATCGCTATCTCGGCATGGGCGTGGTGCTCGACCTGCTGGCCGCCCTGCGGGCCCGGGTTGAGCAGGGCGCGGTCAAGCTGGCCGGCGCCTACGGCCAGCTGAAGCGTTCACAGTCGGCCCTGGTGCAAAGCGAAAAAATGGCGTCGCTGGGGCAGATGGTTGCCGGCGTCGCGCACGAGATCAACACCCCGCTGGGCTACGTGCGCAACAACGTCGAGATGATGCGGGGCCTGTTCGACGAGTTGCGCCACAGCCTGCAGGAATACCAGGCCCTGGGGCGCCTGCTGGTCTCTGAAACCGTTGACGAAGCGGCGCTCGGTGCCCAGTTGGCGCGTATCGAGGGCGTGTCGGCCGAAGACGAGGCCGCGCTGCTCGACGATGCCGCGGCCATGTTTGACGACACCCTGTTCGGCGTGGACCAGATTCGCGATCTGGTGGTGAACCTGCGCAACTTCTCGCGCCTGGACCAGGCCCGCGTCACCGAGGTGTCGCTCAATGACTGCGTCGAACAAACCCTGATGATCGCCAACAACGTGTTGAAGAACCGCGTCGAGATCGTCCGCCGGCTGGCCGACCTGCCGGCGGTGGAATGCTCACCGTCGCAGATCAACCAGGTGCTGCTCAACCTCATCACCAACGCCGCGCAGGCGGTGGCCGAACAAGGGGGCAAGATCTTGGTCAAGAGCGAAGCCGACAACGACTGGGTGCGCGTCAGTGTGCAAGACAACGGCGCCGGCATCCCGCCAGAGCACCTGAAGAAAATTTTCGACCCGTTCTTCACCACCAAGCCGGTGGGCCAGGGCACGGGCCTGGGCCTATCGATCAGCTATCAGATCGCCGAGGCCCACGGTGGACGCCTCGACGTGGTCTCCAGGCTGGGCATTGGCACCCGTTTCATGCTCAGCCTGCCGCGCCGGTCCCGCGCCCAACCCGAAGTTGTGACCCATGCGCCGCAAGGCGCGGTTGCCGCATGAGCCCGCGCCCCACATTGATGCTGGTGGACGACGAGGCGCGCATTCTGCGGTCGCTGGCCATGCTGTTTCGCGGCGCCTACGACGTGCGCATGACCACCGATGCCCGCGAAGCCCTGACCATGCTCGATGCCGCGCCCGCCCAGGTGGTGATTTCGGACCAGCGGATGCCAATCATGAGCGGCGCAGCCTTTCTGCGCGAGGTGCGGCAGCGCTCGCCGCAGAGCATGCGGCTGCTGTTGACGGGATATTCCGAGCTTGACGCGGTGGTTGCCAGCGTCAACGAAGGCGAGATTTTTCGCTTCATCCACAAACCCTGGGACGCCGCGAACCTGCGTCAGACCGTGGACGAGGCGGCGCGCATTGCCCTGTCATTGACCGCGTCGGTCGACCCTGGCCTGCCCCAGGCCCACGCCGAAACGGTGCTGGTGATCGACGACGATCCCGAGGTGGCGCTGACCGTCAAGGGCCTGCTCGGCGAGTCGGTCACGGTGCATGATGCGCGGTCCATCGATGCCGCCATGGCGCTGATCGACGCGCACCCGGTCGGCGTCATCGTTTCGGATCTGGTGGTGGGCGGCGAGCACGTGGCCGGCATGCTGAAGGGCCTGAAGGCCCAGCGGCCAGAGATCGTCAGCCTGGTGCTCACGCCGTTTCAGGACGTCAGTCTGTTTGTCGGGCTCATCAATCAGGGGCAGGTCTACCGCCTGCTGCCCAAGCCGCTGCGGCGCGGTCCGCTGGGCGCCAGCCTCGCCAGCGCCCTGCGGCATCATCGCTCCCTGCGAAACGCGCCCGGCCTGCGGGATGCGCACCGTGTCGAGCCGATACGCGACGTGGGCGAGCGCTCGGTGGCCGAGCGCGTCATGGGCTTGCTCTCGCGCCTGCGCCGGCCCGCCATCGCCGGCTGAGCGCGTCGGCCGATCAGTGGGCGACGGTGTTCGAGAACACGTTCATCACCACCACGCCCGCCACGATCAGGCTCATGCCGATCAGCGCGGCCGCATCCAGCCGCTGGCCGAACAGCAGCCACGCCGCAACGGTGATCAGCACCACGCCCAGGCCGGCCCAGATGGCATAGGCAATGCCCACGGGAATGGCGCGCAGCGCCAGGCTCAGGCAGTAAAAGGCAATGCTGTAGCCCACCACCACCAGCACCGAGGGCCACAGGCGGGTGAAGCCATCGCTGGCCTTCAGACCGGAGGTGGCAATGACTTCGGCCACGATGGCCACCGACAGAAACAGCCAGGGCTTCATGGCCCACCGCCGGCGTGCGAGGGGCCGGCAGCCTCGGGGTGCGAGCCGCAGTGATCAGGCATCAGGGTCTGATCCGGTAGCCGGTGCGGAAGATCCACACGATCACGCCCAGGCAGATCGCCAGAAACAGGCCAATCATCGCCAGGCTGAGGCCCACACTGACATCGGCAACGCCGAAGAAGCTCCAGCGGAAGCCGCTGATCAGGTACACCACCGGGTTGATCAGGGCGACCTTCTGCCAGAACGCCGGCAGCATATTGATCGAGTAGAAACTGCCGCCGAGAAACGCCAGTGGCGTGACGATCATCAGCGGAATCACCTGCAGCTTTTCGAAGTTGTCGGCCCAGATGCCGATGATGAAACCGAACAGGCTGAAGGTGATCGCCGTCAGCACCAGAAAGCCCAGCATCCAGACCGGGTGAGCAATCTCGTAGGCCACGAACAGCCGCGCGGTCGCGAGAATGATCACGCCCAGCAGCACCGACTTGGTGGCGGCCGCGCCGGCGTAGCCCATCACCACCTCGGTGGCCGAGACCGGCGCCGACAACACTTCGTAAATGGTGCCCGACCACTTGGGCATGTAGATGCCAAACGAGGCATTGGAGATGCTCTGGGTAAGCAGCGTCAGCATCACCAGGCCGGGAATGATGAAGGCGCCGTAGGCCACGCCATCGATCTCGCCCATGCGGCTGCCTATGGCCGCGCCGAAAACGACGAAGTACAGCGAGGTGGAGATCACCGGCGAGGCGGCGCTCTGCATGAAGGTGCGGAACCAGCGCGCCATCTCGAAGAGATAGATCGCGCGAATGGCGTACAGGTTGAGGGCGCCCGTCGCGGCGGCCCGTTCGCGGCGCGGGTTGCCGGGTACGTCTGCCTCGCGGGTCATGCGTGCTCCCTCAGCAGATTGACGAAAATATCCTCCAGCGAACTTTCGCTGGAACGCAGGCCCTTGAAGTCGATGTTCAGCTCCGCCAGCCGCCGCAGCAATGCCGCGATGCCGGTCTGCTCGGTTTGGCTGTCGTAGGTGTAGATCAGGGTGTTGCCGTCGTCGGCCAGCACCAGAGTGCCTACCTGGGCGTCTTCCAGGGCATCGTGTGCCAGGCCCGCGGGCAACTGCGCCAGCGGGTGCTGCAAGTGCAGGGTCAGCTGCTTCTTGCCGAGCTTCTGCATCAGGACGGCCGTGTCTTCGACGAGGATCAGTTTTCCGCCGTGGATCACGCCGATGCGGTCGGCCATTTCCTCGGCCTCCTCAATGTAATGCGTGGTGAGGATGATGGTCACGCCCGCGTCGCGCAGGCGCCGCACCATGGCCCACATGTCGCGGCGCAATGCCACATCGACCCCGGCGGAGGGCTCGTCGAGGAACAGAATCTCGGGTTCATGGGCCAGTGCCTTGGCGATCATCACGCGCCGCTTCATCCCACCCGACAGCGTCATGATTTTGTCGCCGCGCTTGTCCCACAGCGACAGCTCGCGCAGCACCCGTTCAATGTGCGCGTCGTTGTGCGGCTTGCCGAACAGGCCACGCGAGAACTGCGTGGTGGCCCATACGGTTTCGAAGGCGTCGGTCGACAGCTCCTGCGGCACCAGCCCGATCTTGGCGCGCGCGGCGCGAAAGTCGCGGGCGATGTCGTGGCCATCGACGCACACCCGGCCGGCGCTGCCGTTGACGATGCCGCAGACAATGCCGATCAGCGTGGTCTTGCCGGCGCCGTTGGGGCCGAGCAGGGCGAAGATTTCACCGCGCCGGATGTCGAGACTCACCTCCTTCAAGGCCTCGAAGCCCGAGGCGTAGGTCTTGCCCAGGTTCTGGATGGAGAGGATGACGGACACGAAAGCTCCTGATCGTGAAAGGTCGCGAGGCGCCGCCGCGACGGCAGCGGCATGCTACGGCTTTCAAGGCCGGCCGGGGCGTGGTGACGGCGCCGAACCGGACAAGGACGCGTCTGCCGTGACCCGGCAGGTGCGCCCGGTGCCGGGCTGATCGGGTAGCGTTGCCGGGTGCGCAAAATCATCCACGTCGACATGGACGCCTTCTACGCCTCGGTCGAGCAGCGTGACGACCCTGCCCTGCGCGGGCGGCCAGTGGTGGTGGCGTGGAAAGGCGCGCGGTCGGTGGTCTGCGCCGCCTCGTACGAGGCGCGTACCTTCGGCATCCGTTCGGCCATGCCGGCGGTGCGCGCCGAGCGGCTGTGCCCCGATGCGGTGTTCGTGCCACCCGACTTCACCCGCTATCGAACCGTGGCGCGGCAAGTGCGCGCGATCTTTCGGGCACACACGCCGCTCGTCGAGCCGCTGTCGCTGGACGAAGCCTATCTGGACGTGACCGACCACTTGGGCGCGTTTCCCAGCGCCACCGCCGTGGCCGTCGCCATTCGCGCGCGCATTCGTGACGAGCTGCAACTCACCGCCTCAGCAGGCGTGGCGCCCAACAAGTTTCTGGCCAAGATCGCCTCGGACGTCAACAAGCCCGACGGACTCTGCGTGGTCAAACCCAAGGACATCGACGCCTTCCTGTTGCCGCTGCCGGTGGCGCGCCTGCCCGGCGTCGGCAAGGTGATGAACGACAGGCTTGCGGCCCTGGGCGTGCACACCGTGGCCGAGCTGCGCCGTCTTGACGCCGGCGCCCTGGATGCCCGCTTCGGTCGCTGGGGGCGGCGTCTGTCAGCGCTGGCCCACGGCATTGACGACCACCCCGTGCAGCCGGACCGACCACGCCGCTCGATCTCGGCCGAAGACACCTTTGCCGAGGATCTGCCGCTGGATCAACTGCCCCCGCACATCCAGCGCATGGCTGAGAAAACCTGGGCCGCCGCCGAGACGCATGGCTGGCGCGGGCGCACCGTGGTGCTCAAGCTCAAGACGGCCGACTTTCGCATCCTCACGCGCAGCATCACGCCGGCAAGCCCGCCCACCTGCGTCGACGACCTGCGGCGGCTGGCGCTGGGGCTGCTGGCCCGCGTTGGCGCGCCCGCCGACACCCGCTATCGTCTGGTGGGCGTGGGGCTTGAGGGGCGGCTGGCCCCCGCCGAGGCAGCGCCGGGCCGACAGACGAGCCTATTCTTGACCGCGGCCGAGTGAGCCTCTGGCGAACCGCCGCCGCCATCATCAATCGCAACGCCTTGGCGGAGGAGCATTACGCCAGCTTGTCGTCGGCCACCCGGTAGTGCGGGTCCTCGCGGTAATCGACGACGATCATTTCGCGGGCCTTGTCGAGCAGCTCCAGGCAGTCGGCGCTCAAATGGCGCAGCTTCAGGTGCTTGCCCAGGCGCTGATAGCGTTCGGCCAGGGCGTTCACGGCCTCCACGGCGGAGTGATCGAACAGGCGCGCGTCACCAAAGTCGATTTCCACGTCGGCGGTGTCCTCACGCGGTGAGAACTGGTCATTGAAGTTCTGGATGGAGGCAAAGAACAGCGTGCCTTCCACGTCATACAGGGTGCGGCCGTCGTCGGTGGTCTGCCGGCGCACGGTGACCTTCTTGGCATGGTTCCAGGCAAAGGCCAGCGCCGAAACGATCACGCCCACGATCACGGCAATGGCCAGGTCGGCAATCACCGTGACAAAGGCCACCAGCAGGCCCACGAAGATGTCGAGGGCGGGCACCTTGCCGAACAGGCGGAAGCTGGCCCACTCGAAGGTCTTTTCGGCCACCACGAACATCACGCCGATCAGCGCCGCCAGCGGAATCTGCTCGATCAGGCTCGACCCGAACAGAATGAACGACAGCAGGAACAGGGCCGTGGAAATGCCCGACAGCCGGTGCAGCGCGCCATTGCCGACGTTGATCATGCTCTGCCCGATCATGGCGCAGCCGCCCATGCCGCCGAAGAAGCCGGTCAGCACGTTGGCTGCGCCCTGTGCGGCGCATTCCTTGTTGGGGCGACCGCGGGTGTCGGTCATGTCGTCGATCAGGTTGAGCGTGAGCAGCGATTCGATCAGGCCGATCGACGCCAGAATCAGCGCGTAGGGGAACACGATCTTCAAGGTTTCAAGCGTGAACGGCACGTTCGGCACGCTGAAGACCGGCAGGCCGCCGGCGATGGAACCCAGATCGCCCACGGTGCGGGTGTCGATCTCAAGCCCGATCACCATCAGCGTCACGACTATGATCGCCACCAGCGTTGCTGGAACCGCCTTGGTGAGCTTGGGTAGCAGATAAATGATCGCCACGGTGAGGGCGATCAGCCCCAGCATCAGGTACAGCGGCATTCCGGCCAGCCATTGCGCGGTGCCATCGGCGCCGGTGACTTTGAAATGGCTGAACTGGGCAATGAAGATCACAATGGCCAGCCCGTTGACGAAGCCCAGCATCACCGGGTGCGGCACCATGCGGATGAACTTGCCAAGCTTGGCCGCAGCGAACAGCAATTGCAGTGCGCCCATCAGCACTACGGCGGCAAACAGGTATTCGGCACCGTGCTGCACCACCAGCGCCACCATGACCACCGCCAGTGCGCCCGCGGCGCCCGAAATCATGCCGGGGCGGCCGCCAAAGGCCGAGGTGATCAGCGCCACGATGAAGGCGGCATAAAGGCCGGTCAGCGGCGACACCTGGGCCACCAGGGCAAAGGCAATGGCCTCAGGCACCATGGCCAGGGCCACGGTCAGGCCGCTGAGCAGGTTGGTTTTGATCAGTTGCGGGGACAAAATCGACAAGAGAACTCCGTTTGAAGAACGCAGGCACGGTGCGTCGTGCGGGAGGCGCACGGCTCGTGGGCGCGATGAAGGGTGCGGTGTGATGGATCGGCAAGCGCGAGACTCAGCGCCGCGATCACGGGTCAGTCAAACCATCAGCGGGGATGGCGAAGGGCGCCTCGCCCTAGGGTGGCCCGGCGCGGTGAACAGGCTTGGATGATTGCTGCATTGCAACATTATCGACTGATGGCCGCAGCCTGTCTACCGCAGGGGGGTGACGGCGTGCGGTTGCCGGCCCGCTGCGGGTGCCTGGAGGGTCAGTCCGCCGCGGCGACCACCAGCGTGGCGCCATCGACCGCGGTCACGACCACCGTGCTGCCGGCGGGCAGGTCGGGGCCGCTGATGCGCCATTGCGTGTCGTCCAGCCGCGCGCGCGAGATGCCGTTGACGATGGCGACCTCCAGCGTCAGTCGGCGGCCGATGTACGACCCGCCCCGGCGGTTGAGGTGGGGCTGGTCGGTGGCCTTGGCGACGGGCCGCAAGCGTTTGTAGGCAAAGAAGCTGACGATCGCCAGCACGCTGAACAGCGCCACCGCCCATTGCCAGCCCAGGCCGGGCAGCAGCCCGACCACGCCGCCGGTGACCAGCGCTGCCACGCCCATCCACAGGAACACCGCGCCGGGGGCGAAGGCTTCCAGCGCCAGCAGCAGCAGACCGGCCACCCACCAGTGCCAGAACGCGATGTCGAAGGCCCCGCTCATGCCGGTTTGTTGACCGACTTGGCCAGCTCGGCGATGCCGCCAATCGCGCCGATCACGCTGCTGGCTTCCAGCGGCATCAGCACCAGCTTGCTGTTTTCGGCGGCGCCGATCGTGGTGAGCGCCTCGACGTACTTGGTGGCGATGAAATAGTTGATCGCCTGAATGTCGCCCTTGGCGATCGCCTCGCTGACCATGGTGGTTGCCCGCGCTTCGGCCTCGGCCTGCCGCTCACGCGCTTCGGCATCGCGGAAGGCGGCCTCCTTGCGGCCCTCGGACTCCAGAATCTGCTCCTGCTTCTCGGCCTCGGCCGCCAGAATCTGCGCCTGGCGTTCGCCTTCGGCCTTGAGGATGGCCGCCGCACGGAAGCCCTCGGCTTCCAGAATGTTGGCGCGCTTTTCGCGCTCGGCCTTCATCTGCCGCGCCATGGCATCGACCAGATTCTGCGGTGGGCGAATGTCCTTGACCTCGACGCGCGTCACCTTCAGACCCCAGGGCGTGGTGGCCTCGTCGATGACGGTCAGCAGGCGGGCATTGATGGCGTCGCGCTGGCTGAGCAGTTCGTCGAGGTCCATCGAGCCCATCACGGTGCGCAGGTTGGTCTGGGCCAGCTGGGCGATGGCGTATTCAAGATTATGAATCTCGTAGGCCGCCTTGGCCGCGTCCAGCACCTGGTAGAACACCACGCCATCGACCGCCACCATGGCGTTGTCTTTGGTGATGACCTCCTGGGTGGGCACGTCGAGCACCTGCTCCATCATCGGGATGCGTCGTGCCACGCGATCGACGTAGGGAATCAGCCAGTGCAGTCCGGGCCCGAACGTGCCGCGGTACTTGCCGAAGCGCTCAATCGTGTACTCCATGCTTTGCGGCACGGTGACCACGCCCTTGAACAGCGTGACCAGTGCAAACGCCAGAAACGCAAACGCCAGAATCGACCCCATGCCCATGACATGACCCCTGTAAGACGTCGCGGATGCGGCGCGTGCGTGCAGTGTGCCTCAGCGCGTGTGACACGCGTGAGCGCGCCGTCGGTCCGGGCTCGGCCTCAGACCACGGCGGGCGGTGCCGGCGGCTCGGGGGACGCAGGCCGGCCCTCGCGCCATTGGGCGGCGACGCGGGTGCCGCGCGCTTCATCCAGCCGCCACACGGCCACCAGCCCCAGCGCAAACAGCAGCAGGCAAAAAACAATGGCATTGGCCAGGCCCAGCGCCGCCTGGATCAAGCCCAGCCCCACCAGCCCCAGCACTGCGGCCAGCTTCGAGGCCAGCCCCCAGAAGCCGAACATTTCCGAGGCCTTGGAACGGGGCGACAGAATGCCCACCAGCGCCCGGCCCGCCGACTGCGCCGAGCCCAGGCTCAGGCCCGACAGCACGCCGGCAAACAGGAATACGTATTGCGCCTGCCAATCCACGCCCAGTACCCGGTGCGCCAGCGCGGTGAGCCCCGGCGTCTGCCAGATGGCCAGAATCGCCAGCATCCACAGCAACAGGGTCATCATGTAGGTGCGCTTGGCACCCACGCTGCTCTGGATGAAACCGAAGGCGATCGCCCCGATGGTGGCCGTCACCTGCACGGTGACGAACATCATCACCCGCACGGGTTCTTCCCAGCCGATGACCTGCGCGCCATAGATGAAGGCGAAACTGATGATGATGCTGATGCCCGCCATGGTGAAAAACACCGACACCATCAGAATCGACAGATCCTGAAAATGGCGCATTTCGCGCAGGGTCTGGCGCACGCGGGCAAAGCCCATGCGCACCAGACTCTCGCCCGGCGGCAACTGCTGGCGGCGGCCGCGTTCCTTGACGAACACGAACGTCGGAATCGCCGCAACCAGAAAAAACACCGCCGCAAACGGCCCCACCCAGCGGATGGTCTCGAAGTTTTCGGCCGACACCTCGCCCAGAAACACCAGCGCGAAGGCCGTGGCCACCAGGCCGCCGACATACCCCACGCCCCAGCCGAAGCCCGAAATCCAGCCCAGCGACTTTGCCGGCCCCAGCCCCGGCAGAAAACTGGCGATAAAGCTCTCGCCAATGGCGTAGGCAAAGTTCGAGGCAATGATCAGTACCATGCCCAGCCACCAGTGGCCCGGCGTGGCGAAGTACAGCAGCGCCGTGGTCACCACCGTGGCCATGTAGCTCATGAACAGAAAGCGCTTGCGCGAGCGCTGAAAGTCCATCACCGCACCCGCCACTGGCGCCGCCACCACCACCAGCAGATAGCTCGCCGCCAGCGCCAGACTCCACAGCAGGTTGCCCAGCCGGTAATCCGGCGCGTCGCCCACGATCACGCGCGTGAACAGGTCCCCGAAAATCACCGTGATGATCAGCAGCGTGTACGCCTGATTGGCAAAGTCGAACATCGCCCAGCCGACGATTTCTTTGGCGGGGGCAAGCTTGCGGGTGGCCATGGAACGCTCCGACAGTGAGGCCGGCATTGTGGCCCGTGGCGGTCGGGCCATGTTTGCCGGCAGGCCGGTCAGGGCGGGAGCAGCCCGGCGCGCGCCAGGTCGTCGGTGAACCGTCGTTTTGCCCGGTAGCGATCCCGCAGCCGCGATGCATACGCCTGTGCGGCCGCATCGCCAATCAGGCCGCGCAGCGCCCTGAGCAGCGAGATGAGGTCGCCGTACTGGCCGGTGCGCGACGGCAGAATGGCCTCGATGACGCGCCGATAATAGACGGCCGCCTGTTCCGGTTGATCGCGCTCAATCGCCCTCGCCAGGGTGATCAGCGCCCCCGCTTCGCATTTGTGCTGGCTGGCCAAGGTCAGGGCCTCGCCCAACGACTGCTCTGCAACGAGCAGTTCCACACGCAGGCCAACCACCCCTTGCTCGCCTTGCTGCGCCCAGGCCAGGGCGCGCGTACGCCATTGCGGCCACGCGTCTTCGGCGGCGGCGCGCAGCGCGAGGTAGGTCTCGGCGCCCGCGCGGCGCTGGAACTGCCGCCACCGGATCGGCAGCGCCTCCTCGGCAAAGCCCGCCTCCAGCAACAGCGGCGCCAGCACATCGAGCACTCGGCCATCGTCAGGAAACGCCTTCGCGGCGTGTTCGGCCCATTGCAGCGCCTGTCGCGCCCGGTCGTGGCGGCGGCAGGTGTCGATCAGCCGTAAAAAATCAGACACGCCGGACAGGCTGGCCGATTGCAGCGCGATCAAGCTGTCGATCTGGCCCGAAGTCGCGTACCAGTCTTCCAATAGGCCCCGCACGCTGACCTGCGCCGGCGGCGTGCCCGCCTGCTCGCGCACCCACCGCTGCTCCAGCAGGTTGCCGTAGTGCGCCATACCGGTCTCACCCAGCGCGGGAACGTAGGCGGGCAGCGCGATCAGGCCCCACTGGTCGGCGAGCTGCAGCTTGAGCAGGGCGGTGGCCAGTTGCTCGGGCGACGACGCGTCGTGCGCGCAGGCCTCCGCGTGCAGCCGCGCAAGCTGGCTGATGCGATCGCCGATGGCGCCGCCCGAATCATCCGACCGCCCGTAGATCACGAACAGTCGTAGCAGAGCGTGATGACATGCCTCGGCGGTAATCGCCGGTTGCTCGGCGCGCAGCCCTTCCAGCCAGCGCAGCAGTGTGTCCAGCCTCAGGGCGTAGACATTGCTGGCGCGCCAGTCCAGCCAGCGCGGACTGCCCAGCATGCCGCTGACCGCCTTGCGCAGTTCGGCGCCCGGGGTGATCTGCGCCGTGGCCATCCAGAACCGCAGCTCGCGGCCCACCTCGGGGAGCTGATCGGCAAAGGTCAGCAGACGCTGCGCCAGCGCCTCGCTGGTCTGGGCGCGCAAGAACGTCGCAAGGCTCTGCGGCTCCGAGCCCGCGACCTGCGCATTGATGCGGTTGGCGTCGCGATCCTGCGCAATGACCCGCCCATCTCGAAATTAGGCCAGCCCGCGCGCCCAGATACGGTCATCGGTCACAGCCTGCAGCGCTTCAATCTTCATGTGTCGAGGGGTTCATGTCGCAACCGCGGTGCGGCTTGGCTTTCTTTGGGTCAGGCATGAAGGTCTGCGCAGCGTGTCGGGCGGCTTCTGGCGCATTCGATGGGTTGCGAGACTCGAACCCGGGCCGTGACGGCCGGCGGGTTCGGCGCCAGCTGGCCGGTCGCCGGGCTGTAGGCTTCGGGCGGCCGCAGAAACATCAGCCACAGAAAGAAGGCGATGATCAAGGCGCCCCCCACGGCCAGCAGTGCCAGTTCGACGGTGCGTCGCCAGCCGGGCAACGGCCCGGGGCCTCGTGGCGCGCGTGGGGCAGCTCGGATTGGCGCGGGTTCGGGGGCGGCGATTGGCAGCAGCGGCGAGGGTGGGGCCGGGGGCGGATTGGGCGGGGGCGCCTCGTACGCGGGCGCGCGCTCGGCCGGGGCGGCGCCGGTGTACTGCTCCAGCGCCAGCATGAAGGCCTCGGCGGTGGGGTAACGATCTTCGGGCTTCAATGCCAGTGCCTTGAGCAGAATGGCCTTCAAGGGCGGCGGCACGCCGGGCCAGGGGCCGGTCGGCAGGGGATCGTCGGCCAGCCGGTCCAGCGCACCGGGCGGCAGATGCCCGGTGATCATCCGGTAGAGCGTGGCGGCGGCGCCGTAGACGTCGGTCCAGGGGCCCTGCGACGAGCGGCGCTGATATTGCTCCAGCGGGGCATAGCCGCCAGACAGCGCCACCGACATGCTTCTGGCATCGCCTTCGGCGGTGGCCTGCCGCGCCGCGCCAAAGTCGAGCAGGATGGCCCGCCCAATGGTGGCCAGATAAATGTTGTTGGGCTTGATGTCGCGGTGAATCAGCCCGCGGGCGTGCAGATAGCGCAGGCCATCGAGGATGGGCAGCATCACCGGAATGGCCAGCTCGGGGGCCAGCGACGGCTGTTTCTCGGCCAGGTAGGTGGCCATAGTCATGCCGTCGTAGTGGTCCATGACCAGATACGCGGTGCCGTTGGCGTTGAAGAAGGTGCGCACCCGCACGACATTGGGGTGATCGAGCTGGGCGACGATCCGGGCCTCGCGCAGGAAGGCGGCCTTGCCGTTCTCGAAGCGCTGGCGCTCCTCGGGTTCCATCACCGCCACGTCGGCGCTGCGGGGCACGCGCTCGGCAATGTCGGGCGGCAGAAATTCCTTGATCGCCACGCGCTGCTGCAGGTTGATGTCCCAGCCCTGGTAGGTGATGCCGAAACTGCCCGGCTTCCCCAGCACCCGGCCCACGCGGTACTGACCCGCCAGCACGGTGCCGTAGGGCAGGAACAGGGCCGAGCGCGCGGTCGACTCGTCAAAGCCGCAATGCGGGCAGACCGCGACGGCATCCTTGAGCGTGAAGCAGGAGGGGCAGTGCTTCTGATAAGTCATGCGAGGGTCAAAAGGCCTGAGGCTGGGTCATCGGTCATCGGTCATGGCGCTGACGCGGTGGCGCCAGCATGCCCCGAACCGATGGGCGCTGTCAGGGGGCAGCAACTTCGGGGGCGCGACCGCGCCGCGTTGGCGGCGGCGGGGCTGGCAGCCTGTCGGACTTAACCCCACGGCCACTGGATTCAGTAGGGCGCAGCGCTACAGATGTGCCGGAAGGTTTGGGGGAGCGCGATGGCAGACCAAAGTGAAAGTGAAGGTGGACTGAAGTGTGTATCGCCGCATGCGGCTTTCTGACGCTGGAACGCTTGTGCGGAGATAAACAAACCGCGCCCGATTTAAACCGCCTGCCGCTCCCGAAGGGTCCCGCCCGCGCGGGTCTCGGCCCGATGCAGCGGCATCAGCCGTCGATCGCGACCTTGCGCTTTGGCCTCGCTCGCGTGATCGCACAGCGCCTGTCACGATGCCCCTGTGGCTGAAGAACTCGTGGAACCGTCACACGGATTTAATTTCATAGTGGAGCCAATGTGTTAGCGATCCACTTGTTGACAGGGGGTAATCGCTGCTTCATCTTGATTGCGTAGTGGTGCAACGCGCTACGTGGTGCCGCTCGCCGCCAAGCGACGATCGTCACCACTATCTAACTAACGTTCGGAGGCTTCCGTGTCTGCAAATCCGTCTTTTTCCCCTCCCCAGATGATTCCGCGTCTGCCCCGAGAGCTTCAGTTCGACGACAAAATTCCCACGTACTGGGCAAACGGGGATGTGTTCAAGTCGCGCTTCTTCGACGCCTTCTCGACGACGCTTCCGGAAGGGGAGAAGTTCTTCATCGTGTCACTGCGACAGTTTAAGGACGCGCTGAAAAGTCCCGAGCTCCAGCAGGCATTCAAGGACTTCGCGCGTCAAGAGGGTGCGCACGGCATGCTCCACAATGCCTACAACGCCAGGCTGCATCGCCAGGGCGTGGATGTGCCGGCGATCGAAGCCTTTCTGAAGAAGTTCTTCGCGACGCACACGCGCCTGCTGTCGCCGCGCATGCAGATCACGCTGACTGCCTGCGCCGAGCACCTGACCGCCAGCATGGCGCACAGCCTGCTGGACAGGGACAACACCCTGATGGACGGAGCCGACGAGCGCGTGCGCGCCCTGTACTTCTGGCACGCCGCTGAGGAGATCGAGCACAAGTCCGTCGCCTTCGATGTCATGCAGAACGTCGCCAAGGTGGGGTACGTGCCGCGCGTGCTGATGATGGTCTACCTCAGCGTGCTGTTCAACGCGCTGGTTCTGCCGCTCATCGAGCATGTCCTGCGCGTTGATGGGTGCACGCGCGCCGAGCGCGCACGGTACTGGGCCCAAGGCATGTGGTGGCTGTTCAAGCCGACGCGCGGCGGCTTCTTCCGTGATCTGTCCGGCCACTATCTGGCCTGGTTCAAGCCCGGCTTCCAACCGTGGGCTGTCGGCGAGCTGGAAGGCTACGAGACCTGGCTGCGCAGCTATGAAGCGCACGGAGACGCGCTGGCTGCCGGCGAGGCGACCTACGAACAACTGGCCAGAGCGGCATAGGAGCGAACGGTGAAGGCAAAATCCTTTCGTAACAAACTCGCGGTGGTTACCGGTGCCGGCAGCGGGATCGGTCGGGCGCTGGTCATCCATCTGGCCCGTCAGGGTTGCCGGGTCGCGGCCTGCGACATCCAGTCGAAGGCCGTCGAAGAGACGGTCGCGCTCGCCGGAGGAAAACGCTACCAGGTCAGGGCGTACACCTTGGACGTGGCCGATCGGGAGGCTTTCTTCCGGCACGCCGAGCGGATCAAGTCGGATTTCGGCCAGCCTGCGAATCTCATCATCAACAATGCCGGGGTGGGTCTGGGCGCCAGCGTGCGCGAGATGCGTTGGGAGGATTTCGAGTGGCTGATGGGCATCAATTTCTGGGGCGTCTGTTACGGCACTCAGGCTTTTCTGCCGCAGCTCATCGAATCGGGTGATGGGCACGTGGTCAACGTGTCGAGTATCTACGGCATGATCTCCGGCCCGCTGACCAGCGCCTACAATGCAGCCAAGTTCGGAGTCCGCGGATACACCGAGTCGCTGCGGATCGAGATGCGCGCCGAAGGCTTGCCGGTCGAGGTCAGCTGTGTACACCCCGGCGGCATCCGTACCAATATCGCCAAGAACTCGCGTCTGGCGACCAATGCCGGGCTGGCCCAGGCCGATTTTACGAAATGGTTCGAGCGCATCACGCTGACCCGGCCCGACAAGGCGGCGGCGATCATCATCGACGGCATTCGCCGCAACCGACCGCGGATCCTCGTCGGCCCCGATGCGCATGTGATCGACTTGATGCAGCGCACGCTCGGCATTCGTTATCAGTGGGTGACAGGCGTCCTGCTCAACCCGCTGATGTATGGCAAATCGGGAAAGGAGCCGTCGGTCCCCGCCGTGGCCGACGCGGCGCCGGCGGCCAAGTCCTCGTCCGTCCCGGCGGCAAAGAAGGCCGTGCGGGCAAGCGCCGCCAAGGCGACCAGACAGGCGGACGCCGGCGCGACGGAAGGCGCGGCGTGACCGTGGTAATCCACCATCCATGATGCACCGGACATCCCCGGCCCGGTGGCACACCAGCGGAGACAGACAATGGCAGACGACATAATGGTGCGGCAGAACGGCGCGACCACCCTTGATCGCGCAGCTGTTCCGAGCATCAAGCGCAGCGGATCGAAGAGCGGGGTGTCCTCGACCCGCCCGGTGCCGCGGCAACCGGATCACGAAGTGGTCATCGTGGGCGCCGGGATTTCCGGCATCGGCCTGGCGATCGAGCTCAAGAAGGCGGGAATCGAATCCTTTCAGCTGCTCGAACGCGCAAGCGACGTGGGCGGCACCTGGCGCGATAACCGCTACCCCGGCATCGCGGTGGACATCACCTCTTTCACCTACTCGTTCTCGTTCGAGCAGAACCCCGACTGGTCGCGGGTGTTTGCCCCGGGCGCCGAGCTTCAGCGCTACGTCCAGCGCGTGGCCGCCAAATACGGCGTCTACCCCAAGGTTCGCTTCGGTGTCGTGGTGGACAAGGCGGTGTTCCTGGAGGATCGGGATCTCTGGGAGATCCACCTGAAGGGCGGCGAGCGTGTGTACGCGCGGTTCCTGATCGGGGCCACGGGCGGCCTGATCTCGCCGAAGAAGCCCGACATCAAGGGCCTCGACACCTTCAAGGGCACCGTGATGCACACGGGTTACTGGGATGACAGCGTCGAGCTTGCCGGCAAGCGCGTCGCCGTCATCGGCACCGGCGCCACCGCGGTGCAGATGGTGCCGGCGATCGCGCCCAAGGTGGCGCAACTCGACGTCTACCAGCGCACCCCGATCTGGGTGCTCAAGAAGCCGGACGCGGAAGTTCCGACCTGGCTCAAGTCCACGTTCCGCACCCTGCCGATCGCGCAGAAGGGAGTGCGCGCCTGCACCGACGCCTTGAGCGAGGCGATCATGGTGGGCGCCTTCATCTATTACAAGCAGGTTCCCGGCCTGGTGCGCTGGGCCGAAAAGGCAGGCAAGAACAACCTGCTCGAGCAAATCCCCAATGACCCGGAGCTGCGCGCCAAGCTGACTCCAAACTACGGCTTCGGCTGCAAGCGGCCGACCTTCTCGAACGACTACTTCAAGACGTTCACGCGGGACAACGTCGAGCTGGTGACCGACCCGATCGAATGCATCACCGAAAAGGGCATTCGTACCCGTGACGGCAAGGAGCGTGAGATCGACGTGCTGATCACCGCGACCGGCTATCGCGTATTCGAGAAGGGCAACATTCCGGCGTTCGAGGTCTACGGACGTGACGGGGTCGAGTTGGGCCAGTTCTGGGACGAGAACCGCTACCAGGCCTACGAGGCCGTCAGCGTGCCCAAGTTCCCGAACTACTTCGGCATGCTCGGACCCTACGGGCTCACCGGCACCTCGTACTTCAAGATGGTCGAGGCGCACGCCACGCACGCCGTGCGCTGCATCACGCAAGCGCGCAAGCGTCGCATGACGCGCGTCGAGATCGGTGTCGGCCCGCACGAGCGCTATTTCCAGGACGTGTTGCGCCGCCAGCAGAGCACGGTGTTCCTCACCCACAGCTGCGCGTCGTCGAACAGTTACTACTTCGACAAGCACGGGGATGCGCCGATGCTGCGCCCGGCTACCAGCATGGAAGTATTGTGGCGGGCCAAGCACTTCCCCATGGACCACTACCGCTTCAGCCGCGCTGAAGCGGGAGCGGGAGCGGCAGCGGCGGCGACGGACCTTAACGGGTTGCCCACCTCAGGCTCCGCCGCCTCTCTTTAAACCAAGCAGGAGAAACATCATGGCACTTGCAAATCGGAAGATCGGATACGACGAGGTTCTTCCTCGCGACCTCCACTTCGACATGACCGACGTCCCGAAGTATTGGATGAACAATGACCCATGGACCACGCACTGGTGGAACGCGTTGCTCGCAGCGGTTCCCGACGGCGAGCGCTGGGTGATGCAATGCGTGCGCAGCAACCTCGTCAAGCTCAAGGACGAAAAGGTGCGCAAGGCGGGCATCGACTTCATCAAGCAGGAGCACTACCACGCGCGTGAACACGACATCATGAACGAGGCCGTGGCCAAGCACGGCATTCCGGTGGCCGAGGTCGAACAGGCCTTCAAGAACATGCGCGTATTCCTGCAGAAGATCCTCAGCGACGACATGCAGCTGTCGGTGATGGCGGCCGGAGAGCATTTCACCGGAACGATCTCGGCGGTGTTCGTCGAGCACCCCGAGATCTTCCGCGACTTCGATCCCAAGCTGGGCGCCATGATCGCCTGGCACATGATTGAAGAAACCGAGCACAAGTCGGTGTCCTTTGACGTATACCAGGACGCGGTCGGCAGCTACTCCAAGCGGATCGCCGGGATGATTCTGATGACCGGGATCTTCTTCACCATCTCCGAGTACCAGCGCCTGAAACTGGTTGCCCGGGATGGCCACCTCTTCAACTGGCGTTCCGCGCTCAAGGCGATGGACTTCCAGTTCTTCCGCCCGGGGTTCATGCGGCTGCTCGTCAAGCATTATCTGCCGTACTACTCCCCCAACTTCCACCCGTGGGATCACGACAACCGTGAGGCCATCCAGGTCTGGAAGAAAACCTTCGACGCCACCGGCGACACGATGAAGGCATTCAAGGCCTTTATGGATGGGCGGCCGGAGCTAAAAGACGCTGCTTAAGAGCGGCACGGGCGGGGCGCCAGACTCCGGCGCCCCGCCTTTATTCAAAAGCGAACCGGGAAGAGGGCCGCCATAACCGTGGTCGGCCAGGAGCTCCCGTCCCATGGGCCCGAGGTCTGTGACCGTGGTCAACAATACTAATGCATGAGGGATGGAGACATGGCGAAAGTATCATCGCTGCGCACCTATAGCCGCGGAGCCGCAGCCCTAGTCACCGGGGCCGGCAGTGGCATCGGCCGCAGTTTTGCGTGCGAACTTGCGCGCCGGGGCAGCAGTGTGCTCTGCGTCGACCTGCATGCGGAACGAGCCGAAGAAACGGCCGCACTGGTGGAACAATTGGGCGGTCGCGGCATTCCCTACACGTGCGATGTTGGCAAGGAAGATCAGTTTGCCGCGCTTGCGGAGCAGGCCGACGGCTTGCTGGGCCGGCCGACCACACTGGTGGTGAATAACGCCGGTGTGGGTGTCGGCGGATGTATCGGCGATGTCAGTCTCGAGGACTGGCGCTGGTGCCTGGACGTCAACCTCTGGGGGGTGATCTACGGCTGCCACCATTTCGCCCCGCGCTTCAAGGCAGCGGGATACGGCGGCATCATCAACACGGCCTCGGCCGCTGGGTTCGCCGCCGCGCCCGAGATGACGACCTACAACGTCACCAAGTCGGCGGTACTGGCGCTGTCCGAGACGCTGTCGGCCGAACTGGCGCGCACCGGGGTGCACGTCAGCGTGCTGTGTCCGACCATCGTGCCCACCAACATCATCAACGAAAGCCGTTTCCCGTCGGATCGCAAGACCTTTGCCGCCAAGGCCATGGAAAAGTGGGCCTTCACCAACAGCGGTGAAGTGGCGCATATGACGCTGGACGCGCTGGATCGCAACCAGCTGTATGTCTTGCCGCAATGGGATGGCCGGCTGATGTGGCGCTTCAAGCGCGTGGCCCCCGTCACCTACGCGCGCACCCTGGGTCTGGGGTACCGGCTCGCAGCCGGCTAAGGGAGGAACAAAAATGGCAAGTGCAAGCGCAGCCGCCGCAAAAGTGGCCTTCCGGGCCATGCTCAAGCGGGACTTCAGCAGCGAGGAAGCAGCCGTCACACACTTCCGGCGCATTCTCGATCTGCCCTTCCCGGCACCCACTCCATTCGGGGTGTCGACCGAAAAAATCAGTATCGCTGGAGTGCCGTGCGAACGGCTCTCGGTGCGGCGTCCAGAGATGACCATCCTGCATCTGCATGGTGGTGCCTTCATTGGCGGCAAGCTGCGGACCTATCGTCCTTTTGCGGGCGGGCTGGCCAAGCTGCTCAACGCCGAGGTGATTCTTCCGGATTATCGCCTCGCGCCGGAACATCCGTTTCCGGCGGCCCCCGAGGATTGCCTGGCTGTGTATCAGACGCTGCTGGAATGCGGCGTGAATCCGGCCAAGCTCGCCATCACCGGCGATTCGGCGGGGGGCAATCTGACGCTGGTGACCTTGCAGACGGCCCGTGATATGGACATTGCCCTGCCGTGCTGTGCCGTAGCCATTTCACCGGGCGCCGACGTCAGCGGGCGGCTCCCGAGTTGGCGCGAAAACGACCGCAGCGACGCCATGCTCTCGCTCGGGGCCATCCAGATCATGGCCAATGTCTATCTGCAAGGCCACTCGGGCGACGACCCCCGTGCTTCCCCACTCCAGGGCGATTTCACCGGATTGCCGCCATTGCTGCTCACCGTCAGCGATGAAGAATGCTTGCGCGACGATGCCTATGCGGTGGCCGCCAAGGCGCGCGCCCAAGGCGTACGGGTGGAACTCCTGTCGCGACCCGACCTGCCGCATGCCTGGCCGGTGTTGAACGCACTGATTTCCGAATCGCGAACGGATCTTCGGCGCATCGCCGATTTTATCGGCGGCCTTGCTGTTTGAAGGGCTGATGACCCACCACCTCCACCTGCTCATCACTCCGCAGCAGAAGGACGGCATATCAGGGGTCTTGCAGACGGTCGGGCGCCGCCATGTTCAATAGTCAACGCCAGCGGCCGTCGCAGCGGTACGCAGTGGGAAGGGCGGCAAAAGGCGAGCCTGATCGATGACGAGCACTACCTGCTGACGTGCTACCGCTACATTGCGCTCAACCCGCCCAGGGCCGGGAGCGTACGCAAGCCGGTGGACTGGCTGCGGTCCAGCTTTCAGGCGAACGCCTACGGCAAGGATGATCAGCCCACGAAGCCGCACGATGTCGATCTGGCACTGGGCCTGCTGGAATCATTCACGCCGACCCTTGTTCGCGTGATTTGTTGGCGGTGACCCAGCTCCTACGCGAGCTCGATGATCTGGTTCAGCACGGCCAGAATCTCGGCAAAGGCGTTATCCGGCACACGCTTCATGGGATGCTTTTTGGCGCCACGCTGCCGCCAGTCGAGCGACTTGGGTTGGTGGCAGAGTGCGTAGCTGCTGCTGCCCGCCTTGCGACCGCTGGCGATGCCAACCGTCACGGCAAACGGGTTGTCGGCGTTGTACGCGGCAGTGGTCATGGGCAGGCCGATGACCAACGACGTGCGCGCGTTGAACGCCTGCGGTGACAACACCACGAAAGGATGCACATCGCGCATCTCGCGCCCTGCCTGCGGATTGGAGTCAATCCAGATGAGGTCCTGTCGGTCGGGTACCCAGGTCGCCTGAGTGGCGGGCCGCGTCACCACCACTCGGCGCCCAACGCCTCGCTGGCCTGCATCGCTTCGCCGCCGTGGCGGCTTGGGTCGAAGCGGGCCAGGCGCTGCGCCAACGTCAACGGGGGGTTTTGCTCCGGCGTGATGATGACGCGACCGGCCACCACTTCGATGTGCACACGCTGGTCCGCCTTGAGGTTGGCGGCGCGTGCCACCGCGGCAGGCAGGCGAACGCCAAGGTTGTTGCCCCAATGCTTGATGTCGAGGTAGGTGTCGGCCATGGGGACGCTCCAGATGTTTAAACGAAGTATAAACATTGTGGGAGGGCAGCCAAACCGCGCCGCCAAAACGACTGATTCAGTCGAGCTGCGCGGCGCGTGCCAGTGCGCGCAGCTCTGCCGTTACCCGGCTGTCGGCCGCCACACGCTGCCAGTACTGCGTCGCTGCCGAGCGTGCCGAAGCCCATTGCGACACGGCGAACGGTGGCGGCGCGGGTGTTCGCCATTCCGGTGTGTTGACGGCGCCGTCTGCGGCAGGCGCATAGCGCATGGGCAGCATGTCGTAGGCGGGTGCCAGGCGGAAGCTGCGTCCACCATCGTGGAACAGCGACAGGTTGCCGAAGTGCATGTCGGTATTGCCAATGCAGGTACCGAAGGCCTGCAGCCAGGCGATGTGATCGGCGTCTTGCCGTGACAGGCGGCGAAGGCCGACCAGCGCGCGGGCGGTCTGGGACCAGTCCTTGCGCTGGCCGATGAACTGGTCGTCCACCGCGCCGAGTGAGATCAGGCCCAAACGGCCTCGGGCGCCCACGCGGTCGAAGCGGGTCACCTCCAAAAACAGCCGACCGCCTGCTTCCGCGAGGGTGCTTTCGGCGGCGGGAAGACCCGCCTTGGCAACGGTTTGCAACGCCAGGTGCTCGCAGACGAGCAGGTCGGCCCAGCGCCTGCCAACGGGCGTGCTCAGCGCGCCGCAGAACTTCACCAGCACCTGGCGGATGCCGTTCAGGTCTCGAACCTGCGCAGTGAACTTGGGCTGCTCGCCGCCCGCCGAGCTGCCGGGCAGTTCACCGGCCAGTGCCTGCTCGGCCATTCGCGGGTACCGGGATTCGCGGTCGTCGGCGTCGATGACGTCGCCGTGTTGCGTCTGCGTCCAGCGGGTGAAGGCGTCCTCCCCCACGATGAGGTTGCCCGCCAGGTCGTCACCCCGGCGGGCGATGGCAATCAGTGCATGGTCGTCGTTCCAGTCGGCCAGACGGGCGGGCAGACCCAGCGCCTCGTGACGAATGACAAAGTTGCGACCAATGAAGCCTTGCGGCCGCATGTCGTTGAGAAACCAGGGCAGGCCGGGATAAATCTCGGTGCGCCGCTGCTCGCGATCGTCGAAGACCATGCCGCCATGGATGGGCGACAGCAGGCCAATCTCGTGCGCGTCACCGTCGGTATTGACGCGATAGACCGGCAGGTCGGGCGACAGGCCGGGCAGCGGGCGCCGACGTGCGTACCGGGTGGCGCGGGCGCGACCCACCACCAGAATGTCTGCCGCATGTTCGGTCACCCGCCGGGAGACGGCGGGCTGGCTCAGGCCGAGCCGTGCCTGCAGTTCGTCACTGCGCGCGGGCCCAGCAGTCAGTGCGATGAGCAGGTCATGGTTTGGCACCAGAGCGGACATCTGAATAGATAAACGGATGGATAGTACCGCATAACATCATGTATAAAATGCAAAAGATGCTCGTGTAGCCATGCGTTTGAATAGATTCAAGAAT